>MDTG01396848.1_pt1 | contig 14678 bp, 6 predicted proteins | sample 811421 | NCBI WGS metagenome assembly MDTG01 (sample SAMN05326645, study PRJNA326480) | marine metagenome | isolation source: seawater | place: Pacific Ocean: South East | collected 2011
CGCTGTAATAGTATGAACACCATCGCTCAAAATCTGTGATGAACCAATCTCGTTAACTGTAAAATTTGATTCTGAACCTATTAGTCCATCGATTGAAGAAGTCCATTCCCAAGTCAAAGGGTCGTCATCTAAATCCCATGAACTACTTGCATTGAATTCAACTATTGAAGCACTAGGGAATATTTCCATATCAACAGGAGTGTCCCAATTCAAGAATGGTGGTTGATTACCAAGAGGCAGCAGGCAGTAAATTACACGGTTTTGATCTAAGGTAACTGAACTACTGTTGGAAATTCCATCATAATTACAAGTAATTGTGGCAGTTGTTTGTGAAGAAGGCCCTGATTGAGTCCAACGCTGACCTACAAAATTTGGAAAAGAAATGAATCCAATTTCATTTGTAGGTTCTTGAACTGGTGACTCAAATTGATTAAAGTTGACATCTACAATTGATTGTGGCACGCCATTTGAATTGTTATTTACAACCCAAACATCGACATCCCAAGCCAAATCAATTTTCGCTGAAGGGGCGATAATAGCACTTGAAAAGTCTATTTGACTTGGTTGATGTAAATGTAATGTCGACAAAGAATCTAAATTAAGAACTGTTGAGGATGTTAAATCAATCAATCCAGACCAATTAACATCACTATTCTGGAATATCAATGAACCTGTACATTCTGGAGTAATCGCATTATCGCTACCGGATAAATCAGAATGATCACTGAGAATTAGACATGATGAGCCTGAAAATTGAACTCTACTCATACTTGAATTATAATTTCCATTGTTTTCAGCATTCCAAACCAAACCTGAATGATTACCATTCATTACTAATAAATCGATATTTGCAGCGGCCTTATTGATCTCTAATGCAGGTCCTAAATCTGTTCCAATTCTCTCAGTTTTAACTAGAATATCGTGAAGATTAACTCTACCGCCTTGCTGCTGTAAACTCAATCCGCTATTGTCGATTGAGAGGGGGGGGTAAGATGGATTGTTATCCTCTAATTCTATGTTATTTAGCCATAAATCAACCGAATCTTTGACCAAAATTCCTGGACCTAGGGATGATTTCACAGTACAGTAATTACAGGTAATATCTCCTGAATTAGATTCTAAATCATTTGATTTCTCAAAATAGATACCTGCTTTTTCACTATCCAGTGAACCTAATATACCATTCCCTAAAGATGTGAGGTTAGATAGTGTAACATAGCGAGAATCAAAAATATGTGCTCCAGAAAAACCATTATCACTAAAGTGTAAATCTTCAATAATCAAAGTAGAAGAATCAACAAATAATCCTTGTTTTGAATTATTATGTAAGAACCAATCATTTCCTTGCATTGAACCTCCTGAAGAAGAATGTATTGCAGGTCCCACAGATCCTGAAATTTCTAACCCCTCAAAATTTGGTGCAAAAAATGACGAACTAATTGCAATTCCAGCTTCATGCGCTCCTTGTCCTGGGTCTCCAGAATTTTTCACTGTTAGATTTCTAAACGTAGTAGATGAATCTACCAAAAATAATCTAACTCCAACTGTTGTTGATTCCTCAACCAAGGTATTTTCAAACCATGCACCTGTTGCATTTACTTCTATTGCAGCATAACCAATATTTGCTGTTTTGGCACCACTTCCGCCAGTTCCACGTACAGTAGTATTGGTAAAATCTGCCGTTTCATAATTGGTATAATTAGTGTGATTTGCCTTGTCCAAATAAATTCCACGATACATAGAGTTAGATACTACACAATCTCTGACAACTGCTCTTGTAAAAGAACCATCGTCAATGTGACGAACTAAGATCCCATAATCTGCTTTGTCTACACTTAAGTTGGTTAACAATGGTTGACTATCTTCAACCCAAACACCTGCAGATAATGCATTTCCACCTTCTGAAGTCACATTATCAATTACTATATCTCTAAAAATGCCCCCTGAAGAACCCCATAAATTCAGCCCTCTAAGCCTTAAATCAGTCATGTATGCGCCTTCTAAAATTGGCGTAGAACCTGCCCCAACTGATACTCCTAAACCATACCTCCAATCACTATAACTAACCTCACGTCCGGCTTGATCTATGTATAAATCATGAATGACTGGGGCTGAATTAGAGAATAAATCGATTCCAACTCTCGAAGGATTGATAATTGTAATATTATTGATTCGAGGATTAGAACCATATGCAGTTATTCCATAAACTGAGTCTTCTATAGTGATATTATCAATAAGTGATCCTCTGCCGTTAGAACTGGAATTGAATTGTATTCCATTATGTAAACCACTTGATAATTGAGAAAAAATTACTGGACAATTAGTTGTACCTTGTGTAGTTATTCGGCCTTCAACATAAATTCTAATGTTTGGAGACATCTTTACTACTGTACATGGAGATATCACTAATTCTTCAGTGACATTAATTGTAAATGAAGATGATAATTCAACAACTCCACTCCAAGTAATTAGTGAACGGCCAATGGTATTTGAGGTATTTTCAAAATTAATTTCTTGATTTTCATTATTCTCTATTACAGTGGAAAGGGGCATAGACAAAAGGAGGAACAGAACCGCAAAAATCACTATCTGTGAGTATTTATTAGCCTGCATAAACATAGTTAAGCGGGTGATGCACTTCAAAGATTCGTATACTTGGACAGTATTTTCCAATAAATTTTGTTTCAGTAAGTGATAATAATCGAGTTCATGTGGGCGAAGTATGCCCGAAGCATTTGTGCTTTTCAAGACCCTTCCTTCCAAAGAAAGGGATGTATACCTTGCGCTGACAAATCATGAGTCAGTATCAGAGGTTCATGCGTTATATGGAGAATACGACTTAATCGTGAGAATCAGTGCTACAGATTCTGCAACACTCTCAAGAATGTTGATGACCGAATTTAGACAAATTGAGGGTATAAAAGATACTCAAACATTGATTGCAGTAGATTATTGAGGTGGATTTATGGCTATTGGATTTGTATTGATAACAACTAAACCTGGACAAGAAAAAGCTGTCCGAGAGAATCTTGAAAAAATTGAATATGTGACTTCTGGATGGATGCTATTTGGTGAATATGACCTTATTGCGAGAATACAAGCAGATGATGAATTTCAATTGACTCGGTGCATCGTAGAGCAAATTCGCCCTATGGAAGGAATTGCAGATACTAAAACCTTGATTGGTGCAGAACTTTAGACAAAAGAATGTAGCCTACTCTCTAAGATTTTTGCTGCCCTAGTACAGCCTGCTTTCTTGTAAACAGAAATTGATTCTCTTAAACATGTTAGTTTTTCTAATGAGTCAATGTATGACTTACATAACCACCACCTTGCAGTATATCGATAGTAAGTATCTGATTTCGAATCTTCATTAGGTTTTTTAAGTAATTGGAATTGTTGATTTGCTAGTTTAGAATCGATTGGAATTAAAGTTTCAACAAGATTTAATCTAATAGAATCTGAATAAATTTGGTTGGTTTGTGAAGATACTGCTTTTTCGATAAATTGAATCGTTTCTTGAATAGATGCATCATTATTTTTCAACCGATAAATTATTTCTTTTGACCTTAACATTAACATCAAAGATTCAGCATCTTGGCCAAGTTTACTCACTGAAATAGATAATTGTTCAGCAGTTTTAATATCACGTTCAAGTAGTGCTAAAGAATGTTTGATAACTGTAATTGCTATTACAGCTGTTGATTTTATCTCTTTTTTAATTTTATTTATATCAATCTTTGAAAGGTATTTTTTAACCTCAAGAATTTGTTCATAATCGACTTTCTGATCAAAAATTCTATCGTCAATTCTTTTTGAGGCAGCTGAAATAGCTAATTTATTGATTAAATGAGGTTCTTTATCTTCCAAACTTTGCAAAAAAATTCTTTCTGCGTCTTCGGTTCTACCTTCAAAAAATGCGATCTGTAAATTTAGTTCAAGTTTTCTTGCTTCATCGACTTTATCAATATGATTTTTTATTACAGATAATTCACATCTTTGAGCAGCAACTTTGGCCGCAAAATAATGTAAATCGCTACTATCTGGATTTTGCTCCAAAGCTTGCTCAATTAATACAGCAAGAAAATTGGATTTATTTGATGAAATACTACCTAAATGATTTTCGATTAAGTCAACCATATTTAGATTACCACTTGAAATTTGATGAAAAAGTAAAATCATATCTTCTTCAACATTTCTAGAAATACTTTGCCAATGGTCTGATAATTTCTGATGTAGCTTTTTTTGTTGGCTTGAATCTAAAAATGACCGTCTAACATTTCTAATCAAATGATTTACTTCAACATTCAAATTATTAGAACTCCACCTTAGAAGTGCCTGTTCGTCAAATATTCCAATACTCTCACAAACTAATGAATTTTTAGAAAAAACTGGAATCGGCTCCATTGAAAGTAAATTCAAGGAGTCTTTCTCTTGCTCACCTAAATTTAGTAAAACTGTATTTTCAACATACTTTTGTACGTTTGTCGATTGTTCTGGCAAATCAAATTCTGGTTGATATAGTTGGAGAGCAAGTGGATGACCTCCAAGTCTTTTTGAAATCAAAAGTCTTTCATCTAAATTTTGTTCATCACCCAATAATTGTGCACCAAACTGATCTTCAAGAGGTAAAATCTGAATTTTCTCTAATGAGGAAAATTTATTCATCGGCTCCCTACCAACAAAAATAATCCTCGCTTTAGAGGATTGATTGATTTTTTTAGATAATTCCATGAATGGCTCAATATGTCTTTTAGAAATCAAATGAGTATCATCAACCACTAATGTTTCATTTCCAAAGTTTTGACAGATTAAATCCTGTAAGGCATCATTATCTCTAGGTAAAGGATCGATTAATTGCCATTGATTACAAATATCATATAAATCACTAAATTCATTAGCATTAGCCCATCTAATAATTCCACCTTTATTGCTCAATTTATTACTTAGTTCACATACTACAGTAGTCTTACCGATGCCTGGTAATCCGCAAATTAGCAAAGAAGATTTTTCTAAACTCGCTATCAGTGAATTAATTAATTCATTTCTACCAATTACTTCACCAATTGTTGGCATACTACCTATTATAATTCCTTGAGAATTCTTTTTACTAGATACAGGATTATTTTTAGAAATATATTCTCTACCTTTAGAAGTGATATGAAATACCTGTCTTTTTCTTGTCCCTCCCCCTACAACATGGGCTTGTCTCTTAAACACCATTTCAGATTGTTGTAACTTCTTCAACGGTAAATTTAGTGCTGAACGAACAACTCCAAGTCCATCTGCGATACCAGGAAGAGAAATATCTCTAGTGACATCCCATGAATTTTCTAAATCCGAAGAGAACTTGCTGAGCCATGATAGAATCCTTTTTTGCGATGAGGAAATCATGGCTAACACCTAGGGGAAGAACTACGCCCTTTCAAATAATACTAAGTTTTGTTTATCTAAAATGAATAGTTGTCCTTTTGTGTATCGCCGATAACGCAAAGATATGCCGGTGGTCTATGACTCCCATTCATTTCCAAAAAAAGCCGGTGTATATTTATTTAAAACTGATCAAGGCAGAGTATTATATGTCGGTAAAGCAACAAAAATTAATGAAAGAGTTAGGTCTTATTTTTCATCAAATCCAGATAGAAAAATGATTACTGAATTGGTATCTAAATCGGATAAGATTGAGTATATCATTACTACCTCTCCTAAAGAAGCATTAATTCTTGAGCGTCAATTGATAAAAGAGCATAAACCTAGATTTAATTCAAGATTAAAAGACGATAAATCATATCCTTATCTAATATTGACAGATGAAGAATTCCCGCGAATAATGTATACTAGACATCCACCTAAAAGCCGTAATAAATGGGGCCCTTTCCCAAATGCTAATGCTGCTAAACAGGTAATGCAATTATTGAGAAAGCAGTTTGGAATTAGAGATAAGGATTGCAAAGGAAAAGACGGATGTTTAGCGATGCACATCGGCCTATGCAAAGGCCCATGCTTAGATCCAGATGGATACGACACAATTGTAAATGTAGTAACTGAAGTATTGAATGGAAAAGCAGGAGCTTTAATTGATGAATTAACTAAAAAAATGGATCAATTTTCATTGGATTTAGAATATGAAAAGGCTGCAAAGCAACGCGATTTAATTCGTGCTGTAAGAATTACCACAAGTCAGCATGTTGTTTCAAGCAAGGTTTACCGTGATTGTGACGCAATAGGAATTGCATCAAAAGGAGATTTGGCTGCAATTGTTGTTCTTCATGCTGACGAAGGAGTTGTAAAAGGTCAGGAGGCTTGGCCAATTATTCACCGAGGAGATATCGGTGAAACTGTTTCCATGTTCGTTTCTTCGCACTATCAAAATCGGTGCCCACCTAGGCTATTATTGACCCCGACGCCACTATTTGAGGGGGCAAAAGAATGGTTGAATGGCCGCAGACAATCTTTGGTAGAGGTTAGAACTCCATCTCGCGGAGATTTAGTCACACTACAGAACCTAGCAAATCAAAATGCAGAAGCTCAATTATCGAAATTTCTCGATAATGCCAGTGGGTCGCTCGAACAAAAAGCAGCAAATGATGCTGCAGAATTACTTGGCATGGATAAATTGAACCACATTGTATGTTTTGATATGGCTCAATTAATTGGCGAAAACAGAGTTGGAGCGAGTATTTCTTTCCGAAATGGAAGACCTGAGAAAAAAGAATATCGCAGATATACTGTTAAGGGAGAAGCCATTGATGATTTAAGAATGATGAGTGAGGTTGTTGAACGTTGGTTGAAAAGACAAGATGAATGGCCTGATTTACTATTGTTAGATGGCGGAGAAACACATCTAAATACGATTTATCAAATTTTGATTGAAAATAAACTAGAAGACCAATTCAAACTTGCAGCGATTGCCAAACGTGAGGAAACCCTATACAGATTGGAAATAGACCCAATTATTCTAGACCGAAAAGGACGGGTTCTTGTTCACGCTAGAGATGAAGCGCATAGATTTGTTAATAACTTTCATAGAAAGCAAAGGAATCGAAATAAAATCAAAGATCCTTTACAAGACGTATTGGGCCTGGGTGCCAAAAAAATGCAAACCCTATTGCGCCATTTTGGAGGTAGAAAGGGTATAGAGCATGCTAGTATCAAAGATTTACAGACTGTCCCAGGAATAGGATATTCATTAGCTGAAAGAATCTTTCAAGCAATCAATCCTTGACTTTTTAGTCATTTGAATAATCTTTGAACTCTTCTAAATCACCATGCATTCCACCACTATGGAATCCCTGCAAATCTGAGAATTCATTATCTCCAATACCAACTTTACTTGCTTGAGCCGACTTTACCTGTTTTCTTTGCTTCTTCTTCCGACGCTTTCTAATTCTTCTTCTAATCATTAAGAAAATCAATGAAATTACAAATGTTGGATAGACCCAAAACTGAGTTATTAGATAAAACCACGACACCTCGATTCTAAAGGTGATGGTATCCTCAAATTCTCCATTAGGTACAGTATAGGTTATTTTCTGTCTTCCATCGATTTCCTTAATCTCTAAATTACCTGAAGTCGAAGTTGCATCCTTGAGAGTGATACCTCTAGGTAAAGTGATAGACATAGGGCCACTTATCTTTGCCTCAAATTCTTCATTAACTGAAGTATTACCTGAAAATGTATAACTCAACTCACCTTGTTCAGGTTCAGGGTATGTTAGACCTTGACCAGAGACTAAACTATTAGAAAGACTGGTTCCCATTGCATCTGCTACATTGACCATCGGGGTAAGGAAATAACTTCTCATCGCATTGGCCAAAAATGACACTTCAAGACTGTCCATTTCTCCATTAATCATTTCACCGATGTTACCATCGATATCTAATTCAAACTCAACCTCTGGGATTTTAACACTTAGCGTGATTGGCTCATCATCACCGATAGATAAATCAGGAGATTTCAAACCATCAACTGATGTTTTAATTTTAAATCCACTTAAGTCTACTCTTGTAAATGGAGAGTCATCATCTTCAGGTATTTTTTCTCCAGATTGGTGAATTAATTCAGTTAGAATATCTCCTATCTCCTTTGAGAAATCTGTAAGTCCTTCATGAGTAAAACTAAAGGAAAAATCTTCATCACAAACTTCCAAATCTTGGTCGTCACTGCAAATACTATCTGGTTTACCATCAATTACATGAGGTTCTGCCATTCTGCTAGCAATATCAAGTCCTAATCTAATCAAATCGGAAGGAAGTGCTTCCATGTGAACTTGAGTTGAACCGGACTGATCTAATCTATCAAGTGGGACAGTTATTCTGTGAATTGAAACTTCTGCATCCAAAGCAAAATCTAGAGAAACTGATTGACTCCACTCATTTATTCTAAATGCTGAAACATCGAAATCAATCGAACTTGTAATACACGTACGCTCTAAAGTGGTACAGACTACTTGACCATCAGAATTCTTGATTTCATTTCTCCAATCATAAGGATCAGTGCCTGCAAATGAAATCTCAGAATCAGAATTATTTTCTAAACTATGAGTCAAAATAATACTATTTTGTCCATCTATAGTTCGAACCCATGTCGGCAGAATAATCTCCAAAGTCAATTCTGAAGGTGGTAAATTTGACGGAATAATACCTTCTAAATATTCAGATGATAAAGCTGTTTCAATAGATAGGCCACTATTCAACACGCTTCTAAAATCATTTTCAGTAATTACGTCTAAGAATTTAGCAATATTATCATCTCCATTATTTTCTTTTAGGATATCAATTAATCGCATTGAAAATGGTTGGCTAGTTGTTCTAAGGAAAACTGGGTATTCTTCATTCATAGCAGAAGGCCCCTCTATACAATAGTGAATAACAAATCCAGGATCTACCGTTTCAGTACATCCGGAAGAATGTGAATAGTTTAGACCTCCTGGTGTATCTAAACCATCGGTTATAGCATCCGATACCCAATACATATCATTCATCTGAATCTGTTCAATTCCACCGACTGTTGATGAAATTCCATCGGCAATTGACTCGACAGGGAATTGGGAAGTAAACTCAGTCAAATCTACTAGCCCATTGTGATATGCAAGTCTAATACCATCAGAAGTGACAACAGGTAGAGTTGCTTTATCAGTAACACTTAGTAAAGAAACATTCCACTCATTCAAGATTGATTCATCTAAGTAAGCCATCTCAATAATAAAATCCAAAGTCGCTGCAGATTCATCTGATAAATCTAATTCTATATTCAAATCTATAGCCTTACTTGAATTATCAATACTAACTGTACTGGTTGAGGTTCTATTTTGATTAACTATTGTTACCGAAATTGGAGTTTCAAGGTTACTGGCACCTTCTGGCGCACCTCTAAAGTCAACACCCCATTCACCAGCAAAGTAAGATGGAGGTCCAAATCGTAGAGATATATCTCCATTAGAATCTACTGACTTAATATTGGCATAATCAGGCGGCGAGAATGAGTAATTACCTTGGTGGCCGGGAAGAGTAACCAATGAAAAATCAGTAGTTATTTCAGCACCCATAACTAGTAGACCTTGATAGGTTCTTTCCAAATCAAAAGTAGATGTTGAATTCAAATTAAATGCACTTTCTGTAAGTGCTATATCCAATGAAGAGGAAATACATATAGGTGGATAAAAGGCATTGTTAACCGTTTGACCTTCTGAAGAATAAACTGAGTCATCTCCAGGACTTGATGAACAAGGAATGGTGACCCCATCGTTGGTAATTGAATCTACATAACCAGTTGATAGAATGGTAGTTTCTCCAAATCCAGATTCAAGGGTACTCTCTAAAGCACTACTAACCTCTAAAATCAATTTATTACTTACATTAGTTCCCATTCCTGGTAATTGCTCGTCAAAATAATTCCTAATTAGATCAGCCGGAGCACCATCTTTAGAATCTAATCCATCAGTGGCCAATGCTGCTTCGATTGCTCCCCCGTCGTTAAGTCCTAGAGCAGACCTGTCGAACTCATGAATTGCCCAAGTTAAATCAAGACGAATGTTTGATGTGTCTTGTAATTTAAAGTCATAAGTTCCATTGACCCAGTCTTGTTGGTCTGGGGTTTCATCATGACTAGGATTATAGTCATCACAAGCACCACCCATATTGGAACAACTAGTCATTCCACTAGCACTTGCAAATGGTGCAAAAATCTGTATAATAAGTACAGATTGAATTAGTAAAATCATCAATTTCGAACTTTTTTGACTTGTGATTCTGTTCACCGTCATGGACAGCCTATGAGAAAGACATTCAAAGCAATTACCCTCGTGAGCGTAACATGAGCGATGTTGATGACTCCATTGAAAAAACAATGGTGATTTTAGTCCCTCTAAAAAAGTCAGACGAAATAAAATCGCTTTTAATTGAAAAAGAAATGTATCATCAGTCGTTTAAACCTAGAAGATTTTCTAATAATTTAGCACTACCGATTAAAGATGATTATGGAGAGATACATGATGAATTATGTAATCTATTTCCTGAATTTTCAAGCGAATTAGAAATTACTAAAAAATTTCTAGAAAAAAATAAATTATTTTTATCACCTACAAATTTAATGAAAGAAAAAATAAAATTCTGGTTACAAGAAAATAAATTTCAGTCAAATGGTTTACTAGATAAAATTCCTAAAAAATGGGAACTTTTAGGCAATCTAGTTTTACTACCATCTTCCTCATTCATGGATGAAAAATGGCAAGCTGTACTATCTAAATGTGACAAAAAGCAAATTGAAAACTTATGGAAAATAATCTGCCAATCACTAAATGTTGAAAAATTAGGACGGCAGCAACCTATTTCTGATGATATGATTAGATCTTCACAAGTTGAATTATTATTTGGAAGCGAAGGTTGGGTTGAGTTAATTGATCATGGTGTTCATTTTGGCTTTGATGCTACAGCGGTAATGTACTCCTCGGGAAACATTACTGAAAGACACCGAATCGGAAATATCGATATGGCAGGAGAGATAATTGTTGATGCATTCGCTGGTATTGGATACTATACTTTGCCAATGCTTGTTAGAAGTAAGGCTAAACATGTTCATGCTTGTGAGATTAATCCTAATTCAATAAAAGCACTAAATTGGGGAGCAAAAAAGAACTGTGTTGAAGATAGAATAACTATCCATGAAGGAAATAATAAACTAAGCCTACCTAAACTCAAAGGTATTGCCGATAGGTGCCATTTGGGCTTGCTTCCTTCTTCAGAAAGTGCTTGGTTTGATGCTCTAAAATGCCTCAAAAAAGATGGAGGTTGGCTTCATATTCACATGAATGTCCCTGAAGAAAACATAAGCTCATGGACTCAAGAAACTATTTCTAAATTAAAACAATATTCAAAGTCAATTAATAAAAATTGGAGATTTACGGTATCACATTTAGAGAAAGTAAAATGGTATGCACCATATATTAGACATGTTGTTCTAGATATTGAAATAAAATGATTTCAGCCAAAAGAATCCGGTGGTGGAGGGCCTGAAGGTTTAGAATTAGAGCTCTCTTCATCCATTTTGCTTAGCATTGTCTCGTCGTCATATAATTGCCATTTTTGACTTTCAGTAATATGTGATTTCTTTTTGATAACAAAAATTACAATTAAAATAATTCCAATTACAACAATTATTCTCAAGAATAAATCGAACCAAGTGTCCATATTTTTATTATCTGGAAATGTATCATAATAGTTGGCAATTCCATCACCATCATCATCATATTTTGCATTAGAATCGTTCGGAAATAAATCCGCATTATCCCCTAAACCATCTCCATCAGAGTCATTCCATTCAGAACGATCATCGGGGAAAACGTCAGTATTATCTCCAATTCCATCAAAGTCTCTATCATAACATTCTTCCGGATCAAACGGCCACACATCTATGTTATCACCGCATCCATCCTGATCTGAATCCTGCCATTCTGTTGGATCATTTGGAAATACATCTGAATTATCTCCTACAGTATCTCCATCTGTATCATTCCATTCAGATGGATCACTAGGGAAAGAATCTCTATTATCTCCATATGTATCATTATCTAAATCTGCCCAGTCGGAAGAATCCAATGGGAATAAATCCGCATTGTCGCCAACTCCATCACCATCATAATCTGACCAATCATCTGGATCATTTGGAAATAAGTCAGTTTCATCAGAATAGCCATCTCCATCACGATCTGGACATCCTAAAGGCGAATATGAGTATCCGAGAACTTTCGGGCATGCATCTCTATTATCTCCAAATCCATCTCCATCACTATCTATCCATTCAGTAAAATCATTAGGGAATGAATCAGAATTATCTCCATACCCATCGTTATCAGAATCAAGACATTCGGATGGATCTGAAGGGAAGTCATCCGAATTATCTCCACAACCGTCTCCATCACTATCATACCATTCAAATGGATCTAGTGGGAATTTATCTATTCCATCAATAAATCCATCATCATCAGTATCTTCATCAAGAGGGTCACTACCAATATCATCTTCGTCGAGATTAGGTAATTGATCTCCATCCATATCTGAATCTTCTGAGTCTCTACATCCATCAGAATCATAATCAAAAGTATGAATTCCAATCATACCTCTGGGACAATTATCTTCAATATCAAGTACTGAATCATTATCGTCATCAATATCAACATCATCTGTACATCCATCAGAATCATGATCATTCAAAAGTTCACTAAACGGACAGGGGTCAACAGCATCATTTAGCCCATCACCATCACTATCTCTTTGTTCAGCTGAACAACCATTCTCATCAACAATTGAATTAGTTGTTGTAGATGGGCAATCATCATTTCCATTGACTACTCCATCTTGGTCATCATCTAATTGTTCCCAAGAACAACCTGTCAAATCTACTACTTTGCCCTGTTCAGTCCAAGGGCATAAATCGTAGTTATCGACTACTCCATCACCATCAGTTTCTGCATATCCAATAGATTGAATTGCAAAATATGAAATGAATTTATGCATTACTCTAGTTGGATGAGCTTTGTCAAAGAAAAGATACTCGTCGGGATTTGATACTAAAGTTGAGGAACTATCACATATAGGTAAAGGCAGTAAAGTTCCAGAGTCAGGGCATGCAGATTCTTGTGTATTTGTAATACCTAATGCATAACTATTTTCGACAATGTCATTGAATAGAGACCATGCATCTATGAAATGAATCACCAGATTTAATTCAGCAGATATATTGTTGACTAGAGATAATAATTTTTGATTATAAGATACTACTTCAGAAGCAATTGAATTTTGTTGATTCTGACTCCTACTAAGTATTTCAGGGGTTTTTTCAAGTGGCGGCAAATTAGGCATAATAAATTCGGTTGCTCCTGCACCTGCTAATTGTCGAATATGTGATTCCATATTTGCAACAATAGTATTAGAATTAGCAGTACCGTAAAGAAAATCATTTCCTCCTGCCCACAAACTAACTACGTTATTAGCAGGTATTGCAGATTGGACATTAGCAAGATAATTAGAAATTTGTGTTCCTACATTCGGAAGTAATAGATATGAAAACCCTGCCCCGGTTTGCGAACCACCAAAAGCACGATTATCGCCAGATTCTACTCCTGAACCAATGGTAGTTGTCAATCCATATGATTGAGAAATATAATCAATCCAAACCTGCCCATTTGAAAATCTACCTTGCCAATACGGCGGCACATCTGGGACATTCAAAACCGAATTTTTGGCATTACCCATGTCACTTAAAGAGTCTCCAAAAACAAGTAGATTGTTGATCTGTGGCATTTTTGAGTTTTGAAATACCATGAAGGAATAATCACCATCTCCGATTGTAGAACCTGAGGAATCAATTATTTCAACTGAGAAAAAGTAAAAGTTTTCTCCACTAAAAAAATGCTTTAAATCAATGTTGAATTGTGTTAAACTTCCTGAAGCTTGGAACATATGGGTTCCGTTTGAAACTACTACATCACTGTAATCATTAACTTGCCAATTTGCAAATAAATCTACACCAAAAGGAGCATTGGATAATTTAACACTTACAGATACGGTGTCATTGGAAAACCAATCATACTTTTGAGTACTTATTTCCACGTTTGGTGAATTACGTTGAGCATCGATTGTGGGTATTGATGTCTGTAAAAAAAGTAACAATACAAGAGTAATTGCCACCTTTCGCATAGTTTGGCTAAACAATCTAACTTGAAAGCACTTTTTATAAAATCCAATTAATCTGAATCTTCTTCAAAAATTACAACATCTGTTTGCTTATCAAAAGGATCTTCGCCTTCCTCAAATAATACAGCATCTAAAACTAATTCTGATTCGTCATCAAGGGTTTTAGGCGGGTCGATTTGAGTAATGTAAACCAGTGTGCCAAAGATAAGGATTGTAATTATGAAGGTTATTGAGATTAATACTTTAGTATCAAAATCACTAATCGTGTTGTATGTTTGTGAGTCATAACCATCTGAATTAATATTTCCATACGGGTCTGAAACACCAATCATTCTCATTGAATCAATATGAACTTCCCGTATTGGACGACCTAGTAAATCAGGACCTGGATTTTGAACACCTTGGTCACTTAATGGATTTGTCGCAGTAGGAGTATTAGCAATTTCTCGAACAAAAGTCATGCCATCTCTAACAATACCGAAAAC
>MDTG01125455.1_pt1 | contig 14676 bp, 19 predicted proteins | sample 811421 | NCBI WGS metagenome assembly MDTG01 (sample SAMN05326645, study PRJNA326480) | marine metagenome | isolation source: seawater | place: Pacific Ocean: South East | collected 2011
ACCAACACCACCAGCAGCAGTACCAGCACCGGGAGCACCAGCACCAGCACCAGCACCGGGAGCACCACCACCACCACCACCACCACCACCAACACCACCAGCACCAGTACCAGCACCGGGAGCACCAGCACAAGGACAAGAACAAGAACAAGAACAAGGACAAGGACAAGGACAAAGAAAAGGAAAAAGAAGAAGTCGTGTGGATGAAATAATGAATAGATTAAAACCAGCAACGACACAACCACCAGCACCAGTGCAACCAGTGCAACCACCATCACCAGGAAAAGGACAACCAGATAATGATTCTTTTTTAAAAGAATACCCAATATATTACCAAACTTACCCAATAGCGCCAGTACAACAGCAATTAGTACCGGTACAGCAGCCTGTACAGCAACAATATTACATTCCAGTTGCTAACTTAGGAAGTAATAATATTTAAGAAAATAGTATTTATAATAACAGATGGAATGTACAATATGTTTTATAAAAAAGGTAAGGAGTGACTTTACTTTTTTAAAATGTAAGCATAATTTTTGTAATGAATGTTTGCATAGATATAAAGAGAGAAAGAATAAAAACTGTCCTGTTTGTAGAGTTGATATAAGTGAGGATTTATTAAAATTTAAGATAGAGGAATATATTGATAATGGAGAGTTAAGTGAAAGTGATATTGACACATATATGTGCATTTAGATTTAAAGATAAATATTTTGGTAGTTGTTATATTGATCAGATAAGTTAATTAATAGGTCAATTTTTGATAATAATTCTTTTTCGTTTCTATTTTCAAAAAAGAATTTTTGTAATACTGCAGTTGATATTTTCATATTATTAATTTTGTTATAAAAATTTTCAAAACCATAATTGTTAAAATAGCTATTATACATGTCCTTAGCTTGTTTTTTAGTAGCATACTTAAATTCATGAATATAGTCAATTCTACCTGGACGTTTTAATGCAGACTCTAATTTATTAAAATAGTTAGTAGTCATAAAAGTAATTAATCTATTTTTAGATGCAAAACCGTCAAGTACATTAAGTATGGTACTAAATGAGATATTAGTTTTTGATTCTCTGTCATCAAATAGACAATCAATATCTTCTAAAAGGAGAATGGATTTATCAGATAATTTAGAGACTAACTTCATAAAGGTGGAGTCATTCATACCGGAGTTAAAATTAGTCATATAAATATCAAGATTATATTTGGATGCAATTCCATTAATTAAAGTAGTTTTGCCAGTACCAGGTGGTCCATGTAATAAATAGTTTCTTTTATATTTAATACCTTTTTTTTCATAAATATTTTGATCACTCATAAAATTATCAATATCATTTATAATTTTATTATCATTTAGAAATATTGTATCAAAATTTCTTTTGGTTATTGTATTTAATTTTTCCCATCTATTTGAGTTTGCAATATATATTCTAATTTTATCTTCTAAAATTGGCTTTGCTTTATTTTGAATTTCTATTAATAAATTTTTAATAGAATTTAAGTCTTTTTCTTTGTTATCAAATTGATTAGATGAAATTGATAAATTTCTTTTTCTTTCTGGACCATTATTAGTTGATATTAGCTCGTCCTCTTCTTCATATTTAATATCATAAGTAATGTTATTAAATTTAAAATTATATTTATTAAAATATGCAAGTAATTTAATTTCATTATCGTTTTTGCAATTTATAATATCATCAAGTTCAAATTCGTTTGCATATTTATTTAAATAACAAAGTATATCTTCAATTATCTCACAATTATAAGGAATATGAATTACAACCATTTTTAAGATTAGTTTTTATATTAGATAATAATACAATTTCAATTTTATAAAAAATTGAAATTATAATATATAGTTAGAATAATCTTTATTTTATAATTTTAGCTGTTTCTATAGCTAATATATATGATTTCATGATATCAACCAACGAGCCAAAAGGATCAACTACGCTACAAAATGATGTAGTAAATAACATGCCAGTGAATGGTTTAAAATTAAGTAATATAAATGTAGATGATATTCAAACAAATGTAAGGTTGCTATTAGCAATTAGAAATAAATATGAACGGTATGCAGAAAATTCCAAACGAATTTCCAAAAAAATGTCAACATTTTTTGAATTAGGGATTTCATATGCAAGTGCTGAAAAGGGGATTTATGACTTTAATGATATCACCGAAAATAATACTTGTAATCCATTATTAGTTAAAATATCTGATATGATTGCAAATAATTATAATAAATTAAATACTAAAGATGGATATATACCAAATTTTAAAAATGCTAATATAATTATAAGAAAATATGATAAGGGAGGAATAGGACATCATAAAGATAAAATAGATGAATTATTTGAACCTATTGTCTATACATTAATTGTAAAAAATGAGAGTAATGAGGATGGTTGTTTAGATTTTTTATCTGATGACAAAAAAATATCTTACAGTGTTCCCGAAAAAGAGGGAACTATAATTATTATGGAAGATGAGTCTTTATACAATTTTACACATGGTGTAAATCCATGTAATAGATTGAGAATATCAGTTACTGTAAGATTTTATAGAGAAGATAGATTGAAGAAATTAGAAGGATATGATGAAAGTAAAAAAATGAAATCGTTTGATATGATGGTTCGTAACAAAATTATTAATCAATATAAAAAAATGGATTTTGTTAAGGAAAAGCAAAATATAAAAGATAATAGTGTATCTGAATTAAAACCTTCTGATAATAAATCTTCAGAAGAATTAAATACAAGTAGTTCTGCTGCCAATATATATTCAAAGCCAAGAGCTATTGAGAATATATCACCAGAACATTCATATGTACGAGTTACTTCAGATGATAGTATGTGTGAATTTTTTAGCTTAAAAAAAGGTAATGTGTCTATAGATGATTTTAATAAAGAAGAATTTATGCTAAAGCCTTATAAAAAAAACTTACATCAACAAGATTGGGTATCTCAAACAGAATCACCTAATGGATTTCATAGAGGAATGTTATATCCTTTAATTCCAAAAATAACAAATGAAATTGTTAAAAATACTTCTAATACAATTGAATTGAATGTTATTGCAGGCGGGTCAATATTTTTTAATGACTTTTGATAAATAATTTTATTTATATATAAGTTAAGAGATGAATCGTGTTCCTAGCAATTATCACCTCCTCTCATCATTGGATTCATCATTGGATTCATCATTGGATTCATCGGGCTCATTGGTGATAAGTTACCTTGGTATTGATTAGGAAGACATCCTTTATGCATTAGTGGATCTCTTGGTCCTAAAGCACTCATAGCTTGTGGAGCTTTACCAGTTAATTTGGACCAAAATGTTGTTTGTTGATGTGGCATACCTGCAAGTGCAGAAGGTTGTCCTAAATTTCTTAATTGTTTTCCCATATGTCTTGCAGCTCTTGGTCCATATAATTCTTTATATCTGTGATACATATGAGATGGGGCATAATAGTTAGAATATGGAAGTACTAAACCCATAACAGTCATAACAATTACACCATATAAAATTCCATGTATAACAGCATTAACTAAAGTAGTTTCACCTGTTGATATGTAGGATGATTTGTCAGACCAATTATTATCAATAGGTGGGAAATTTATTATTATTCCAGGTGATAAAATTACAAAAAGTATTACCATAAGTAAAAAGACAATTAATGGTGTCATTAACATTATATATATAATCTATATATTTTATTTTTGAAAAAATATATAGTAATTATATTAATTCAATATTTTTTATGTAATTGCTAGTATTAAAGTTTCTTATTTTTATATCTTTTCTGATAAGTTTTGGCATACCAAATTTAATAAAAAGATACATTAGCAACAAGAAAATAATTGAATGACAAATAACAGTAAAATATTTGATTCTATTTTTAACTAAGTAACTTCTATAATTTAACCATTCTAAATCTTCTGGTGGTATTCTAATTAAAAAATTAGGAATTAATAAAATATATAAAATTAATGTTATGACTAAAAATATATATATATTCATATTTATAATATATAATAAAATATTTTATTATATATTATAATTATGATAATTCACTCTACATCATTACAAGGTAAAAGAGATTCAAATGAAGATCAACACCTAATATTTACAAACATTAATAACAATGATAATAATTTTACAGCAATTAATTTATTTTCTATATTTGATGGTCATGGTGGTAAAGATATATCAAAATATTTAAGTAATAATTTACATTTATATTTTACTTCAAAATTTAATAAATTTGATATGCTAAATGATAATCAAAAAAAAAAATATATAATTAAAGTTTATGACCATATTGAATCGAAATTAGAAAAATTTTTAAAAAACAAGTCATTTAATATTGGTTCAACTTCTTTATCATTAATATTTTATAAGCTTAAAGGTAAGACATACTATTATGTTATTAATGTAGGTGATTGTAGGTCTGTTTTGTGTAATAATGAATCTATACCAGTTCAATTATCAAAAGATCATAAGCCACACATGTATGATGAAAAAAATAGAATAGAGAAATTAAATGGTAAGATATATTTTGATGGTTTTGATTGGAGAATATCCGATTTATCAGTATCACGTGCATTTGGAGATATGGATGCATTTCCTTTTGTTACTCATAAACCAGATATATTTAAATATAAATTAAAAAAAAATGATAAATTTTTTATAATAGCTTGCGACGGGTTATGGGATGTTATATCTAATCAAGATGCTTGTAATTTTGTTCTGGAAAAAATCAGAGATTGTAGAGAATTAACAAATATACATGGTACATCAAAAAAAAATATAGCTCAGGCTCTTGCTGAATATGCTATAAAGAATGGATCAACTGATAACGTAAGCATAATTATAATATTTTTAATGACTGACAATATCTAAGAGTAAATTATTAATATGATTAAAGTCATCTACTTTTGTGTCATCAGATAATATTTCTTCTATCTCCCATTTTTTAAATCTATAATTTAATCTACATTTTAATACATTTAATGTCTTGTCAGAAATATGATTATTACATATTAAACTAACTTTAATATTTGGAATGTGAGCAATTCCAATTCTTTTAATTTTATTATCATCAAAGTCTGTTGAAAATAATTCAATCACATCTGTGTCTATTAATTTACCATACATTATTGACACTTTTTTTTGATAATCCTGATTATTAAAATAGTATCTATATGTTTTAGAGCTATTTTTTGAAATAAAGTCAATACTGGAGAATTTAAATTTACTTTCAGTAATATTTTTATTTACTAAATTACTAATTTCTTCTAATTTAAATATTTTATTCAATTTAAAAAATATGGAGTTCATATTTGAATCTATAATATAACTTTCATTAATAAAAATTTCAGTTAATTTATGACATTCATTTAATGAATATTTTTCCATATCTTCACCATTTAATTTAAATATTTTATTTATAATAAATGATGTACAACCTCCTAAATTTACGATTCTTCCATCTAGTATTGTACCGTTATAAACATTTTTTTTTACTCTTATCTTTGCATTTATAATATTTAAATCATTATAATTCAAATTATTTAAATCTAATGTTTTTTTTTCAATAAAAGCTAAAAAAAATATTTCTCTAATCTTTTTCGCAACAAATATATAATCATCTCCAACAATATTTGGTAATAGTAAAGATTCGTTATTTTTTATATTTATTAAGTCATTTTCACTTTCTATTATATTATAATCTAATTTATAACTATCTACAGATTTACTTAAATAACTTACAATTTCATCTTTAATGCTTCTATTATTTGTTTTGTATCCAACGTTATTCCCAAATCTTATTATATCAGACATTTCTAATATAAATTTAATAATGTTTAAATATCTTAAATTTCAATATTAATTAACATTCATTTATTTGTTCTAAATTTAAATAGTTAGTATATTCATTATCTTTTAAAAATGAATTGTCAAAATTACTAAAGTCATTTGTTAAATTTTTTATTTCATTATTTGACATTTTATTATAAATTTCATATAATGGTTTATTTTTTAACTCTTCATTATTTAAATCAAAATTATTAAAGTCATTAGCTAAATTATTTACTTGATTATTTTTTAACATTTTATTATTTTGATCTATTTTATTATATTTACTATATAAATTAGGGAAAGTATTTTTATTGAAATTTTCTAAATGTTTAGTTGAGTCATTATTTATAAATAATTCAATATCATTATTTTTCCATGTTACATTATTTTTACATTCATTATTTTGTTTTTTATTAAGTCTTTCAACTAACTCTTGCTGAGGATTATAAATATTTATTGTATCCTTTATATCATCATATTTCATTTGGTGACATTGATTATTTAAGTTATTTTGATTATTTTTATTAATTTGATTATGTGAAAGATCTTCATTAACTTGATTATTTTGCAAAAAGTTGCTATTTAATAGATTATTATCATTATAATTAATTTTATTATCTTGTATTAATTTACTTTTATTTTGATTATGTGAAAGATCTTCATTAACTTGATTATTTTGTATAAAGTCGCTATTTATTTCAGAGTCACAATTTAAAAGATTACCATCATCATTATAATTAATTTGATTATCTTGTATTAACTTACTTTCAATTTGATTATGTGAAAGATCTTCATTAACTTGATTATTTTGTAAAAAGTCGCTATTTATTTCAGAATCACAATTTAAAAGATTATCATCATCATTATAATTAATTTGATTATCTTGCATTAAATTACTTTTAATTTGATTATGTGAACTACCTTCATTAACTTGGTTATTTTGTATAAAGTCGCTATTTATTTCAGAGTCGCAATTTAAAAGATTGTCATCATAATTATAATTAATTTGATTATCTGAATTGTTTTTTTGGTTATTTTGCATTAAATAACTATTTATCTTAGAGTCACAAAAATTATTTAATAAATTAGTATCATTACCTTGTATCAAATTATTGTTAATTTTGGAGTCTAAAAATTTATTTATTAGATTAGATTCACTTTTATAATTATTTGCTATATCATTATCTAAATTCTTAGATTTATTATCATTAATTATTTTATTGTTTGAATTACAATTATTGACATCTGTATTATCAGTTTTGAATTTATATATTTTATTGTTATTTAAATTAAAATGTACTTTTTTATTTTTAGTATATTTTACATTATTAATATAAGTTATAATTAAAAAAATTATAATAACTGAAAAAAAATATTTTAGTATCATATATTATATAAGAAAATTTATTACAATAAAAAATTAAATATATATTTTATTATTATATGAAAATACATAATATTGATATAAATAAAGTTATAAGCGATAATTTAGATGGTGATATTTATAAAAAAATATATAATATTGATTTAAAAAAAGGAACTACATATTTTATAGCTTTATGTTCTTATAATAATAATGACTTAAATTTAAGACTTTTCGATAAAAATAAAAATAATATAAAATTTAAATACGATAAAGATGAAAAAATAAATTATATTGATTTTGAATGTAATGAAAATTATAAAAAAATTAATGACTCATCTTCTAATAATTTAGAAGAAGCTAATGAATTAGTAGAAAAAAATAATAATGATTTTTTAACAGATAATGAATTATCTGAGTTAATAAATGACATTTTATCAAAATACATTAAAGATTTAGATAATGAAATAGAGTTAGTTATTGAATTTGATGAAACAAAAGATTCAAAAGACACAAATAATAATATAAGTGAAAATGACATAATAAAAATTAGAAATAAAATTGAAAATAAACCTTATAACTTTAATAATAAAATTTGTTTTAAAGCAAATTATACCGGAAATTATTATATAATGGTATCATCTGATTATAATAAGATTGAAACGCAATATTTTTTATCAATTCAAGAAACTGAAAATATAAATAATTTTTATAACAAACAAATAAAATTAAACGAAAAAATAACTTATAACTCTAAATTAAAATTTAATATAAAATTATTTAAAATTAAATTAAAAAGCGACGTAAAATATAATATCAAATCAGAAAATAAAGTTATTTATTTAGTATATAATAACAAGCAAAAATTAATATCTAAAAATAATGATTTTTCTTTTGGTTGCAATTATAATGGCTTATTTACAATTGAAATAATTTCATTAGAAGAAAATAATATAATAAACTTTATAATATCTGAGTTGTAAATATATAATAAAGTTACACAAATTATATTTATTATATATTTTTTAATATATGAATAAAACAAATCAAAAAGTATTAGCATGCTTGTTAGATGATAAAGAATTTATAAATAAAGTAAAGTTAAGAATTGATATAATTATGGAAGATGATAAATTAGATATTTCAGATTTAGTTCCAATTATAAGCTTAGTTATTGAAATTGTAAAAAATAAAGATATATTTTTAGAAATTGATAAAAAGGATATTGCAGAAGTTTTTAGATGTTTACTTTTAAGCATATTTGAACAACTTGAAATATATAAAAAATTAAAAAATAAAACTGGGTTAGATGATGAAATAATTCAAAAGAAAGTAGATTCAATAATTGAAAATTTACTTATCATATTAGTTAGTAAAGTAAAAACAATGTCATTTTTTAAAAAGATTTGTAAAAAATGTAAATGCAGTTAGATATTAATAATTTAACATTCTGTTTTTGAAAAACTATAACATTTTTCGTTATTTTTTTGATAATATGATGACATATCTACAGGTGCTTTAATTACTACACATGAATTTTTATCACATATTTTTCTAAAAATGCTTGCTAGTCCTAAACCCCATATTATTGAAATTATCATTTTATAATTTTTTTCCATATATAATATCAATATTATTTTTTTGGACATTCTATTTCTTTTGGTTCATATCTAATACAATTATTTTTACTATCAAAAAATTTTAATTCATTAATATTTTCTAGAGTTGGATATTTTACTATTACGTTTTTTTTTGGAGCAGTTATATAAACAAAAAATATTCCTATGAAAAAAGATAATGCAAATATATATAAATCAATCTCTAACATTATATATATAATTTATTTTTTTTTTACAAACAAATAAATATATCCTTTATATAAATATTGACTTATATCATTAGTTTCTGTAACCCTACTATCATTACAAATAAACCATTTGTTATCATTTTTTACTAAACTAATATAATGACCACCACCTGTCCCTCCACTATGATGTATTATAGATCTTAATTCATAATCTTTATCTCTGAATTTTAAATTTTCAGTAATTTCAATGTCTCTATTATCTTTTGAACTATTAGTAAAAAATGTAAATCTTTTTAAATGTATAATTAAATATTTAGCGAAATTTTTTATATATAATCTCTTATAAGCTTCAACATATTCATTTTTTTTTTCGTAAAACCATTTATTATCATCTGTCAATTGTTCTATTCTAGAATAATTTTCTATACAATCATTTAAATTTAAATTATCTTTACTTGGTAATGAAAATGACAATGTTTTTTCCTTAACTTTATTTTTAGACTTTTCTTTATATTTCTCACAATATATAATTGATGTTATATTAGAATCAAATATATTTCCAACTATATCCTTAATATCAATACCGCAAATATCTTTGTTATCTTCTTTTTTAAATTCATCTTCTAATATTTCTAATAATCTTATTAGAAATTCATGTGAATCATGTTGATTATATCCTTTAAATGTATTATCTTTATCACATACAATTTTTTTGATACTATCGGGAGTAATTACATTATTATTTTTATATTTTTTTAAAAAATCTTTAAATTTATTTAAAATTTCACTTTTAAAATTATAATTTAACAAAATTTGAATAAGAACTTTACAACTTAATAACATTTGAATTGCAGAATTCATATAACATGTATTACCAATATTATTTAAACCACATAAATTATCCATAATAATATTTAATATTTATTTTTTTATATATTTTATATATATAATATATAATGAAAACTTATATTTTAATGAAAAATATTAACAACTTAAATAATGCTGAAGATATAAAAGTGTCAGATATATATGGAATATATCAAAATAGATGTAAAGCATTTTGGGAATGTAAAATTGCAAATCTTAAATTAAAGAAAAATATTTTTGATTTTTATGTTATAAAAGAAATTAATTTGGAAAATAATAATATTGATAATTCATATAAGTTAATTGATAGATTAAAAATTATTGATGAACATAAAGAAATATATGAAATACCTGTTTTTTATAATGACATAAAAAGAGAGTTTGATGATATCTTATATAAATAGATATCTACTATTCTTTATAAGCAATATACCAATATACAAAATATATTAAATTTTTTCTATTAACAAACCATTTTCAATAAATGAACCTATTGAGTTCCTTGGTATGCATGACCAATCATCATCATAATCGATTGGTTCAGATGATATTAAAATGTATTTTTTAAAATCTTTAAAATATAATGAACATGGATTTTCATCATTATTTATATACCTTGTGAAAATGATATAATCTCCGTTTGTTATAGCAATATTTAATGAAATAGTATTTTTACTTATTTTATTAATTATATCTATAGTTTCTAATATTGACTTTTTTATATTTTTATAAGTAAATATTTCTTTAGCAATAGTTAAAATTAAATAAAATATATATTCTGAATCAGTTGTTCCTTTAATTAATAATAATAATTTATTATCAATTTTTTCTATTATTTTTTTTTTATATTTATTAAAATTTTTAAAATCTCCATTATGCATAAATAATATTTTTTTGTAACAAAATGGATGACAATTAAACTCATGTATTAAACCTTCTGAAAATGGTTTAATTGCTCTAATATGTGCAAAGATTAAATTTGAATGTAATATTTTACTTAATCTTTTAAAATTAAAGTCACTCCATGGTGTTTTAGTACATTTATAAAATGTAGGATATTGTTTTTTATTAATATACCAACCTATTCCAAAACCATCTACATTAACTTCATGATCTCTTTTATTATTTTCTTCTAAAAAAGGTGTAAATTTTTTCTTAAAGCTTTGTTTTAAGATAGAATTTTTATGATCATATAATATTGATTCTAAATTTATTTTATTTCCAAAATATATAAACCATCTACACATTATATTAATATTAAATATATTTATTCTAATAATTTTATTGCTTGTTTTGTTAAATCTAAATTTAAATTGTTATAAAATAATTTATATAAGTTTAATGTTTTATCGTCTGATATACCATAAGTTATTAAGTCAAAATCCATAAAGTCACTTATTCTTGATATAGTAATTTTATTTAAATAACTAATTATATATTCTACTTTATCATCTTCAAATTTTAATAATATTTTAATTAAATCTGTAAAATTTACATAATTAGCAATAGAAATAATTGTATTAATATTTATATGCTTTACATAATCAATTACAAAACTTTTATATTCTGTATTTATAAGAATAAATATTATTTGTTTTGAAAAATTTTGAAAATATTCTTGATATAAGTTATCATTAATATTATCAAATAAATTTAAAATATAATCCGATTGTTCATCTGAGATATATTTCAAACATTCAATTTTATTGTCAGAAATAAGATGTAAAATATTTATAAATTTATTTACTGGCAATTTTTCTAATATTCTAGTAATTCTATATGTTTCACTTTTAATAATAATAAACTCTAATATTCTGTCATTTAATAATGGCAGGCTATCTACTAAATAATTTAATTTGATTTGATCAACTAAGTCAAAAAATAAAGAAGTACTTATATTTAAAATTATATATTGAAATGTTTCAAATTTTAATTCATTAATAATTAACTTTAAAAAATTTATATCTTTATTCAAAATATGTCTTTTAACTTTAATTTCAGAAGTTGTATTTAACAATAATAATATTTGCAGCTTTGTAATTTCAGAACTATCTATTTCCTCCTGAGTCATTGTTATAATTTTTGATAATTGATTAAATTGTAATATAAAATTATAATTTTTACATAAGAAATCATAGTCATATGTAGAAAATTCATTTATTAAATTATTTAAATAATTATTTTTTATTCCATTAATTAACAATTTATATTTAGCTTTATCATATTTAATGTGCGGTAGTATTAATTTTATATTACTGAAATTTAATTGAGATATTATTTTTTTAAATTTGTCATTATCTAAATCTGTAATTGAATAAAGTGAAAAATTTTTTTTCAGTAATTTAATTGTTTTATTTATATCATTAAAACAATTTTCATTATCCCAAATAGTTAAATTATTTTTATGTAATTGTCCCTTATAATATACAATGTTTTCTATTGGTAATTTTGTTAAATATTTTTTGTAAACATCTTCAATTATATTAATTAACTTTTGCTGCATTAAATTATCATCAAATTTAGTAATTTGTTCAAATATTTCATTTATCTTATTTTCAGTAATATTATCTATTTTACTATCAGTCATTAAAATAATTTACATAATATTATTTACAGATAAACCAATTTATATTAAATAACACTTAATTTCATTTATTATAATTCTATTATGTCTTTGGATTCTAAGGAAATATTGATCTGTTGAATAGCTATAATCTATACTGCCTAGGCTACATAATGATATTAATTCATCACTTAATAAATATAATGAATAATTAAATATTTCATTACATTTACAAAATTCAAATTATTTAAAATTTTCATTAAATATATTTTTTATATATCCATAAATTTGTTATGTCATAAACATTTTTAAAATTATTTTTTTCATCTATATCACTCGATATCAAATTCATTAAATTATTATGATCATTAAATTTATCTATTTTTTTAAATAATAATTTTTGTAGTTTTGATAATAGTCTGTCATTACTTAAAGTAATATTATTACAATGTCTATTGGCAATATTCTCGTTATAAGAAAGTGTTAAATTTTCAAAATCATTTAATATTTTTATTCTATTTGGTGTCTTTAATTTATATTTTTTAGTAATATTATAACATGTTAATAATATTAATAACTCTAAATTTTTCATATATATTTATCAAATTTAATAATAAATAAAAAAAAACTTATTTTTAATTTAAATTTCTTTTCTTCCATTTTTTTTTTCTTCTTTCATGTGGCTCTCTATCTTTATTTGATCTGAATCCTTTTTTTCTATTACGATGTCTTTTATTTTGTTCTTGTGATATATATCTTCTATTTGAATGGATTATATTATTATTAAACTCATTAATAATAGATGTTGGATATATATTGTCGATTTGAATATTATTATCAAAAATAATATTATTATTTGATGTTACATTATCAAAAGGTAATCTACAATACGGGCAAACATTTTTAATTAACTTATCCAAACATAACTTACATAAATGATGACAACAATTTAATATCTCCATGTCATCTGCACATTTTTTTTCCATACAAATATTACAATCCATGTTTATATATATATATATATAAAGAAAAAATTTTATTTTTTATTTTTTATTTAAAGACTTAAATCTAAAGTTTTTTTTATTATTATAAAATTGAAAGAGAATAAAAAATGTAGCTCTATTGAATATTTATTTAAGTCATAATATAAATATATTATTTAAATATTTGAGAATGAATAAAAAATGTATATTAATAGAGGCAGATCCATCAAATAGTCTTGGAGGATCATGTATAAATGATTTAATTTATACTGCAAATTATTTAGAAGGTTTTGTTAATGAAATAAATATTTTAACAACAAGTAATATAGATGATTCAAGAGTCAGTAAATTTCCTAGACATTGTAATTTTTTTTTATTTGATAAGCAAATTTTAATTGATTTATTAAAAAATATATCTGATAACAGCACTATTTTTGTATTAATTTCTGGTCATGGTTATCAAAAAATAGATTTATCTAATGATGAAATTGATGGTAAAGATGAATATATTAGATCAAAAAAATCTATTATATTAGATGATGATTTAAGAGATATATTTATATCTCCACTTAGAGAAAAAAATATAAATTTTATTGGGATGGTTGATACATGTCATTCAGGATCAATGTTTGATTTAGATTATTCATTTAATGGAAATGAATGGATAATAGATACAAAAAGAGAGTTATTAAATGTTAATGCAATTTCAATAGGCGCTTGTAAAGATAACCAATTAGATAATTGTGATTTGGGTAATATTGGTTTTGGTGGTTCATTAACAGTTCATATGATTGATAATGATTTAATAAAAGATTTATTTGATTTAAAAAAAGTGAAAAATATATATTTTAAGCTTTTAAAAATTTTAAAAAAATTAAATCAAACACCAGTATTGCAGTCAAATATAATTTTTTAGTAAGTAATTTAAAAATATATTTATATAAATATATATTATGAAAATATATTTTATTAGACATGCTCAAGGAGAACATAATTTAAGTGAAAAGCACTGGCAAATTAAATATCCTAAGCTAACTGAATTAGGAATTCAACAATGTAAGAATGCAAGATCTAAATTTGATATAAATTGTATAAATTTAATTTTAGTGTCACCATTAAGAAGAACATTAGAAACGTCAGAAAATATTTTTGGAAAAAGAAAGTCGTTGGCACTTGAATTAATAAAAGAAGCAATAATAAATCCATGTGATTTTAGAGAATCGA
>MDTG01316887.1_pt1 | contig 14675 bp, 7 predicted proteins | sample 811421 | NCBI WGS metagenome assembly MDTG01 (sample SAMN05326645, study PRJNA326480) | marine metagenome | isolation source: seawater | place: Pacific Ocean: South East | collected 2011
CCCAACCTACATTAATAGTTGGTCCGTCGGAGTTTCCATTTCCAGTATAATTACCGCACTTGATTACGTTTTGATCTTCTGCGTCTCCAAAGACAAAACCAGCAGGGTCATCGAAGGGGCTATCTGTGCTTGCTGTTGGATCTCCATTAGCGGTAATCGTTCCAGGGGTTACGGTTGAACCTGTAGTAGATGAGTTATTGCAACATAAAAGCTTAGTGTTAGTTATGTTTGTTAATGGCTCAGTTGGTGGTCTAAATGATGATGTATAAACTGCTGTTCCTTTTACAAAACGTAGATTAGAAATTTTTCCATGAAACTCGTCTGCTGTACCTGTGGCATAACCACCAATTCCAAAATTTGCAGTGCTATTATTTGCACTTCCTGAAACAGTTGTCGTGCCAGCAAGATTTCCATTAACAAATAATTTTAAAGTTGTACCATCTAATACTCCTGCTATGTGATACCACTGACCAACCTCTACAGTTGTTGTAACTGAATAATTAGTTGATCCCCTGCAATTTTCAAAATATAAAGTTGAACCCACTAAATAAAAATCAAAATTCCTGTCTGTACCTCCTGCTAATTCCCATTGACCTGCAATTGCTTGATTACCACTAAGATCATCAGCTTTAAACCAACATTCTAAAGTAAAATTAGTTCCGTCAATATTAAAATCACTACTATCAGGAATAGATAAAACATCACCCGACCCATCGAAATCAACAGACCTTGCTGTAGCCGTTGTTTGATCCTCACCTCCTGCAAAAATATAAGCTACATAATCTTCGTTATTTACATTTGTATAAAGACTACCTACCGAAAAATGAGTAGAAGTAGGCTCAGTTTGATTAAAACTATATGTATCCGTTTCAAACGCATTTGTGTTATTTAAATTAGCTGATTTTGATGCTCCTGTATCACGATGGTAAACAATCCATTTTGCAGCCCCATCAGTTCTCTTTATAAGAATTAATCCGGGTTTGCTTTTAAGGTCATGTGAAATTTGCCTACCAGCCGTACCATTCCCGACATAGGTCAGGCATGTGAAGAACCCTTTTGTAGGTTTAAAGGAGAATGAAACGTAGGTACTTCCAGACGCATTTATAGCTTGATCATTGTCATTGATCTGGTACCCCGTACTGGTTGGTGTAATCCAGTTCCTAGAATTACCATTGGCTGAAGAATTAGTGAAAGCACTAATATAATTAGATCCACTCGTCCTTTTTGAGTCGAAAAGATAATGCGCCTCGGTAGCGCTTCTTCTTTTAGTCCAAAGCAAAAAGTCTTCAGTCATATCAATTCCTGTGGTTTGAGTATTGCTACTCGTACCATTTCCTGCGTAGACTTGAGTGTTAAAAATATTGTCAACGTAGGTCTTCGTAGCAACTGCACCTGCACCTAAAAGCATTTGTTGTATAGGACTCATAATTAATAACCTCCGTGTGTGTTAGTTAGTAGGTACATTTATGACAACCCTGCACCTGAGATGTAGGCAGTATCAGCAGCAGCAAACCAAATAGTAGCCATTCCTCTTTGTGCAAGCGTACGATTCGCATCTGTAGCATCGGCGGTGTTGTATAAAGTAACGCCGCTACCTTTCGTGATTGTTTGGTCCGATCCACTATTATTGATAATCGTCACCGCATCACCAGCAGAAAATACTGAGTTATTAATAGTGACCCCACCAGTTGAAATATAAATAGCTTTACCAGCATCGGCTGCAACTGCTACATAAGCTGATGACTGAGCATTAGAAGGTATAGAACGCAGGTTGCCTTTGCTGTCTGATACCGCTCCAGTGACAGTAACGCCTGAAGTAGTAGTGGCTAAAGTTGCAGTATTATCGTAATACAAAGTGACAGCCCCACCAGCAACAGCTTTAAGCATCTCTTCCGTTGAGCCACTATGATTACCTCTTAATCTGAACTCGCCATTAGACTGGAAATAGGTGTTGCCAGTACTATTATTAATTTCAAAATGACCTGACTGATGTTTGATATTGACATCACTGGCATCCCCAAGAATTAACCTCTTACCATCTTTCAGATAAACATCACTTGTAGTGTATAAATCTCCATCGTTTTGTAATGTCAATTTATCTACATACGAACCAGACGTATTATTTGCAAAAGTTAAATCGTTAGCGTCTTGATTTGAACCGACTCTCCATCCATCTCCATCATGTTCCCCTAAATCAGCAATAAGATATAAATTTGCACTGACGTTATCATTACCTTTTACTGTTAAATCTCCAGAGCCATTAAAAGTAAGATTTGCTTCGCCAGTTAAAGCATTAGCTCCTGTAACCGTTGCAATCGTGTTATTAGTTGAACCTGTAAGAACAGCATTATTAGAAGCAGTACCAGTTAAATTCCCTACAAACGCATTAGCTGATTTATCCCATGAGCCGTTAGAACTTGCACCCGTAAATGTGACATCACCATCAACAGTTAAACCAGTAAGCGTTCCCACAGAGGTCAAACTTGATGTGACAACTGTGCTTTTTAATTCTGTTCCTGTAAGTGTGCCAGCAGCAGCCGTTACCGTTATATCTCCAGTACCATCAAAGCTTGTTCCGTTAATAGTTCTAGCAGTTGCAAGTGCTGTAGCAGTAGCAGATAAAGCTACGGCTATATTTGCCGATCCATCAAAACTTGTTCCACCAATTGTCCTTGCAGTAGCTAACGCTGTTGCAGTATCAGCGTTACCTGTTAACGCACCAACAAAGGATGTAGCTGTTAACGCTCCAGAACTAGAGTTAAAGGTTAAATTTGTTCCTGATTTAGCTCCTAAGTTTCCTGTTGCAGCAGTCGCAAATAATGGGAAGCAAGTTGTATCTGTTGATTCATCAGCAACAGTAATTGATGTTGCTATAGAAGCGGTACCAGTTAGATCAGCAACAAAGGCACTTGCACTCTTGTCCCATAACCCATTACTGGCATCCCCAGTAAATGTGACATCTCCTGTGAACGTGCCACCAGCAAGAGGCATCTTGGTTGAGTCTGTGGCAGAGTCAGTTGCCCAACTTAAGTTTCCAGATCCATCTGTTTTTAAGAATTGGTTGGCACTACCATCACCATCTGGAAGAGTCCAAGTAATATCAGCAGTTACAGAAGCAGGAGCTTTTAAAGCTAAATAATTTGCACCGTTTGAATCTGCCTCGCTAAATCTAATTTCTTTTGCATTATCAATTATCAAATTGCCTGTCATTGTGCCACCAACTTTAGGCAACGCAGCATTGGCTGTAGCAGTTGTAGTTGTTAGTGCATCATTGACAGTCTTAACAGCAGCAGGAGTACAAGCGGTAGTTGCACTTGCACTATCTACTGCGTTTGTTAACTGAAGAACGCCAACAGCACTTGTCGTTCCAGTGGCAATTTTTGATCCTGTGATTGCAGCCGATCCAGATATATCACCATCAACAATTACGCCGCTTGCAATTGCTGTCAGGCCAGCATTATTTATGCTTATGTCTCCTGTTACTGCTCTTGGAGTTGCAACCGTTCCAGAACTACCAATAAGAATTTGACCATCGGGCAACGCTTGAAGTTTGCTATACGCAATAGCAGCATCACTTTTTATATCTACGTTTTGGATCGTGTCATTGGCAATCATTGTGCCAGTAACAGTTCCAGTTCCTCCAGAGCTGATCAAAGTGCCATTTTCATTAGGCAAAAGAAGTGTTTTGTCTGATGTGGTGGGATCAACAACTGCTAATTTTGTCTCATAGGCATCTGCTGTTGCTCCTTCAAATACAAGACTTCCAGCATTACCAATTAGTATCTGACCTGTGACAGTACCACCTGCAAGTGCTAGTTTTTCTGTCTCTAATTCTTGAAGTGCATCCTGCACGTTGGTCGAGCTAATCTGACCATAAGGTGTGAAGGTGATATTACTTGCTACCTGGCCTGCTACGGTCTGCGATAAGTCGATCTCATTCCATGACGATCCAGCACTATTTGTAACTCCAAGAATGTAATCAGGAGGAGCAAGAGCAACAACAGGAGCTGGAGAACTAGGCGTTCCAGAAGTAGATACAACAACATAAACACCGTCAGTTGTTGCTGAAGCAGTAGGCAGGTTAGATCCAACAGCTAATCCAGCCGCAATTCCTGCGCTGGTTGTACTCACCATTTTCGAGGTTGTTGCGTTAAAGGTGCCTCCAAAAACCAGACTTCCTTTTGTCAGTGTGGTAATTGCCTGCCAAGCATTTCCGTCCCAGATAAAACAATCTTCCGTTACAGTGTCAAAAAGTAGCTGACCATTGTACTGGGCTGTTGGATAAGTCCCAGTCTGTTGAACTGATTGGAATAATGCTGTTGAACTATTACTTAATTTGGTTCCATCAATTGAATCGGCTCCAATTCTTGCAGCATCTATACTTCCACTTGTTATTTTACTAGCAGCAAGATCAGGAATTAACGCAGCGGTTAATGCTGCTCCTGCTGTTGCGACACCCTTATTGTTAACAGTAATTGACTGATATGTTCCTGCACTAATTCCACTTGTAGAGGTTGTTAAACCGCCTGAACCATCAACAGTTAACCCTCCTCCTGACGTTATCAAAACTGCACCTTTTGCACTGGTTGTTGCTATCGGCAAGTTTGCTGCTGTTAATGCAGTTGCAGCGGTTATCATGCCCTGTGCATTGAAAGTGATTCCGCTAACTGTCGATGCTCCACCTGTAACACTATTTGTAAGTGATAAGGCACCTGCTCCACTAACACTTAATCCAGTCCCTACAGAAACACCTCCAACAGCAGATGCAGTAGCAACAGGCAAATCAGCAGCAGCAAGGGCAACTGTTCCTGTAATTAAGCCTTGAGCGTTGTATGTAATTCCTGAACGAGTGGCAGCAGTAATAGCATTGTTAATCCCAAGATTTCCACTTGCGACATTTAATGACCTATCAATATTCGTTGTATTTAACTTGGCTGCTGTAATCGTTCCATCAGCAATCTTGGCATTAACAACAGCATTTGCTGCAAGCTTTGCTTCAATAACAGCACCAGTAGCTATTGCTCCAGAATCAACAGCATTGTCAGCTAAAGCTGCTGCATCAACAGCATTTGCAGCAAGTTTTGTGCTATCAACAGCATCATCTGCAATCTTGGCAGTTGTTACCGCATCATCTGCAATTGAAGCAGCAGCTAACGTACCAGAAAGCTTTGCAGCCGTTACAGCTCCATCTGCTATTTGAGCTGATCCAACAGCATTGTTAGCAAGTTGTGTTGCAGTAATTGTGTTGTTAACAATATTTCCAGCAGCAATAGTTGTATTAGCAATCTTCGCTCCGGTGACAGCCCCATCCGCAATAGCAGCGGTATCAACTGCATCGTTAGCCAGTTCACTTGCACCTATCGCATCAGCAGCTATCTGACCAGCAGTTAAAGAATTAGCAACAAGCTTGGCAGCAGGTATATCTCCATCACTTAAATTTAATTTCGCATAAGTAACAGTTGTATTAGCAATTTTATTAACAGTGACAGCATTAGAAGCTATAGCTGCTTCATCTACAGCATTATCAGCAAGTTCAGAAGCCGTGATTGCATTAGCTGCTATTTGTGTTGCAGTAATAGTGTCATTAACTAATTTCGCTCCGGTTATCGTTGTATTAGCTATTTGAGTTGCAGTAACACTTGCACTTGTTAACTTTGCTCCTGGAATATCTCCATCAGCTATAGATAATTTTGCATACGCAATAGAGGCAGAACCTAACTTTGCACCTGTAACAGCACCATCAACGATTGCATCTGTATCGACAGCATCATCTGCTAGTTCTGACGCACCAACAGCATTTGCTGCTATTTGAGTCGCAGTAATTGTATTATCTGCAAGCTGTGTTGCTGTAATTGTATTGTTAACAAGATTAGAACCAGTGACTGTTGTAGCAGCTATTTTTCCTCCAGTAACTGCTAAATTAGCAATCGCATTTGTATCAACTGCATCATCTGCTAACTCAGTAGCAGTAACGGAATCAGTAGCTAATTGAGTTGCTGTAATTCCACCTGATGCAATTTTAACTCCAGGTATATCTCCGTTACTTAAATTTAGTTTTGCGTAAGTTACATTTCCATCAAGAATTTTAACAGTCGTTACTGAATTACTAGCAAGCTTATCTGCTGTTACATTTAGATCAGTTATCTTCGCTGTTATAACTGCATTTGTTGCGATAGCAGCACTATCAACGGCGTTATCGGCTAACTCACTAGCACCTACAGCATTGGCAGCAATAGCATCAGCCGTTACTGAATCAGTCGCAAGTTTATCTGCATTAACAGCATCATTTTGAATCGTGGCGGTTGCAACCGTGTTAGCAGCAAACGGACCAGCAACTTTTGCAGCAGGTATATCAGCATCATCAATTAAAGCAACACCCGCAGCAACTAAATCTTTAACAGTTACTTTTTTTGTTTCTGAGGCTGATAAATCAGCTATCGCTAGTGGATCTGTACCTTGAACTGCGGCTTCTGCAATTGCAGGCAGATTCGAGATTTCTAAATCAGGCATTTCCCTTAACTAAGAACCAATGGACACATCTTAATCCTGATCGAGCAATATAGGACTTCCACTTTCTTGAAGAATTTTATATTGATCTTCTTGTAGTAATGCTGAAGGTGCTGCTCCTGTTGCTAATGTGATTGCTCCATTAGTAATGAAGTCAATACGTGTATTGATTTCAGCGGAAGCTTCTACATTTATCGCAACATTGGTTACAACACAACTTGCTTCGTACCAAACAGTATTTGCATTAACATTTGGATCTTTGTAAAGATAAAAACGTCCTGCAAAATCTGCTCCTTGCTCTAAACGAACAGCTAATTGTGCTAAATAAAAACAAAATTCTGGATCGGTTCTATTTGTTTTATCAGCCAAATTACTTGAATGTTCCCATAAACAATCAAGTGATCCTTGACCACTTACTAATCCTGCTTCGTACTGCTGCTTAAACTGACTACCTAATGAAGTTAAATCTATTTGATCTCTACTAGTACTAATTTCAAAGTTTTTGACTGTTGCTAAATGTCTAAACCTAGAGTTGGTTGTCTGAACTGTTATTGCTTTAGAAGCACTTGGAGTAACTAATGCCTTAGCAGAAGCAACTTCACCAGTAATAGACGCTCCAAAAGTATCGTATAAACGTATTCCTCCCATCTGATCAACATAAGCATAAGCAGTTACATCTGGATGAGAATGACCACTAACAAGTTCTAAAGTACTTCCATCGACCGTTGCTATTTCAATTCTGTCTCCTGTAATGATGGATCGTCTTGCACCATCAATTGAAAATCTTTTCTTCGATGTATTGACATCAGAAGGGTCTAATGTCGATTGCAAAAGAGAGTTCAGGTTTTCTCTTTTAAGTTCAACATCACCATTTTGACCAAAATAAATCGCCACAACTAGCTTATTAAAACAGCACTTGCATTAGTAGGAGCACCGTCAGCTTCCCAAGAAAAATCAACAGAAGAAACTTCTCCAACTGAACTACTCATGCCAACAGAAGTAATCCATGCTCCAAATTCAATCACTCTAGAAGTAGAACCATCTACTAAAACACATTGAAGTTTAACTTTAGATGACTCAGTAGTCTCTCCGTCCCCAGGGGTAGTAGCAGAAAATGCATCATTTCCAGTTTTTATTGCTGCTGTCAAAATCTCACTAAGCCCAGACTTCGCACCATCTTGTGCTATTCCACCAGTAGTGTCGTTGTAATAAAACGCTCTTGCAGATCCAGAATAACTTCTTAGTCCATTATGTAAAACTCTGTCTGTATCTCCCATTGAAGTCGATTCAATAACAGCCATCGACATTGAAAAACTCCAGTTTTGCAAACGTGCTACTTCTTTATCGTCAATTTTCAAGACTCCATCTTTTCCACTATAAAAATGTGCCACAACTCTAATTAGAAAATATTGACTTTATTCTATACGAATTATGGAACAGGAGCATCTAAGCAAGCAATAAAAGAACAACTAACATTACTTCTTCCCTTAAAAATACTTGTAACAGTTGGAGGGCTTGAATATCTCCATCTTAAGCCGGAAGGTTCAGCAGAAGAACCATCTTTTGCTCTTTTTGTTTTGTTATCGCCTTCTTTCATGTAATTTCTTAAAAATTGGGTGTATTGACTTCCTTGAACAAAACCCACACCAGATAAAGCGTCATTATTTCCAAAAGTTACATAGTCCCAATCACTATTAACTTCCTCGTAATGATCTAAAATTTCCGCTGCCTGTTGATCAGAAATATTTGAAAAACCTAGTTGCAATGTGGCATTTACTCGTTTATTACCATAACGAATATGTGTCTTTGTACCGTCTAATGATTCAAACGTAGTACTTGGATACGTCCCAGGGTTATAACTTCTGGAACTTGGTTTGATTAAGGGAAATGATTTTGGTGTTGTCATCGGTTTTTATTAATCTCGAAATCTGGAAGATCGTTCAGTCCCCATCCTTGCATAATAGAAAGTTGTCCATTTGTTTCAACAGGAGCATGGCTACCAGCTATTTCTAACAAACCATCTTCAGAATAAGAGATGCTTTCACATTTATAAACTTTATTTTCTGTCGTTGCATGTTTTTCGGTAAATAAAGAGCCGTTAGGAACTTGAGACAATTGTGCTGAATGAACTCCTACAGTTCCTGGCTCCCAATAATAAACAGATTCAGATCCAGTCATATCATCTTTACTTACAATTGTTCCATCCTCTAATTTGGCTCCATTATTAAAACGACTGGTATGCGTCACTTCTGAAACTAATCTAAAATAATCCCCAGGACTGAGATTTTTTACATATTGAGGAGCAGTCTTAAATGTTAAACCATGATCAATTAAACGCCTTGATTTTATAGCAAAGTAACCAAAATAAGTTGCTTGCTGACGAGATGTGCAAAAGCCTGATAAATCAAAAGTTTCAATAGGATCAGTAGAAGAAGGTGGGTTTTCTATATCACTTGAAACTTCCTCTATTAATAAAGATTCTGTTTCTGGAAATCCATTTGGCTTTTCTTTTCTAAAAAGAACATTTGCTCTGATAGGTTGTCTCTCTTCTGCATTTAAAAAACTAACTTGTAATTCATTAATATTGCCATCAGTAAATAAACATTTAATTTCTGGTAATACTGTTCTATCAATTACATTATTTCTAACAGGAACAGAAGGTTTAAGACTAAATTTACCTCCGATAATTGTGAAATCTAATAAACAATAACCTGCTTGTTCAAAAATTAAACTTCTTAAATTAGTCTTAGAACTAATAACACCATCCCAGAAGAACTGATTCTTATTACAAAAATCAGCAGCATTACCCATTGCTTCTTTATCTACAGAATCAACACCAACAAGTTTTCCTGCACCTAGTTCTACATCCGTTAATAAAGCATACGCAATCTCAGGAAACAAATTAGAAGCTCCTTGACCTCCTGAAGTTCCATTCTGATTTATTTTTTCTATCTCTATTCCTTTTTTAAAATAAGCAGAAAATTGAGTAAAATTTGCCCATTCTTTTGAACTGTTAATTCTTATTCCAGCAAAAGCTAAATTATTATATTCAGCAGGAGAAAGTCCAGTTGTATTCTCCTCTGATCTTGGTTTTACTATTTCATTTACATAAACAATTTCGTGCTCTGGGTTATCCCTATTACTATTTTCATCTCCTTGGTATACGTTCCAATCTGATATAACATCAAAAGGATTGAAATTCTGATTAAATCCATAGGTATCTATAGCTGTAATAGTAGATTCTTGAACTGCTAAAGTAACAAGTACCTCTCGTTGTGTTCCACCAGCATCTGTCCAAGGAATTTCAACTTGTGAACCATTTGTGTGATTTACTCCTATGGCATTGATAGTCCAATTAACTGTGTAATAATATTCACCCGATACATTTGTTTCTACCTTCCAAACTTCCACATTAAACTTTAAACCTGATCCAGTTACACCTGCTGGATAAACAGCATCTACTACTCCACTAGAATGAAGTGTAGGACTAATATTTTGATCTTTAGTTAGCCATTTTTGTTCAATAACCCAGAAATGACGAGGATTATTATCAGGATGAAAATAAGTTTTAGGACTTGCAACTACAAACCTTGAATTAGTGAAAGGATCATCAAAATAAACTTGTTCCCAATTCCCATTACCATTTGGAAAAGAATCATCTGACCAATCAGTTCTTACTCCGTCATATAACGCCCAAGTGTAATCTTTAAGTCCCGCAGCCCTTCTGCTCTCAGCCCAACCAGTATGCGGCTCGTTAAGTGAGTTCCATAAAACAATCAGATATTTTGAACCTGCCGTGTGAACTGCAAAATCCCTCCAAGCTGCAACGCCTCTAGTTACTATTGCTCCTGGATTTGACTCCCATTTGTTTTGTCCATTGTTTGTTGCAGCAGTAACTTTTGTTGTTGTCGTAGCCGTACTATTTCCTAACTGCCAATGGGGATTACTAGCTTCTTCTGTATCAACTAAATACTGTTCATTTCCTATAAAAGCTACTTCAAAATCATGAGATTGGAAATAATCAGCCTCCTCAGTAGGATTTCCACTGGAAGATAATAAATTAAATTTTTGACCTAAAGCGTTTCCTCTTATTAGATAATTTCCAGGATAAGGTTTAAACCTAAATTCATATTGACCAGTCGTAGGATGAGAAATAGTGATTGCATTATATTGATCTTCTGGTGAGTTTCCTCTGATCGCAAATAAGCCACTATGATTATTTTCTTTCGTATTAATTAGATCTAACCATGTCGAATCTCCTAATTTTCTTGCTTGCAACATGAAGAAAGAAAGTCTATTTGCATAAGTATTAACTTGTCCTAATGTTATTTGTGTCCGATCCCAATAAGCTGCTTCAAATACTGCAAAACTTGGTTGACTTTGTACATTTGCAAAGCTAATTCTTTTAAAAACTTTTGACTTAAGTCCTATTTCTGTAACATCACATGCTCTGTTATTTGAAACCGTTGCTAATGCAACTTTCATACCAGTATAGATATTATGTCCATAATATAGATCTCTCTCCCCACGAGGAAATTCAAGTACTGTTCCACTTACATATTGCTGCCAAAAAACAGGCGACCTGTCATTAAGGCTATAGAGGGCATCTGTAGTAGAATTTCTTCCAGTGTGAAACCCTCCGACTGTAGGGTCATACCAAACAGGGTTAGCACCATGAGTAGCTAATTGAGCATCATTGACAGGAATATCTATAAAACCTGCTTCAATAACTTTAAATTTGTATCCTTTTGTTGTTTCTAAAACCCAAGGTGCGTTATCTCTATCATTAGAAGCCGAGCTTTCTTCACAGACAGCAAGAGCAGTTCCAAATAAATATTGTTCTCCAACTGCTAAAACATTATCCGCATTTTCTCTAATTGAAATTGTCATGCTATTGACATCTTCAACTCCATGAGGATGGTAATTAAAAGCATCCCCTGCAGTAGTATTAATGCTTCCATAAACAATTTGTTCTCCAGATCCAGTATCTGTACCAACTATCTGATAGTCAAATTTATCTCCTTCCTTTACTGCATAACTACCCTTTGTTTTTACTTGTTGAAAAGAACCATCAGACTGAAGACTATAGATACTCAGAAGTCCAGCTCTAGTAGGCCATCTGGCAAACTCAACTTTTTTTCTTTTCCTTGCTAAGTCTTGCGTGGGATCTTGCTCTTGTCCTCTACTAGAACGTACAAATTCATAGGGAAGTCTACAAATTTGAGCATTAGGTACAGGTGAATACGCTCCAAAAATAGTTTGTGTTGAAGGGTTTCTGGCTCCGCTAAAAGCTTTACTTACTTTTGTTCCGCTTCTATTCGTATCATTTTCTGCTAGAGAGTCAGGAACACCAACAACAAAAGGCTCCTTACCTTCTCCCTCATAAGGTAATTTAGCTTCGTCATATTTATCACTTTCAATTATTCGATTTAATCCTGATACACTTCCATCTCTAAAATAAAGGCCAACCTTGTAAGCGTTATAAGTATCTATAAGAGAATCTCCTATAGCAAATCCTTCATACTCAGGTTGTTCTACTATTTTCCCATAAGAAAATAAAGCAAGTGCTTTTAATTGTTGAAACCTACCCAGACTTACAAATTGCGACCATAAAAGTTGGCTATTAACTCTTACTCCACCATAAGCAATACCATTGTTATCTACAGATTGATTAGCAAAAATAAGAGGAATAGAATCTCCTATATTTGCTAACTCTTGTATTGAATTAAAAGAAGCTTGTGGAGCAAATTTTCTATTACCAATAACATCAGCAGTTCTCCTTGAATCCCCTGGTCCTTTTGGCTTGTCTGTTAATAGAGTTGTGACATATGAAGCAGCAATAGCTATTCCTAAATTAATTAAAAATGTTTGGACAGCTTTCATTGCTAATAACTGTCCTGCTTGTATATCAGGAATTAATTCATATCCTTTTGGTCTTTGCCCGTTATACGTGGCAATCGTATCTTGAAAATACCAATATTCATCTTCACTAATTCCTAAAACCTTACATAATTCTACTTCCGTTGGAAATAACAGCCTTCTACCATAAGGTCGTTTAGGGGCGACCAAATCACCACCTGGCCTCCTAATGTTTTTTGGTAATTCAGCCATCCTTCCTCATACCATGCAGCCATACCGTAAGAGTCATCTTCTGATTTGCATAATGCAATTGCTCCTAGTTTAGGGGGTGAATCAACTCCCCACCTATTTAATTCTTCAAAAAAGATACTATAGTCTTTTTTCTTTAGTCTTCGATACCAAGAACGCTCTGGTTCTGGAGAACTTATTCCATAACTCTTTAAAACTGTTCGACATAACGATAAACAATCGCCAGCACCATGTTTTACAGGATCAGCACCTAAACGATAAGGTAATCCAATTAAATGATGCGGCTTCATCTGTTCTGTAACGTACCAGTGACAGGCAAATATCCCACCATTTTTCTTGTTAAGACTCGATTAGAAGACTGTGCTCCTACAGCATCAATAGCACTTGTTAATATAATTTCAATGGTTTCAGGATCGTAACTCATAGAAGAAGCCAACCATTGTTCATCTGTTACTACTATTGGTTTGTTATCGACAGGATCTAATTTCTTTTCAAAATCTTCTGTCATTAAACAAGTTTCGACCCTAATGTGATATTTACTTTTTACAATTTGCTGTGCATAGTTCATACTCAATTCATTATTAGCAAGAATTACAGAAGAAGTCATATTATCCCCTGTTCTATTACGAGTAGCCCCTTGATAAATAAAAGAAAGATATTTAAACCCACTAATTGCAGGAGAATGTCTTCCGTTTTGAAATTTGTCGTGGCTTATTGCTACTGATCCATTTGGATTTGTAACGGTAATAAAATTAGTTAATGCTACTAAACTCATAATCCTAAAGTAGAGCGGCGACTACGTGAATTTTTAAGGCTAGATAATGTTCTAGCTTCTCCAGCTCTAGCACCTTGAGATGTTGCAGTTGCAATGATTTGTCCTACAGCAGACTTAGGAACAAACTCTTCAGAGTTGAAATTAAGAATAGGGCCAGAGTAATTAACAGTAGTAGAACTTCCACCTGCTGCTCCACCACTAGCAGACGAACCAGTACCAGGGATTACAGCTTCACCTCTAGCACCTGCTGAGTAGCGTTGCATTGACTGAGCCATCTTAGAGGCTGGAATTATATACTCGTCCTCTCCAGCTTCTCCCACAAGGCCAAGTGTGGGTCTCGTAGCCATACCTCCTGAAGCAAATGCTCTAAATCCTCCAGGTGCATAAGCTCCTTCAGCGGCAAAGATAGGAAGACCCATGATTGCTTTTTGTAAGAACATGCTTGCAATCTGTTTAGCAACTCCAGCTAACGATTCTTTTAAAGATTTAGTGCCATCTAATAAACCCATAATTGCATTATGTAATCCGTCAGCAACAACTCCCTTAATGTCGTCCCAAGCTCCTTTTAACAGCTCGGCCCATTTGATTGCTTCTTTGGTGTCTTCTACAATTGTTTTAGTGTCCCCATCCCCATCTCCGTTTTCATCTACTTTTACTACTCTGACTTTAAATTTAATTGTTGGAATATCTGTTTTTGTATCTATTCCAAATAATGTTTTGGCCCAATTTGGCAACCAATTTTGAAAATTAATAAAAGCATTTTTAAGAGCAATAACAAGATTTTGTCCAAATATTTTTGCTGACTCCATTGAGCTTTGAATATTTTCTTCAAGATCTGAAAATGATTTGCTCCACGCTTCAGTAAAATCTTTAACTAATTTAACTTGTTTTATTCCTAATGCTTCACCTATTTCTTCAGCTATTCCTTTTACAGTTTCAAAAACAACACGGAAAGGAGCCATCACTAATTTTATTGTTGCTCCAATAACATCAATTGCAGCAGAAACGCCAAACAAGGTAAATTTAAGAGCTTCGCCTAATTCTGTTTGTTCTCCAAATAAATTAGAAAAAGCATTAACTATTCTTTTCCACGATCCTAAAAGAGTATCATTTGCCTTGAATTGTGCTGACGCTGAATTTCCAGCAGCTTCTTCTTGATTCTTAATTAGTTGTTCGTATTCTTTTAAATTATTCAGAACTGGAGCCATTGTTTGTATAGCTTCCTGTCCAAAGATTTGTTCAAGAGCAGTAACATCTAAACCTTCAAGCTTTTTCAAATTGGCAA
>MDTG01039188.1_pt1 | contig 14674 bp, 14 predicted proteins | sample 811421 | NCBI WGS metagenome assembly MDTG01 (sample SAMN05326645, study PRJNA326480) | marine metagenome | isolation source: seawater | place: Pacific Ocean: South East | collected 2011
ACACAAAAACCCCATCCGGCGATAGAAGTTCACAGACGCCCAAAGTGATATCACTAAGATCATCCGCGTGCGCAAAGACATTGTTTGCAGTTACGACCTTCGCCAGACCATGTTTCGCACGAATCTCGCCCGCCAAATCGCGCGAAAAGAACGTCGCCAGGGTTTCAATTCCGGCCGCGGTCGCGGCGACGGAAATATCACGTGCCGGATCAACGCCCAACACATTCATTCCTAAATCCTGGAACTGCTTCAGCAGTGTGCCATCGTTCGAACCGATATCCAGCGCCAACGCACCGTCTGGTGCAGGTGCGTATGCGCTCACAATTGCTTCGGCATACGATTTAAAATGCTGGATAAAAACAGGGGAAGTCCCAGAAACATACACATAATTTCCAAACAGCACCTCGGGGTCGACCACGTCAAGAAGCTGCACATGTGCGCAATCTTCGCAAAAATATACATCAAGTGGATAGACGTCTTGCTCTGCGCCAAGCTCTCCCTCGGGGACGAATGCATTGGCGGGCGGCGTCGGCCTCAAAGACAACACTTCGGTCAAACGGTTCCCGCCGCATAACCGGCACGTGCCGCGGCGATGATGGCCGACGCTGCTCAATCGTCACCGCCCTTCTCGTCCTCACCGCGCGATTGCGTTTCGCCAGGAGACCAAGATGTCCACCCCTCAGTGGGAACAAAGTCGACCCTAACAACGTCCGCTTCGTACGTGGCCTGATCACGCGGGTTACGCCCCAGGGTTAAGAACACTGTATCGACGGGAAACTGCATCCCGTGGTCGACCATCGGCGGGGTGAATACCATCTCGCCTTCTCGAACAACGATAACCGCGGGCTCATCATTAGATCCCGTTGGTCGATGGAGATACTCGATCTGACCGGAGATCACATAACAATAGTGCCAGTCGGTCTTGTGATAATGATTGGCACGAATGGAACCCGCCTTGGATTTGATCATGACCGCAGATCGCATCATCTCATCGACGAGGGGCTGGATCATGCCGCGCGCGTCAATGAATGGCTTCTCCAGCTTAACGACGCCATGGGCGGGCCATCGGGATCTTTCTTCATTGTTTACAGGGGGGATATCAGGGGCACTCATTGTTTCTCTCAGATGTGATCGACCAAATTATTCGACAAGCGTTCGCTTTTGAAACCGATGCCGCGGTGGGCGTGTCATCGGCTGTCGGTGTACGGACACGTTTCCGGCGTCAACTTCGCTAACGAAAACTCCGTAATACTCGACCCCAACGCCGGTAAGGTCCGCGATACCAATTTTGCCGCCGAGGCCTTTGCAATGACCACCAGGCACTTCAACTCCAACAACCTCATTGCCATTCGAAAATAGTTATCGCCTTCTCCTACAAATCCGATTCGCCAACTGACCCTTTTTCCTTCCGCATCTGATGGTTCCAATGAAAAAGGCAGAAGCCCGTGGGTTATGTTCTGGGTCCGAAGTTGTTTCCACAATTTTCGCGGGTTCGTTGCTTTTGCATGAATGGCGACGACAGCCTGTTGCATCGAATTGGCATAAAAAACCGGTGCATCAATATGGTAGACAAGTTGCCGGTTGGAAACCAAAACACGGTCACTGGCGCCAAGGTGGGGCCGCGCGGCAATAACGGCGCTATATTCCGACACGTTACGAAGAAGGAAAGCTTCATCGTCTTCGTCCAACATGTGATAGACGAGGTAGTTCCCCATAAAAACCACTGCGCCGGCCAGTTGAATACCGATCACAGCCGCGCAGGCTACTTTCAATGGCCCAGCGATCATTGGCACCCGGGAGGCTGCCCGGACGGCTGCGACCGCGAAACAGATCAGCAATAGCGGATAGAGCGGCAACAAATGGCGCAATCTTTGCGACGGGCCACCAAAAAACCAAATCATATAGGCAATCAAGCATGCCCCTGCGAATACGAACAAAGGATGCCTCCACAGGCCCCTGCGATACAGCCACAGTCCTACACAACTGAACGGGAGGAGGACCAATGCCATAGGTCCAAATCCAACCCGCAATGACTCAAATGCCTGATGCGCGTCTAGCGTTGCCTTTAGCGGATAACCGAAAAACCAAAATAGGTTTGCCGCAACCGGTTTCTCGGTAATCCCGCTCTTGTAGACTGCGTGAATATCCGCGTCCCATATTGCCTGTGGTCGATATTCGGTGAGGCCATAAAGAAGCGGGAAAATGGGATCACCTGTGTTCAAGTAGTTCCACACGTACCATTGTATGCCCACGGCCAACAACGCCACACTGTAAATGACGCCGTGGATTAGCCAGCGTCTCTGCAGAAGGACCATGCAACCGCACGCAAAAGCAAAGATCAGGCCCGTGTACTTGCTGGCCATGAACAAGCCCGCCGCCACGCCCGCAATGATCGTGTATCGGAGGGCGACGGTTCGCCGAGCCTCGGCCACAAGCAGCAAGGCTGCAAGTACAAACATGGCATTCCGCACCTCAATCTGGCCGCTGCCCGCCCCGTAAATGACCGCTGGGGTGGTCAAAAATACAAGCGTAACCGCCAAGGACCAATCGAGGCAAAGATAGCGTCGCGCCGTGACATAAACCATGGCGGCGCATCCCCACCCAGTTACCATCGTCCAGAGGGTCATCGTGCTCTCGCCCCCTGTGCCCAAGGCTACCAGATAGGTCATTTGCAGGAGTAGAGGGATCGTGCCCTCCATGGCCTGGTAAATTGGGACCAGGCGACCCTCGGCAAGAATAGCCTTCGGCAGGGCAAAATGATACGCCAGCGAGTCAGCATCTGCCGGAGGTGCCAACCCCTCAAGCAAGTCACCACCCAACACAAGTGCAATACCAATTCCGAGCGCCACCCGGACGGTCGACAAAGTTGATAAGAACGGCTCAGGTTCGGAATCACACTCCAAATTTTGGTTCCGGAAGGCACTCACCAGTAGCACCAGACCGGGCACCATAAGACCAAGCGCCATCGACAAGGAAAGAGTGCTCAGGGACCCGTACGCGGCAAGGAAGAATGTGGCCCAGCCTATGGCACCAACGCCGAGCGCAAAACCCAGCGCACAAAGCTCAGAAAATGCAAACCGGTCAGTCAGGCCTACCACTCGTAGGATCAGAGTGCCCGCGCCAAGAGCGCCGGCCAACATCAAGAATAGATAAGCTATGAACACCGCTTACGCGCCCTCAGTTAATTGCGGCTTTAGCCGCGAATGCCTCGAGGGCGCGCCGCCGCCGCCCGTACACGATATCAACGGCGCCTTCGATCAGCAGTTTCTGATAGCTCAATGGCGCATCGGGCGACAATGAATCGGCGCAGAACGCCATTCGGTTCGTTTGGCTACCATTGGCCCCGCGAATGCCACTACGGCAGTACCGAAAGCGACGCGAAATCGCCTCAATTGCTGAGCGATCGATGCTTCCGATGTCACCGAATGCGTACGCATACCAATCTGTCTCCTGTACAAGGCGCGTATCCAAAAGGTCTCCGGCCGCATCAACTTCCTCAATCAACTCTTCTTTATCGACTTCCGTCAGCCGCCGATGCCGCATGCCATGACAACCGATCACATGGCCCCGCGCCTTGAGACTGCGAAGCTCGTCCCAATTCATCAAACGCATGCTCGTCGGCAGATCTCCAGCCTCGATCCGACCTTGAAACATCTGCCGAGCAATCGCTCGACGCTGCACATCGCCCTCGAGTTCGATCAACCCCGGACACACAAAGAACAGGGCTTTGACGCCATGGCGATCAAGGACCGACACCGCAACTTCGAAGTTGGATGCAAAACCATCGTCGAATGTGAACAAACATGGCAAGCACCAAGCCGGACGCACGACGCCTTGATCCGCGGCCCCACTAACTGCTTCCGCCGGAGAAATAACGCCGTGCTCCCTCACGACGTAGGCAACCAATCGATCGAAAGCGTCGTGCTCGTGATCCTCAACGCCATGAAGCAGCAGCATTCGAAATGCCGATGTCCGCTTACGTCCAAACGTACCCAAGCGATTCAAGAACCGTAATGGTGGGGCGGCAATATGACGAAAGGCGCTCATCGTTTCACCGTTACGTTCCAGAGATTCTGTTGATTAGCGGTATCACGAACCCGCGAAATTGTCTCAAATAAAGCACCAACACGCCGATGATCCAGATCCAGGCGAGAACCGCCCAAACATTGATTTTTGGCCCAAGGGTCATAAACGAATAAATCCACGTGAACGGTCGATCATGGGTGGAACCGCGAAAAAGAAAAAATACAGAAGCACGAGAGTTGACGCAAAAAATTGCCGTTCATTCCGTTAAAATTCGATAAGTGATAAAACAATGGGAGCAGTAAACCACTACCAACTGCAACACCCGTGATAGTGCCGTGCTGTATATTTACAATACGATCCATAAAACCGAGGAAGAGGCCCGCCTGTACGCAGACTGGAAGTTTCGCCGGATTGAGTAGTTGCATGATCATTCTTAGGCCGCAGACCTTCCGTTTCGGCAAAACAAGGAAAGAGCCCCAAAAACCAACGCGCGAGGATTCAGAGGGAAGACGAGCAAACTGTTGCGGAAATAGCGCCGCGCCTCGGAATAATCATGTGCCTTGGAGAATTTTCGGGCGGCCCCATAAATAACCATTGAACGCCTGAGGCGATAGCGAATGCCGTCAAATATTCGTCGTACCTCAAGGGATTGGTAATGCCGCTCAACGGCATTCAATCCTGCCTGCATATGACGCAAAGTGGCGGCGCTGGCATTCGTCCCGTGAAGTCTGTAGATGGACAAATCCGCGTTGATGAAACGCACACGCACCTTTGCGGCCATCAAACGCAGCCACAGATCGTAATCCTCGCACGTCACTAACTGGGGGTCCTCGGTAAAGCCGTCCATTTCGATAAGCCGATCACGGCGCACCATGACCGCCGTGGTCGAAAAGCAATTACCTGAAAACAGGAGCCGTCGATAGGTGGCGTCCGCAGCATCCAAATGTGGCGATACGCTTAATGTCACGCCGTCTTGGACCGTACTTTCCCGATGACTAAGCATGTCCGCCCCATCAGCAACAGCTAGGCATTTCTCGAGTTTCTCAGGTGCCCAAACATCATCGGAGTCAAGAAACGCCACCCATTCGCTTCGACTTTCCTTAATCCCTTTGTTTCGCGATGCACCAATCACACCATGATTGCGAAAATCAATGAACCGGAGTCGCGGGTCGTCAAAGGCCTGCACCACTTCGCGTGTGTGATCTTCCGAGAAGTTATTGACGATGACAGCCTCCCAATCCGGTTCCGTTTGCGCCCGAATACTCTCAAGCGCCAGCTTTAGCATATCCGCCTGATTATAGGTTGGTATCACAATGCTTACGTTAGGCACGGCCAAACTCATCTCTACAAAACACGAGGATGCTATCAATCTCATCACCAAGACCAGAAGCGATCCCGAAGCCCATCCGGCTAAGCCTTTTTGTATCTAGAGTTGGCCCTGCGGGTCTGTTTCCGTCATCCGGAGCATGGTCTATTTCCGGGCGCGCATTGAAAAGGACCTCGGCGCGATCGGCAATCATGCAGGCAAGATCCATTGTGGATATTGAAAAACCAGCAGCAAGGTTAAACAGTTTTGGGTTCACGATCGAAGCCTTGTGGGTAACCATCATATTGATGGCACGCACAACTTCTGAGACAGGGACAAAATCGCGCCGATCATAACCGGTCCCACGGAGTTTAAGCGTGCCCGTCTCCGCAACTTGGCGGCAAAGGTCGTTGGCGATCAACATCCAGCAATTCGCATTCCTATCTAGAGGCGCACCAACACCGTTAGACAGCCGGAGCACCACGCCCTCTATGTCTTTCGCACTGCAAACCAGATCTTCCGCGCGGCGATGCGTTTCCGCATAAGGATGGCGATTGGTAGTTGGCGTTTCCTCTTTGTAAGGGCCTTGCAGGGGCGCCCCGTAGACATGGGCTGTTGAGAGGTAGAGAAGCCGGCGCGCATTGACAGACTGGGCGGCTTCAACTGTATTCTTGGTACCAATGACATTCACGCGCTCCGCGGCCTTGGGATCGGCAGCGCTTTCCTGAGCATTCATTGCAGCCAAATGCACGACAGCGTCGCTGCCCCGCAAACCCTCAATCAATGTTTGCCGGTCCTGAATGTCGACAGCCAGGACCTCCATTGCCGCCGCCCAAGACGGCATGTCTTGAGTGTGCCGCGTCAATAGCCTGACTGCGTGGCCCGCTGCAGCCAATCCCGTCGCAACCCGCCCACCGAGAAATCCGCGGGCGCCGGTGACCGATACGTTCAGCGACATCCGTGTTTGACGTTCCAGTCATAACCAAAGGTTGGATCGAAGGGGTCGCGGCGATCAATTTCATCGGGATCATGAGGAATCGTCGCGCAATTCGCGACAATCGCCGTGAAATCACCAAAGCCCTTGAAACCGTTCCAGATGCCGGGCGGCACGGTCACCAGTACATAATTGTCCGGGCCGAGACAGACTTCCTGCAGCTGGCCTTTAGTGGCACTGTCTTCCCGGTCATCGAAGAGGACAAATTTGATTTTTCCATGAGGAACTGCGTAGTTCAGGGTCATTTGGGTATGAAGATGCCAGGCCTTCACGACACCCGGATGCACAGTGGCGAAGTAAATCTCTCCAAACTCCCGAAAGACAGGAGAGTCCCGGCGCAGCATATGCATGACCGATCCACGTTCATCGACGAGCTGGCGCAGCGGCGTTATGATAACTCCGTCTATCACCTATTCTCCCATGAATGCTGAAATCTGCATTTTACTGGTTTCCTTCGCAGTCGCGCCACCGGCAAGCCGCTTGTACCAGTCCACGGTCTCCGCGATTGCACGCACAGACGACCATTTTGGCCGCCACCCTAATTCTAATTTAGCCTTGTCTATATTAACCTGGAGTAATCGATGCTCGAATGGCGCATCCTCATCGCGCTCATGGACGATCATGCCGTCACCCCATATCTCAATGGCGCGTTCGGCGACCTGATGCACCGTCAGGCCTTTGTCCAGTTCAGGACCAAAGTTCCAAGGACCACTATACCGGTTCGGTTCGCTCCACAATAATGCACCCAACTGGAGATAGCCATGAAGCGGGTCCAGGACGTGTTGCCACGGACGCGTGGCTTCGGGATTTCGCAAGCGGATTGGCGTTCCGTCCCTGAGTGCACGCATGCAATCAGGAATGATTCGGTCACTGGCCCAATCGCCGCCGCCGATGACATTTCCGGCTCGCGTGCTTGCAACCCCTAAGCCCGAGCGCTGTGCGAAGTATGAATGTTGGAATGCCATAAACGCTAATTCTGCGGCCGCTTTTGAAGCGCTGTATGGATCATGCCCGCCCAGCTCATCATTCTCCCGGTAACCCCAAAGCCATTCCTTATTCCGATAGGCTTTATCAGACGTAATATAAACCAGGGCACGAACCGTGTCGCAGGCCCGAACGGCCTCAAGCAGATTAACCGAACCGCCAACATTCGTGTCAAAGGTTGTTTTGGGGTCTCCATATGAGCGCCGCACCAAAGCCTGCGCCGCCAGATGAAATACGAATTCCGGCTTGATCTCCTGCATCACATCTTCAAGGTGGTCGCGGTCGCGAATATCCGCGATTCGATGGTCAATATCACCCGCCAGTCCCAAAAGATCATAATGCGAATCCTGATACTCCGGAGCCAACGCATATCCCGTAACCTCCGCACCCAATTCCCGAAGCCACAAAGCAAGCCAGGAACCCTTAAAGCCCGTATGGCCCGTAAGCAAAATACGTCTGCCGGCGTAGATTTTTAGCATCTGGCTGCTCACCAATTTCTCCAAGGAGCTTCACCGCGATCCCATAAATCGTTCAACAACTTATAATCACGATAGGTATCCATACATTGCCAGAAACCGTCGTGCCGATAGAGCGCAAGCTGATTTTCGGCAACGATGGTTCGCATTGGTTCCTCTTCAAAAACAAGATCCTCATCATCACTCAGGTAGTCCAAGAGCTGACGCCGGCAGACAAAAAACCCACCAGAAATACGCCCACCCGTGGCTTGTGGTTTCTCATTGAATTCCGTCACCACGCCCATATCGTCAGCTTCAATCTCGCCAAAGCGGCCCGGTGGACGAACGCCAGACACCGTCAAGACCTTATCATGCGACAGATGGAAATCGATTAACTTAGAGATATCGACATCACTGACCCCGTCGCCATAAGTGAGCATGAAATGCTCATCAGTGCCAATGTAGTCTCGCACCCTACTAATGCGGCCCCCGGTCATCGTCGACTGACCTGTATCCGCAAGCGTAATGCGCCATCCGGATTCGTCATGATCACCGTGGTGCTCAATCTTACGACCAGCGCCAAGCGTCACGGTGATATCGTTGGTGAAGGTCCCGTAATTCAAAAAGAAGTCTTTGATTGCGCGACCAAGATAACCCAAGCATAAAATAAAATCCGTCTGCTTGTGGACAGCGTACCTCTTCATAATATGCCAGAGGATAGGGCGGTCTCCGATGGGCAGCATCGGTTTTGGCAGGTTCTCCGAAACGTCGCGGATGCGTGTCCCTTGGCCGCCACAAAGAATAACGGTTTTCATCTCATGTTCCTATCCCAACTGTCATGGCGAGCCCGGACGCCGCAACCCCTAACTCAACCACAATTCAGGTATCGCCGCATCCTCAAATCCATCTATCTTCGCGAGTTCCATCGCCAGCCTTGCCTCTTCGGCGCTTCCCCCGATGTGCGGTAACGCCTACATCGTTAGGTAGACCGAACACCAATGGGTAATATCGGCTTTGGCAGCTCTGCGTAAAGGCCCAGGGTGCGTGTTCCTCATCCGCCACGGAAAAACATTATCTTCATGGTCAAGCTCATTACTTCCTGATATCTCAGCTGGAGCCCTTGAAGAGCCAATTATTAAATCAAATGTCTGCCCGGCCACGATAGCCGCCATAACCCTCCGGGTGTATCCCCGGTTTAGGTACCAGGTTTTCAGTTAATCCCAATATTGCCGCTCGCCCCATATTCAAGATCGCCTCCTCAGCGCTTCCCCCAATATGCGGCGTAACAATGACATTCGGCATGTTAATTAGCTCTGAGTCTCCAGGCGGCTCCTCCGCGAAAACGTCTAGTGCCGCACCAGCCAAACGACCGTTAGACAACGCCGACTTGAGGGCGGCCTCATCGACTAGACCACCCCGCGCCATATTAATCAGGATCGCGCCGGGTTTCATCAGCGCCAACCGGTCAGCCGTAATCATGTTTTCAGTCGAGGGGTCCTTCGGAAGATGTAATGTAACTACATCCGACTCGCGCAACAATCTGTCAAGCTCGGTGGGCTCGACGCCCAGCTGCCTCACGGTGCCAGGTAGCTGGCGTATATCGAAAGCGAGCACTCGGCAGCCAAACGCACAAAGCAGCCTAGCCAAGTCCTGGCCGACATGGCCGCAGCCCACAATGCCGACCGTCCGCGCTGACAGATGGCTGCCAACACGTTGGTGCCAAGTGCCATCACGAACCTCCGCATTGAGCGCTAGCACGTGGCGCAACAGCCCGATGGCCGTCGAGATAACGAGCTCCGAAACGGAGCGCTTATTAACACCGCCTGTCCAGCCGAGACGAAGGCCGCGCGCCCGCAAAGCGTCGAGGTCCAGCATGTCGAAGCCGACCCCGTATTTCGAAATGACCCGCAGGTCCGGGAGCGCAGCCAGAATGCCTGCGTCGATTGGTTCCAACGCCGTAATCGCCATCTCATGGCCGCGCAGATAGGCGATCAATGCGTCGCCAACCAGAGATAGGCCTTCGTCGTTGAAAGTGATCTGGGCTTCCGGATGAGCAACGATCAATTCTTCGCGCAAAACGGGATGGCGCGAGAACGACCGCGAGGTAACGGCGATTCGCTTCATGCGTTAGGCGACCTTTGACAAGGCGCAGAGAGCCGCGGGCAGTTTGCCGAATGAATCGATCAGCGCGTCTGCACCTATTTCAGCGAGTGGGACATGGCAATACCCGTAAGTAACGGCGATTGTGGCCATGCCAGCTGAACGGCCAGCGCTGACGTCCGTCTCACTATCGCCAACGAGCACGGCCCGCTCCGCGTCGACCCTCAGCCCATCTAAAACAGCCAAAACGTGGCGGCCATCTGGCTTCATGAAAGGCGTGTCGTCAGCGGCGACGACAGCCCCAAAAAACCTATCCAAATCCAGTGCCTGCAGCACCGCACCTGTAATACGGCTCGGCTTATTGGTGCAAATGCCCATTGGAACGCCGGCCGCAACAAATTCAGTAAGGACCTCGCGCACCCCATCATAAACGACTGTCTCCGCGGCGGGGTCTTCTTGGTAGGCGGCCAAGTAACGCCGGACCATTCCGTCAATATCTACATCGGTCCGCCGCGACACGAGGGTTTTATCAAACATGGCACGCGCGCCCGAACCAACAGCCGCCTTCACCTCATCGTGGCTCAGCGGCGCCAAGCCATCCTCGACAAAGACACGATTCATCGCCCAAGCAACCTGCGGGACACTGTCGATAAGTGTGCCATCCAGATCGAAAATTAAAGCAGTGAAGCGGCGGTAGAAACTCAATACTGGCCCCACAAGGAATCGTCTTGGATCACTTCCTCGACCCGCCCAATATCCTCCGGGCTATCCACAGAAAAGTAAGGCCGCCAAGGCACCGTCGCAATTCGCTGAAAGAAGCCGTTGTCGCATATACGATTCGAATCGCAAGCCTCCTTCTGTTCCAACGGCGATTCGGGTGTCTCCCTAAACCAACGCAGGAAGGACCAACGGAATCCGAATATCCCCCCTACACGCAACGCACCAAGTTCCCGGGAGAAGCCACCTTTAGCGAAAGGAATGGGCGTTCTTGACGTGTAGAGGACATTCCCCTTGAGGTCGTGTACAATCTTCACGATATCCGGGTTTAGAAATGTTTTCTCGTCAACGATGGGGACGGCGAGCATCGTACCGGGCACAGTCTCGTCAGTAAGCAGCGGCTTGACCACGGCGTCAAGAACGTCGGGCCCTAGCAGAGGCTCGTCCCCCTGCACGCACACTACGATGTCTGTGTCCGCGATATCGGGGAACGCCAGGCTCGCCGCTTCCGCAACACGGTCGAGGGCACGTGTGTGGGTGTCACTTGTCATCTCCACAGGATACCCCTTAGATTCGCAGAAGGACTTGATCTCGTCGTCACAAGTCGCCACCAACAAATGATCCCAGGCTTCGTAAAGCATCGCCCGTGCAACGCAGTGCTCTAGGAGCGGCCGGCCGCAAATCGGGTGCAACGGCTTTCCTGGAAACCGGCTAGCCGCCATCCTGGCCGGGACGATACCAATTAGTCTGCTCATGGTTCCTGAACCTCCGGCTATTGGGAAACTTCGTGGGTCAACTGCCAGCGATCCCGCCATTCCGGATCAGCGCAATAGATGCGGTACACCAATTTCATGGTCTGAAAGGCATCCTCAGACGAGCCTACAGTGATTGGCTTATCCCGAAGGATGGCATCGACAAAATCCTCGATTTCGTCAAGCCACGAATTGTCCGTGTTGTAGCGGGTCGTCTTTTCTGGGGGATCGCCGTTATCGTCACCAGCCCATGCAACGGTCAGCGTTTCGGCGCCATAGCTCTTTGAACCAGACAGAATGCCGCTCAACGTCAGCGACCCCTTCTCCATGGTAATCTCCAGATTGAAGCGGTGACGCCACTGGGTCGCCGAGGAATGTAACATGCCAATCACGCCATCGCCCGTGCGCATCAGGGCATAGGCGTTGTCCTCGACATCCTGATTCCAGTAGTCGTTACGGACGAAGCTGTGGATGTCGGTAAACTCACCCGAAAACAGGCGCATTAGGTCAACCATGTGGATCCCCTGGTCGAGAAGGATGCCGCCGCCGGAGAGGTCGCGCTGGGTTCGCCAAGTAGTCTGGCCAAAGGAGATCAACATTGATTTTCCGTAGACGCCACGCAGGTTCACCATTCGGCCGAACTCGCCCGACACGATCAAGTCGAGCGCGTCACGGACCGAGTTGTGATAGCGGTGGTTAAAGCCGTACTTCAGCTTACAGCCTGGGTGGCGCGACTCGCAGGCCATGACACGAGCGACATCCGCCAGATCACGGCCTGGTGGCTTCTCGCAAAACACGTGAAAGCCGCTCTCCAGGCCCATGATGGTTGCCTCCGGGGCTATGTCGTTGGGTAGACAAACAAATAGGACGTCCAGATCCTCGTCGGCGAGGCGGCGAAAATCAGCGTAATAGCGGGTGCCGTCGTCAAACTTACCGTCGCCACCCAGCGTAACATCAGACACGGCTGCAGCCCGCATGTCGTCTCGACGATCGACGATTTCGCGGCGCCGTTTGCCCACAACGCCGTAGCCGGCGAACCCAACCTTCAGTGGCTGTTTGACATTCATTAAAGGAGGGTCCTATACAGATTGGATATGGTTTCCTCAGCACGGCCAAGGCGTTCCGACTGCCGGCCCTCAGCGACTGTGATCCAGCCTCCATCCGTTTCATCGGAACAATAGAATGCGTGCAGCAAATTCAAAGTGCCGACGCAGTCCGACCGGTGCACCGGATAAGGCGTGCCATCGCGGAAATAATCTACGATGTCGGTGTACATTGCGGCATGGCCGTAGCCGTAGACTGCTCCGTGCCCCTCAATGCCCTTAAAATCTTCCGAGTTGACGGCACAAGCGTCTGGGTCAGGGGTTAAAGTCTGTAGTTCGTTGACGGCAATACCGCCAATCTGGGCCAGCCCCTTGGAGCCAACGATTGAGATTGAGGCCTCAAAGTCGTCCGGGCGCGCCGCGGTCGTCGACTCCAGGCTTCCAACACCGCCGCTCGAAAAAGTGAAGCTGGCCACCGTCGTGTCCTCGACCTCGATATCAGCACCAAGCGTGCGCATTGTAGCCGAAACCTGCTCGACCTCACCGGCCAAAAAACGTAGCAGATCGACGTGGTGGATCGTCTGGTTGGTCAGAGCGCCACCGTCGTGAGAAAACGTGCCTCGCCAAGGTGCCATATCATAGTAGCGCTGAGGCCGGCACCAGCGGAGACGCACGTTGACAACCCGGATGTCCCCCAGCTCGCCATCGTCGATCGCCTTCTTGACCCGGCGCACGGCTTTGTTGTGACGGTTTTGGAAGACAGGAAAGATTTGCAGTCCCTTATCATCGGCCAACGCAAATGCTTGGTGCAATTGTCCCGGTCGCATGAAAGTCGGCTTTTCCATGATGATGTGTTTGCCGTAGCGAGTCATGATATCAGTCGCATGTTCGAAGTGCATACCCGACGGCGTGATCACAGCAACCACGTCAATCTCCGGCACACTCTGGAACATCTGATGGTAGTTAGTGAAATTTGGGACGCCATGTGCCCCCGCGACTTTGGTGGCCTTGGCTTCTTCCAGGTCGCATACGGCAGCCAAAGCCACGCCATCAACTGCATCTAGGGACCGGCAATGATGACCCGCGATCCGACCACAACCGATAAGCGCCACGTTGATGGGCTTCATGGGATATTCCTTTTCGATTTTTCAAGTCCCTGCTCAAGATCCGACTCAGGCACTGTATCAAGCAGCCGACGCCAAATTCCCATATCTACCGGGGCCATGACGTCGGCCCATACAAGGGGCGCGTTCGCATTACAGTCGGCCAGTGCCGCATCCAATGTTTCGGCAGTCACTGCCCTAGCGTCGACGCCATCCGGCATGATGTCCAGGGCGACTGTGTCTTCGGGCATCAAACGAAAGGTCGGAACTCCAGCAAAAAGGCCCTCCAAACCAGGTGTTCCGGTGGCATACACAACTGCGGCCATAGCGTCAGTCTGCGGAATCGTGGTACTAATTCGCTTCAGGGTCACGGTCTCCTCAAACGAAAAAGGATACATGGGGTGATCCTTGACCACGAACCGCTGCCCAGCAGCCGCCAAGGGTCGTATGGCAGCCATCATCCTTTTTGCCACCAGGGGGATAGCTGAAAGGGCCACGTAGACCGGACCATTTCGATCATACCGCCCCGCATCGATACGGCCAACCCGGAAGGCACCCGCGGTGACCAGACACTCTTCGGGGATCCCGAGCTTGACGAGCTGTCGGCGATATCCAGAGCCGTTGCAAGCAATAATGTTTGGCAGGCTGTCCATACCATCTGAGTTCGAATGCGGAGAGAAATTGAACTGGTGCCGGCCAACAACCGCATGTTGATACCCGACGGTATGCGCATTTGCGCAGTGAGCTGCGCGGACAAGATCCCGCTCCCAAGCGTGGTTCTCCCAGGGCCAGGCGACGACGCGCGGCCGACGCTCCGCCAGCCAGCGTCGCTGGCAATACATCTGCCAGCGGTTCATGGCCGGGCCGCCGCCGGCATTCTCCCTGACGGCCGCGCGCCGAATCAACCAGCCCACGGACCCGGTTGTGAGCCTACGGGTCGGTCGCCACCGAGTGAATGGCAGCTTGAAAACGGCAAACCCCAGACCGCCCCAAGCATGCAGGCTCGCCGTCCGATCGTCGACGCCCAGACGCATCGCCGAGCCTCGGCGACAATCGGTGTGGAGAAGCCGATGTAGGACCGGCAGCTCCGACATGAGCGAACCAAAATAGGCATCGGCGCCGTCGGGACGGCTATCTGGATGGCCGTAGACCATCAACACGGACGCGTCTTGGCCGGCCTGCTTACGCCTGTCG
>MDTG01101247.1_pt1 | contig 14672 bp, 14 predicted proteins | sample 811421 | NCBI WGS metagenome assembly MDTG01 (sample SAMN05326645, study PRJNA326480) | marine metagenome | isolation source: seawater | place: Pacific Ocean: South East | collected 2011
GTTGATCACCCCAGACCTTGACGCCACGCCGAAACAGGCCCGGATATGCCGCTTTACCAAAGGACGCTCCCCATCCCCAACGGATCAGGCGTTCACCGATGTAATTGTCAACCGGCACCTCATGCCAATCCGCATTCGACGTCTCGATGGTGTGGCGAATTTCCTTAGCCAGTGCCTCGGGAACCCTTTCGTCAGCGTCGATTTCGAAGACCCAATCACCTGTGCAGGCCTCAATACCGGCATTGCGCCGGGCGCCTTCCTTCGGCCAAGCCCCGGGGACAATCCGGTTGGTGAATACCTGGGCAATGGCTTCAGACCCATCCGAGCACTTGTCCAACAGCACCACGATCTCGTCCGCGAACTCCAGGGTCTTGAGGCAATCCGCCAACTGGGTCTCTTCGTTGTGAACGCTGATCACAGCCGACAACTTTAAGGGGGCATTGCTCATTCCACCACCTCCGGTCGCCGGCCCCAGACATCGGTTAGGGCGACCGCCACCATGTCCACTGTGAGGCCATCCATAAGACTATCCGATGTAATATGGTTGAAGCCCTCCGGATGTATAGTATCGAAGGATTGCGGCGTACGCACGGGCGCGCAATGTCGCCCCCACGGCGCATACAGTTCTTCCTTGCTGGGCCCAAACAAACCAAGCGTGGGCACCCCCGCCGCTGCCGCAATGTGCATGAGGCCGGAGTCGTTGCCTACATAAAGATCACACCGCTGCAAGCAAGCATAGACCTCCAACAGGTCAGGACCACCGATCAAATCCAGACAGCGTTCCCTCGGCAGCGACTCAATCAATTGTATTACTTGAGGGCGTTCATCGCCACGACCAAACAACGCAACACGGCCGCCCGGGAATAGACCATCCGCTGCGGTCACCCGCAGTGCTAGTTCCGCAAACCGCTCTGCCCGCCAGGTCTTAGCTCGCCAATTGGCCGTAGGGCCGATGGCAAGCACAGGCGAGCCGTCCGGAATCAACGTAACGGCTAACGCCCGGTCCGCCGCCGATGACCACAGCCGAGGCGCTGGCGGTGCGTCTCCAAGGCCTAGCACACGGGACACCTCAATCAGTCGGTGTTCGGTCTGACGGCTGCGCTTAAAATGGTGCTGACGACGCGCTGGCAGCAAATAGGTGAGCGGCGCGTTTCGCAAATCCACAACCAGATCCCACCAAGTTCTCACCGCAAGCGCCCAAAGCCTCAACCAGTGGAGAGAACCAACCATCTTCTCCAGCGCAATGACGCGTTCAAGCCCGGGCAAGGCGCGGAATAGATCGGCTGCAGCCGGTCCGCAAGCGACCGTAATTCGCGCCCCCGGATGGGCCTTGATCAAATGATCGAGGAGCCCTGTCGACAGAACCGCATCACCCACACGCGTGGAGGAGACGAACAAGATACGCATCGCACATTTATACGACCGTGCAGGTTCAATGAAAAGCAATCGACGTGAGCATCGAGTCTTGATTTGCCTGGCGAGACAACCCAATTTGCTAACGAAATGATAAATAGGGACGCCATGTCCAACCTTCACCAAGCCATCCTTGAGAACCGCGGCATCCTAAAGGTATCCGGCAACGACACCGTGACTTTTCTACAGGGTCTGGTTTCAAACGATGTTTCCAACGTTGCCGACGACCGGACAATTTATGCGGCATTGCTTACACCACAGGGTAAGTTCCTCTTCGATTTTTTTCTCTATGGGCAAGGCGGCGACATTTTGATGGAGACGGAGCGAGACCGGATGGCAGACCTCACCAAGAAGCTTTCCATGTACAAGCTGCGAGCCCAAGTGGACCTGGAGGATGTGAGTGACGCGTGGTCCGTAACCGCCATCTGGGGGCTGGAGGCGCCGGCGGTGTGCGGTTTGTCGGGTGGCCCCGGCACGGCCGTAGCGAGGCCGGGCGGTCTTGTGACCGTTGATCCACGGCTCGAGGCAGCCGGCGTGCGCGCCCTAACCCCGGCGGACGGCAACCCAGACCTGCCCGGCGATACAGCCATGCCCGCTGATTACGATATCCATCGCTTAATACTCGGTTTGCCGGACGGCAGCCGTGATCTTGTTCTGGAAAAGTCCATCCTGTTGGAAAGTGGTTTCGACGAGCTGCACGGTATAGACTGGCACAAGGGCTGTTACATGGGCCAGGAATTGACAGCTCGGACCAAGTACCGTGGCTTGGTAAAAAAACGCCTAGTGCCCGTCACCATTGACGGGGCGTTGCCCACCGCGGGCACACCGGTCATGCTGGAAGGCAAGAAAGTGGGCGAAGTGCGCTCTGGCCGCGACGACCGTGCCTTGGCGCTGATGCGTCTGGAGCATCTCGATTTCGCCGACGCGACCTTTACCGCCGACGGCGCCGCCGTGGCGCCCAAGAAACCCGAATGGGCCGAGTTCTGAGTTTCCCGCTCCTTTCATCGGTTCGGACCGTTAGGATTTATCACGGTGATTTTGAACCAATGCGGGGCATCAGACGCAGAAAACCACAACGCCAGGAGAGCCTGAGGAAGCCACCGAAGAGCTGATTTTCCTACCCTTCGGTAAGGAGAGGATGCAATAAAGATTTGGTAATCCGTGAGTATTACCGACGACGCCAAGAGGTCGAAAAATTGGTTTCAATCATTTCCAATTTACCTCGATGGGCACTAAGGTCATTTGATGCGATCGGTGCGAGACATCTTGCGTGCTACGCCCAAAATACTGATACCCGTGGTCCACGCCTATGAGCGCCGCCTCAGCCGTTATGGACCTACGGCGCAGGGCGTGTTCTGGAAGAACCAGGAATGGCAGCTTCGACGCTATGCCATCTTGGAAGATATCTTCGACGACATGGCCCAGGCTGGCGGCATCACCATCCATGATTTTGGCTGCGGTTACGGTTTCCTATTCGAATACCTAGCCGACAAAGACGTCATGAAACTTAGCCGCTACATAGGCACGGACATGAGCCAAGGCATGATTGACGCTGCCAAGGCCCATCACCAGGACCCTCGCGCCCAATTCGTGCGTGGAATAACGGCACGCGAAAAAGCCGATTACACCTTCGTGTCGGGCACCTACAACATGCACATGGGCGCAGATCCGCAAGAGTGGTGTGAGTACATCCAGGCCAGTCTCGAACAGCTTTGGCGGCATACGCGACGCGGCCTGGCCTTCAACCTGTTGAGACATGACACGGATGTACAGTACGACGGTCTATATTATGCGGACCCGGTTAAGTTCTTAACCTTCGCGCGCAAAAGCTTGTCGTCAGACGTCGAGATTATCCTTGATCCACCCTTGCCGGATTTCAACGTCTTCGTCAGGCGGCCAACGACCTGAGCCTCATTCGATGGCGACGGCGATCCGTTCCGCCAGCTTGGCGATAGCGTCCTTATTACCGGGTTTAATTTCCCAGTTCATACCTACGCCATCGTCCGCGTATCGCGGGATCACATGCATATGGAAATGAAAGACGGATTGCTTAGCACCCGGGCCATTGGCCTGCAGGAGGTTGATGCCCTCGGGCTGCACTACCTTGTTGATCGCAGTGGCGATGCATTGGACCGTGGACATCGTGGGTCCGAACCATTCATCGGGCATCGTGTGGATGTTTTCTGCATGGTATTTGGGAATGACTAGTGCATGCCCATCGTTCAGGGGATTGATGTCCATAAAGGCGTAGGTGAGACCGTCTTCATAAAGTTTGAAGCTTGGAATTTCCCCCTGGATGATTTTGCAAAAAATGCAATTTTTAACCAGATGTAAGTCGGCCATGAATGTTTACTCCTCACGTCCCCGCCCGCTCAAGCTGCCGTCGATGAATTTCGGAGTCAAGAAAATCGGGACCTTCAAACGTGGGGCCCGTTTTCAGGATGCTGTCATGCAACAACTACAATTGTGATAGGTCGCATCGATGGTCAGGAGATACTGGTGCAATAGATGTGAGCCTATGATCGGCATCGCCGGACAAAATAAAAGAGAAACGCTGTGGGTGCGAACCGCAAAATGCTTAAAAACGAGAGTTGGATTTATCTGATCTGCGCCATAAGCGCTCTGATTATTCTAGGCGCCATCATGGTGGCGTGAGGCCACGCAAACAAGGTGGACTCAAGAAAGCCCGCGGCATATGCCTCCGTTCTTTTGTGCGTTCCGCCTATTGGCTGAACCGCCGCTTGCGGTCGAACCCGCCGACCACCGGCACCTGACTGACGCAACGCACGTTCAAGGTCTTCACGAAAGCCATGAGGTCCTCAATGTCTGGGTTAGGTCAGGGTTGGAGAGATGGCGTAAGGTGACGCCTTGGACAAGCACGGCAAATCGGGAACGCGCACAAAGTTGGAACGGGAACGGCGAGCATAGAACTTCTGGAACCGCTCCGTACCGTCTTCCATGCCGGCGATCAACTGGAACGAGGGCGTCGATCCGATGCGGTCGAACTGTTCAAGGCTTCAACCAAATGGCAACGCATGCAATGACCGGCGGCTATGGTACGACCCTTGGCAACGTTACCCCCGGGTGATGTGATTAGTAGACAAAAAAACAACTACAAGGAACCTAACCGTTAGATATCATCCGCCCGGCATGGATCACAGGGAACCGGAACGTCCAGCCCAACGGCATCACACTACTTGGCGACCTGCAATTTTCCAGTGACGCCGTGCTTATCAATGATTTCCGCGACGAAGCCGCTGGCCTTCTTTTCGGTCAGAAAGGCTTGTACCACGGCGTTCAGGGCTGGCCGGCCGTGCAAGGTGCCGATAGCCTGCTGAACCGCCGTGTACCGGCTCGGGATAACGCGCGAACCGGGAACACTCTCGGCGTTTTCTCTGAGCGCCGGCACCAGGCCGGCCAGGGCATCCAGTTCCTCATCGACAAATAACTTGAAGGCCCCAGGCAGACCGCGCGCGCGATGCAGGGTCGCGTGTTGCAGCGTGCGGCTTAGATAAAGGTCATAGGCGGCGCGTTCCGAAACGGCGATGCGTACACCTGGAGCGTCCACGTCCTCAATCGTCTGCAGAGATGATCCCGCCGGCACTAAATAAGTTGCCTCAATCTCCACATATGGATCGCAGAAGTCGATGACCTCGGCCCGCTTCAGCTCCTCGGCGATAAGGCCGACGTCAATCTCGTTGCGCTCGGCGGCGTCGGCCACTTCGCCGGGCGTAGCAAAGGACTGGTAATAGACCTCAACACCCAATCGCTCGGCCAGGGCCCGGCCCATGTCCGGCGCGATTCCCTCCGGATCGCCGTTGTCGGCTTTGCCAGTAACCAAAAGAATATTGCCGATATTGATTCCAACCCGGAGTGCACCAGGGCTTAGAAGTTCTGCACGGGCGGCGTCGATCATGGTGGTTCTCCTGCTTCGGGGGGGCTTTAACGGTTCTCCGCTTGCCTGTCCGGGTCCGCCTCGATAGCCGCCTGGGCGGCTGCCAGACGTGCGATAGGTACCCGATAAGGCGAGCACGATACATAGTTCAAGCCCAAATCATGACAGAACCGGACCGAGGCTGGGTCGCCGCCATGTTCGCCGCAGATGCCGAGCTTAATGTCTGGGCGGACGCCGCGACCGCGTTCACAGCCGATCTTCACCAACTCACCCACGCCTTCGGGATCGATGGTCATAAACGGATCTTGAGGCATTACCCCCTTGGACTGGTACACCTCCAGGAAGGGCGCAGCGTCATCGCGGGAGAAGCCGTAGGTAGTCTGCGTAAGGTCATTGGTGCCGAAAGAGAAAAATTCCGCCGTCTCGGCTATATTATTAGCCTTCAGACACGCCCGCGGCAGCTCAATCATAGTGCCGACAAGATAGGTCAGCGTTACCTCCTCGGCGACTTCCACCTCCCTGGCAACCCGGTCGACAACGTCCTTGAGCATGTCGAACTCGGGCTTGTCGACAATTAACGGGATCATGATCTCGGGCTCGACTTTTGTCCCGCCCTTTACGATGGCGGCGGTTGCTTCAAAGATAGCGCGGGCTTGCATTTCGTAGATTTCCGGGTACGTGATGCCTAGGCGACAGCCGCGATGGCCGAGCATAGGGTTAGCCTCATCGAGCTCAAGTTTACGAGCCCTTACTGCAGCCACGTCGGCGCCGGCGGCCTTAGCCACTTCTTCCATTTCTTCTAATGAATGCGGTAAAAACTCATTCAGTGGCGGGTCTAAGAGCCGGATGGTCACCGGCAGGTCGGCCATGATTTTAAATAGCTGTAAAAAATCTTCGCGCTGATATGGCAAAAGCTTATCGAGAGCTTCGCGACGCGCAGCTTCGTTGGTAGCCAGGATCATCTGGCGCATGTGGACGATACGGGCAGGATCAAAAAACATGTGTTCGGTTCTCGACAGGCCAATGCCTTCGGCACCAAACTGCCTGGCCGTAGCCGCGTCCACCGGCGTTTCCGCGTTGGCGCGGATACCCAGCATTCGAACCCCATCAACCCATTCCATGAGCTGACCAAAGTCGCCGGTGAGCTCGGGTTGAATAGTAGCAACCACACCGAGCATAATCTCACCGCTAGATCCATCGATAGTCACCGTGGCGCCCTCGCCCAGGGCCTCGCCCATAGCCATCAGCTGCTTGTTATCGTAGTCAACGCGCAAATCCCCGGCACCAGAAACACAAGGCTTACCCATGCCGCGAGCAACCACGGCGGCGTGCGACGTCATGCCACCGCGCGTCGTCAGAATACCCTCTGAGACGTGCATGCCGCTGATGTCTTCGGGAGACGTTTCCGTGCGAACAAGGATGACCTTCTCGCCCCTCGCAACCCAAGATTCCGCTTCGTCAGCAGAGAACACTATTTTGCCGGACGCCGCCCCTGGACTAGACGGCAGGCCGCGACCGATGATATCGCGTTCCGCTTTAGGGTCCAGGGTCGGGTGCAAGAGCTGGTCCAGCTGCTGGGCATCAACCCGCAAAATCGCCTGCTCCTTGTTCAGCAGCCCCTCGGCGACCATGTCACAGGCGATCTTTAGTGACGCCCTAGCCGTCCGCTTGCCGCTACGCGTCTGCAGCATCCATAGCTTAGACTTCTGGACCGTGAACTCCATGTCCTGCATATCTCTATAATGCGTTTCCAATTTCTCGCGCACCGCTAACAAGTCGCCATAGAGCGCCGGCATCTCGGCCTCCATGGACGGCAGATCCGAACCCTGTTCGACCTTCTCCGCCTCGGTCAGTGGCTGCGGCGTGCGAATACCAGCAACCACGTCCTCGCCCTGAGCGTTTATGAGGAATTCGCCGTAGAAGTTATTCTCACCGGTTGACGGGTTTCGGGTAAAGCACACGCCAGTGGCGCAATCATCGCCCATATTGCCGAACACCATAGCCTGCACGTTAACGGCCGTACCCCAGTCGGCGGGAATGCTGTGAAGGCGGCGGTAGGTAATCGCCCGGTTGTTCATCCAAGAACCGAACACGGCGCCAATGGCGCCCCAAAGCTGTTTCTTGGGATCCTGAGGGAACGGCTCTCCCCGCTCGTTCTCAACCATAGCCAGGTACTTCTCGGCAACAGCTTTCCAATCTTCAGCGGTCATATCCGTGTCGAAGGCGTAGCCTTTATCTTCCTTGGTGTCTTCAAGAATGTCTTCAAAAAGGTGATGGTCGACACCCAGTACCACGTCACCATACATCTGAATGAAGCGCCGGTAGCTGTCGTAGGCGAAACGCGCGTCATTGGCCCGTTTGGCCAAGCCCTCGACCGTTTTCGAATTGAGGCCAAGGTTCAAGACCGTATCCATCATGCCCGGCATAGATGCCCGAGCGCCGGACCGTACCGAAACAAGAAGAGGATTCTCCGTGTCGCCAAACTTGGCACCCATTATGCTCTCAATATGGGCCATGGCCGAGCCCACGTCGTCCTCAAGGCCATCTGGATAGGCGTTGTTACTAGCGGTGAAATGGGCGCAAACCTCGGTCGTGACCGTAAAGCCTGGCGGCACCGGCAAACCCAGGCTAGCCATCTCAGCGAGATTGGCTCCCTTTCCACCCAGGAGCTCACGCATCTCGGCGGCACCCTCTGCGCTGCCGTCCCCAAAGATGTAAATCCACTTGGTCATGGTCCGGTCTTTCACTCAATTAGCCTTCAATTTTTGAAAAATCCGCAACGCCGTCTAGGGCGCTACGGATCTGGTTTAACAATTTCAGCCTGTTTTCACGCAATGGCGCGTCGTCCGCATTGACAGTGACATGATCGAAAAACGAATCGACCGGTCCCCGGAGCGCTGCCACCGCTTTCATGGCAACGGCGAAGTCTTCGTTCGTAACGGCATCAGCAATGGCAATGCCAGCATCACACAGCACGGCATGGAGGTTCATCTCCTCGGCCTGGGCGAATTGGTCGCGCCGAACCTTCCCGTCGAAAGTTCGTCCGTCCTTTTTCTCTTCGATTTTTAGGATGTTGGCGGCCCTTCGATAAGCCGTCAGCAGGTTTCCACCGTTTTCGGTGCCAAGAAATTCTATGAGGGCGTCGACCCGCGCCAACAAACGAACCAGATCATCTTCACCGCCCAGGGCGAAGACCGCATCGATCCGATCATGCAAAATGCCGCGCTCCCTGAGATGCACTTTAAGACGATCAGCTAAGAACGCCATCAACTCCTCTGCCGGATTGTCGCCAGTCCCAATCAACTGATGACCTCTCGTAAACACCTCCATCAGCGGCAATCTAAGCTCGTTTTCCAGGATCAAACGTATAACCCCGAGAGCTGCGCGACGCAGCGCGAATGGATCCTTGGATCCCGTGGGCTTCTCATCGATGGAAAAAAAACCGACCAGGCTATCAATCTTATCTGCCAGGGCTATACAGACGCTGACAGGCGCCGTCGGGCAGGTATCGTTTGGCCCTTGAGGCGCGTAGTGATCCGCAATAGCGTCGGCGATGGCTTCAGGTTCGCCATCGTTTAACGCGTAATAACGGCCCATGACGCCCTGGAGGTTAGCAAATTCAGCGACCATGCCACTGGACAAATCAGCCTTCGCCAACTGTGCCACACGCGAAGCCTGATTGACATCCACTCCCGGAACGTACTGAGCGAGGTCAGCCGCGAGCGCTTCCATGCGCGCTACCTTTTCCGCTAACGACCCCAGCCTCGCGTGAAACACCCGATCCTTTAATGCCGGAACCCTGTTCTTTAGCGACGTCTTGCGATCGGTGTCCCAAAAAAACTTGGCGTCCGACAGGCGCGCGCGGAGTACGCGTTCGTTTCCGGCCACCACTTCCTTGCCGCCGTCCGTCGTTTCCGTATTCGCGACCACTATGAAGCGGTTGGCAAGATTACCGTCTGCGTCGAGGCAGGAGAAATACTTCTGGTGCTTCTTCATGGACGTTATCAGCGCTTCGGCCGGCACGTCCATGAAAGCGTCATCGATGCTCCCCATGTAAACAACGGGCCATTCCACCAAACCCATAACCTCATCTAGGAGGCTAGGGTCATCCTTCAAAGTAAGGCCTTCGGCTTTTGCTAGTTTAGTGGCCTCGGTCCTGATCAAGTCGCGCCGCGCCAACGGATCCAGCATGACATTGGCCTCCATGAGTTTCGCTTTGTAGTTGGCGAAATCCGACACCGTAAACGCGTCACCCGCCAAAAACCGATGGCCACGGGTCTCCGCGCCGGTCGACACAGCACCGAACTCAAAGGCAACCACCGCACCATCAAAAAGGGCGACCAAAGACTCAATAGGGCGCACCCAGCGTATCTCATGGGTCGCCCAGCGCATGGACTTCGGCCATGGAAGACCACCCAGGGCATCGGGCAGGCATTTGATCAACACTTCTCGCGCGTCGCGCCCGGCCTCTTCCCAGGAGGCGAACAAAACCTTGCCCTTCGGTGTTTCCCGTTCCTCAATTGCCGCGCCTTCGGGAAGGGAACGCTTGAACCCGGCCACGGCTTGTTCCGGCGCATCCGTTTTCGGTCCTATACGCTCTCCTTTCATGTAGGGGGTCTGCGTCGGCAGGCCATCAACCATCAGGGCTAGCCGGCGCGGCGTTGCGAAGGATTCGGCACGCGAGAATGCCAATCCCGCATCTTTCAGCGAATTCGTCACCAATCGTTTCAGATCGTCAGCCGCCTTCGCCTGCATGCGGGCGGGGATTTCTTCCGACAGAATTTCGAGGAGAAGTTCAGGCATAACTTATCCCTTCATCCCAAACACAAGCGACGTTCGCGCGCCCCAGGCGCTACCCATGGGAATGGGAGAATGCTCCTCCTCCCCAGGTGAAAAGGATGGGATGGGATGAGAGAAGAACCGAACAAGCCACATTCTCAAGCCTCCACCCCTTGGCTATTCAACCAGGCCTCGGCCACGCCTTTGGCGAGCGCACGTACGCGCCCGATGTAGGCGGCGCGTTCGGTGACCGATATTACGCCCCGAGCATCCAACAGATTGAATAGGTGAGACGCCTTCAAACAGTAGTCATAAGCTGGCAACGCTAGGTCCTTGGCCAATAGGGCGTGACATTCGACCTCCGCATCGGTGAAGTGGCGGGTCAACATCTCAGTGTCGGCGTATTCGAAATTGTGGGTCGAGTACTCCATCTCAGCCTGATGAAACACGTCTCGGTAGGTCTTGCCACCTTGGTCCTTGGGCACCCCATCCCAATCCAGATCATAGACGTTTTCCACGCCCTGGACATACATGGCCAGGCGCTCGAGCCCGTATGTTATTTCCACGGGCACCGGGTTGCAGTCATAACCGCCAACCTGCTGGAAATAGGTAAATTGGGTCACCTCCATGCCGTCGCACCAAACTTCCCAGCCCAAACCCCAAGCGCCCAGAGTCGGGCTTTCCCAATCGTCCTCGACGAAGCGGATGTCGTGGAGCGCTGCGTCAATGCCGAGTATGCCCAGGCTTTCCAAGTAGAGGTCCTGGATTTTCGCCGGGCTTGGCTTCATTAGGACCTGGTATTGGTAATAGTGCTGCAGACGGTTCGGGTTTTCGCCATAGCGACCATCGGCGGGACGCCTGGAAGGCTGCACGTAGGCGCAATTCCATACATCGTCCGATTTCCCAAGTGAACGAAGCGTGGTTGCCGGATGGAAGGTGCCCGCACCCACTTCCATGTCGTAGGGCTGAAGGATCACGCAACCCTGGCTCGCCCAGAATCCCTGCAGGCGATGGATCAGCCCCTGGAAACAGGTGGCTTTGTCGGCTGGCTTGGAAGAGCCCGATGACATGCCGATGCGTCACCCCATAAGCGCAAAGAAAAAGGGTAGTTAAAACCCGCAGCGAACCTAGCACCGACCGTCGGAGAATCAATTGATAATTGGCGGAATAACTAAGTGCAGCGGTGGTCGGACCCCTTGGCGATGAAGGCGCCGCAGTCCAGACAGGGAGCCAACTCCTCGACGCCATCACTTGCTGACGTCGATTCGCGGTTCAATGCCTCCTTGGCACGGGCTTCAACCAATGCCTCGCGACGCTTCAGCCATTTAAATCCCTGCCACACTACTACGCCAACGGCGATGGTGAAAATAATCTTCATAATGGAAAAACCAAACATGGCTGACCTTTTAATGCGCCCGAGGAACCGGGGTCAAGTGATGGCGCGCGAGTCGCCTATAACCCAAACCGGTTCCACCACAATCGTTCCTCCACAGCGGCGACCAGATCATCGGCAAAGCCGACGCCTTTGCTATCACCCGCCAGGACGCTCATGGAAAGCCGACGCTGCAACCACGACCGTCGTTCGTCGAATACTTTGAACTTCACGTCTTCGCCTAGCTTTGCACGCATGACGCCCCGCAGATCGCCGATGCCGTCGATTAAACCCAACTTTAGGGCACGCGCGCCGGTCCAGTAAGCGCCGCTAAAAAGGGTACGATCCTTACCGTTCAGCCTATCACCGCGGCGCGCCTTAACCAGTCCAATGAAATCCTCGTGGATATCTCTCTGCAATTCTCTCAGGTGCTTCACCTCGGTCGGTTTTTCCGGGCCGAAGGGATCGTTCATGGCCTTCTTGTCGCCAGACGTGTGAAGGCGCCGTTCGATGCCCAGCTTCAGGATCAATTCCGTGAACCCGAAGCCACCCGAAACCACGCCAATGGACCCGACGATGGAGCTATTCCCGGCGTAGATTTCGTCGCCTGCACAGGCCAGCCAATACCCCCCGGACGCGCCCACATCTTCGATGAACGCATAAACCGGCACGCACTTCTCTGCTGCCAAGTCACGGATTCGCTTCGTGATCAACTCCGATTGGACGGGCGACCCGCCGGGTGAATTGATGCTGACCGCGACGGCCACCAAGTGGCGGACCTTGAAGGCGGCATCCAGACGGCGTTCCAGTCCCTGAAGGTATAAGCCTCGTCCACCGCCACCAACGCGCCCAATGACCCCGTTCAGGCGCAACACCACTACTAAGGGCCCCCGACGACCAAAGAAAGGTAATTTATCCTTCAACATTTCCTGGCTCCCCCATTTGTAGTGGCCGGGCGTGGCGCAAGATCGACTCGGTCACAACGGTATATTTGCGGCCGTCCTTGTGCAGAATCAACCCACCGAGATTAGTTATAGGCCCTTGCTGGCCTTTGGTTACTTGCACGAGGATGCGTTTTGGTGCCGCCCCTCGCTTCGGAATCAGCGACCTGACCGCAATCCGCCCATGACCATCGCCCAAGTAATCGAGAATATCCCCCAAACGATCATGGCGGTGCACGATGGTCACCGTCCCATATGGCGTTGTCCGCGCCAGGCAAAATTCCAGCCAATTATCAAGACTAGCCAGCCCCTCAATGGTAGCCAGCGCCCTAGCCCGGTTGGCCGGCGTCTGACCCGTGCCCGGCTTCATGTAAGGCGGATTGGCGAATACATGATCGAACGCCGCCCCTCCTAGACCTTCCGGAGGATCGAGCAGGTCGCCAGAAACCACATCAACGCGCGCGGCCAGGCCGCTCAAGACCGCATTCCGCCGCGCCAACTCGGCAAGGTCAAGTTGGCGTTCTAGGCCAGTCACGTGGACCCCATCAATGCGCGCTGCTAGACAAAGGGCCGCGGCGCCACTGCCGCAGCCAACATCCATGACCCGTTGGCCGGATCGAGCCGGCACTGCGGCCGCCAGCAGCACGGCGTCGATAGCGACCCGAAAACCGTTTTCCGGCTGCAGGCATGTGACCCGCCGGCCAAGCAGATGGGTCTCTGTCAGGCCCGCGCGCAGCCCTACCGCGCTCAAAGATTTACCGCTCACTGAAGCACCAAGCAGGCCACGACCAAATCATCATCGGCCAACCATGGTTCGGTGATGGATGGCGCCGATCGATCCTTCGACTATCGCCGTATACGCGTCCAGGATGACGGTGTCCACGTCCTCCTTTTCCGAGAACATGGTCAGCCAGGACAAGAACACGGGATCGTTAATGCGGGTCAGTTCGATCATCTCGTTGAGGTAATTACGTTTCAGGGCTATTGCCTTGACCGTTCGGGAAATCAGTCCCTATGCTCAGGCAATGGAGATAGACCGTCAAGGCGTGGAACGAGACCAAGACGGACAAAAATGAAGGTCAGGAGAATGCCCGATGGGCGTCGTCGTTAGCCTTGATGGCGAGAGAGAGAAACCGTCTTTAGACGGGCTTACCGATTTGATTGCGGATGACCTCCGTGATGTCAACGAACTAATCATCCGCAATATGGACTCGCCGGTGGATCTGATCCCGCAGCTGGCTAGCCACTTGATCGCAGCCGGGGGCAAACGGCTGCGTCCTGTTCTCACCCTCGCGTCGGCAAAGATGTGCGGTTATGACGACGGCAATCGCCATATCGCGTTGGCCGCCTGTGTAGAGTTCATTCACACGGCAACCCTTCTGCATGACGATGTTGTGGATGAGAGCGACCTACGCCGCGGTCTAGCTTCGGCAAACGCCGTGTTCGGCAACAAGGCAAGTGTCCTGGTTGGCGACTTCCTGTTCAGCCGATCCTTCGAGTTGATGGTTGAGGACGGATCGCTAGACGTTCTCCGCATCCTGTCGCACGCCTCGTCGGTAATCGCTGAGGGCGAGGTACTGCAGTTGATCACCTCGAACGACACGGAAACCAGCGAAACCGCCTACCTGGACGTGATCCGCGCTAAGACGGCGCAGCTGTTCGCGGCCGCGTGTCGGATTGGTGCTGTGGTAGCTGACCGCCCCCGGGTCGAGGAAGAGGCTCTGGAAACCTACGGAATGAACCTGGGCATCGCGTTTCAGCTTATCGACGACGTGCTCGACTTCTCCGCGGAGCAGGCGAAATTGGGAAAGACCGTCGGCGACGATTTTCGCGACGGTAAAATCACCCTTCCGATCATTCTTGCGTTCCGGCGTGGCGACAACGAGGAACGCGCGTTCTGGCGCCGCACATTGGAGGACCTCGAGCAGACCGAGAATGACCTCCCCCGCGCCCTCGACCTAATGACAAAGCACCAGGCTCTCACAGACACGGTGGCACGCGCCCAACATTACGGCGCCATCGCCCGAGATTCGCTTGGCCTTTTTAGCAATGGTGAAGAGAAGCGCGCCCTCGACGAACTGATTGATTTCTGTATACACCGCGCTTACTGAGCGGCACTTTAAGGCGGCGCTACGGGCACTTGCTCCGATCGTTTCAGGACGCTATAACCGCTGCCCTTAGTCGGAGTGTAGCTCAGCCTGGTAGAGCACTGTCTTCGGGAGGCAGGGGCCGGAGGTTCGAATCCTCTCACTCCGACCATTCATTTCAATGA
>MDTG01036848.1_pt1 | contig 14670 bp, 15 predicted proteins | sample 811421 | NCBI WGS metagenome assembly MDTG01 (sample SAMN05326645, study PRJNA326480) | marine metagenome | isolation source: seawater | place: Pacific Ocean: South East | collected 2011
ATTGCCATCCCGATAGACAATTGCAGAGGCAACATCAGCACCCAAATCGCCGTCAAACAAGAGCCGCGGCTCAAGCGCATAAATAAGCGGGGTTTTGGCCTGCTTTTTTGACACAAATAACTCCACACAAACGAACCCTCAAAGGGTTCGTGAAACTCTGTCACAGTAGCAAAATCTGAATATTCCGCAATAAAAAGCGAAGGCTTTTCATTTATTTTTCCCCTGTTTTCCGGCTCGTTTCAGGCAGAAATAACATGCGGATTACGCGGCTGGGGACTTTGCGCGCCTTCATTAATTTGGCCTTTGCGCCAAATGCGCAAGCTACATACCGATAAGATTGGCTCGGTTCACCGTGTTCTGGAATAAGCGCGCTGAGGCAGCGTCAACCATCACGCCCTTATGCCCGACTGAGCCAAGTCCTTCGGCGGCGGCTTTCTCGTAAACCGCAATTACCTCGCGAGCAAAATCAACATCATCTTGGCTGGGTGAAAACACCTCTAGTGCTGGTTCGATTTGGCTCGGGTGAATGGCCCATTTGCCAACCATGCCAAGTGTCAAAGCGCGCTGGCACTCAACGCGATAAACGTCGTTATTTTTGAAATCGACAAACGGCCCGTCAACCGCATCAAGACCAGCGGCGCGTGCCGCAATCGTCATGTGATAGCGCGGATAGTGAAATATATCGCCGGGATAGCCCTCAGACAGGCCGATATTTTCCATCACCAATCCCTGACTGGCAGCGTAATCGCCCATGCCGAAAATCATGCATTCCAGCCTGTCGCAGCTATTGGCAATTTCGGCGACATTCTGCATCGCTTCAACTTCCTCAATCAAAACCTCCAAACCGATTTGACGCTCAAGCCCGAGCTTCATCTCCAATTGTGCCAACAACTTGTCGGCGAATTGCACATCAGATGCATTCATCGGTTTAGGCAGCATGATGGTGTCGAGATTCTTGCCCGCTTTCTCAACAATGGTGATGATGTCTTCGTGACACCACTCAGTTCCGATATCATTGACCCGCACACAGCGAACTGTCTTGCCCCAATCAAGATTATTGAGCGCATCGACGATGGTGTCGCGCGCGGCCGGTTTGACGGAGGGTGCAACAGCATCTTCCAGATCGCAAAAAACATGATCAGCCGCAGAAGCCGCGGCTTTGGCAAGCATTTTTTCACTACTGCCCGGGACAGCCAATTGAGAACGCCGCAGACGCATCGGTTTTTGGCTCATATCGAACTCCCCTATTGCCGCGCCTCATTAACCGGCGCCAAAAAAAGCTAAATTTTCTCAACCCTGTCGTGGCGAAAATTATCTGAATACGACTTGGCCTGCCGCTTGCGCTTTTGCGGCTTATCGATGCGAACGGCCAAGCCCTGCGCGGCCGCATAGGCTTGCGCCTCTTCCAGTGTGTCGAATTTCAGCTTTACCTGATTGGCCGTCCCGTCAATGGAGTTCCAGCCGGTATAGCTATCTTTACGGCGCGCACCATCTGCAGCAAATTCCAAAATCCACTGCCGAGATTTAGCTGCGCCGGAAGACATTGCCGATTTGGCAGGTTGATAAATTTTTGCACTCATAGTGCTGTTATTATCTGCTTCGTGGCACAATGTTCAAGTATTTTAGCGAATGGCCAGCGGGTTGATAATCGCCTGCACCGCGCCCTCGAGCTTCGGCACGCCCAGCGAGAACATAAACTCGCTAACGCCGTCTGCAACCAATTCATGCGTCACCATATTCTCCAAAATAAAAATGCCATATTTTGTAAGCAAAATGCCGTGTACGGGAAATATGCGGTTGGGGTCCTCACTTGGCAAGACCTCAAGCGCCCATGTGTCTGCGCCGACCGCAACCACACCCAGTTCGGCGAGATAATGTGCGCCACTTATACCAAGACCCGGTGCGCCGGGAGATAAAGTCGTTGCATTTTCATTGGCCTTCATAAAGCCTGAATGGAACAGCACAACATCGCCCTTTGTAATGCTTACCCCTTGCCGTTTGGCGGCTTTTTTTATGTCGGCTTCTGTATAGGCTGTACCGACGGGCAACGGGTCTTGGCCAAAAATTTTGGTCATATCCAACAGAACACCGCGGGTGACAAAGCCCGGCAAAGCATGCGTCCCGAATTTCAACAAACCGTCAGGCGACACAACTTCGGCCGCAGGTGTTTCATTATAATATTTGTGCTCTTTAGCAAAATGGCCAAATCCGTCCAATTGCGAGCCAATGCCGACCGAGGTGACAACCGTATCGTCATTTGAGACCAGCTTGTCGGGCCCCAGCGTGGCGCCCGAGCCATCATTCAATTGATGCACAATCATTTGAAATTTGCGCGGGCCATATGCAGGTGTTTCTGGGCCGGTAACCATCCCGAGTTGATAAACTTTGCCTTTCATTACCAGCTTGGCAGCTTGTTTGGCTTTGGCTTCAGTCAAATAATTGGCGTGACCCAATTCATCATTTTTGCCGAATTTTTTAACAAACCAAGCATCTGCCAAAGCCGAATTTGCCGACAGGCTTAAGGCAACACAGACCAAAACCAACACACGGATTCGAGATACTTGCATGGACACCCTCCCTAAAATTGGTCTATTGATTAAGGCATATTTGAGCGGCCAACGACAAGCTGTGTTTTTCGATGAAACCGATGCAGGCAATCTATTTTTTTCAAGCGCTAATCGCCAAACTCCTTCTTGCCATTTACAAAATGGCTGGGTTGCGCTTCGGCTCATGGCTCGGCGGTCAACTCGGTAAATTACTTGGTAAAATTGCCCGCGAACGTCATATTGCCGCCGACAATTTGCGCCAAGCCCTGCCGCATCTCTCGGAAGCCGAGCAAAAGCAGGTGCTGAGTGACTGCTGGACACAATTGGGCCGCGTCGTCGGTGAATTTCCCCATATGGAGAAGATTGCCAGTGAAGCCGAAGCCCGAGTGCAAATCAAGGGTGCGGAGCATGTGCGCAAGGCCCTGCCCGATGGCGGATACGCTATGTTTGTCTCCGGTCATTTTTCGAATTGGGAATTGATGATGCTCGGCATTCAGCGTTTGGTCGGCAAAACCGGTTCGCTCTATCGTCGCGCCAATAACCCCCATATGGAGAAATGGATTATCGATCACCGTCGCGCCTTTATGCCGGTGCAAATTCCGAAAGGCTCGGATGGCGCGCGGGTGATGATTGACCTGCTGCGAAACGAGACCTCCCTTGGCGTGCTGGTTGACCAAAAGCTCGGTCGCGGCGATCCGATTGATTTTTTTGGACGCGCCACAAAAGCCCCATCCGCTTCAATTAAACTGGCGCGGCGTTTCGATATTCCGGTCATCCCGACCGTCATTAGACGACGCCAAGACGGACCCGATAAAATTCATTTTGAGCAGCATTTTTTTCCTGCCATTCATGTGTCGAAAACTGAAAATATGCGACAAGATATCGATATCGCTATGCGGCAAGTTTATGACCTACTCGAACAATGGATTGTCGAGCGCCCGGAGGAGTGGTTTTGGCAGCATAATCGCTGGAAATAGCACCGCACTATCGGCGGCGCTGCATGCTCTTTCGGCGAATGGCATCAGGCTCATTACTTAACGAGTCCCAACACAGGCCCGTTTTCGTGACATATTCCATATTCATTGCCGGTTCCAATTTGAACTGATAGGTGCCGGCCTCATCAATCGTCAACGCGCCTTCACGTTTAGGCTGCCCTTGCAAATTGAGTGATAGGACATATTTGGTGGCCAAGCCTTCGAAAATATTACCTACCTCTTGTCGAGCGTAAAACTCGCCCTTTATTTTAATCCAAGCATTGTCGAAAAAACGTTTTTCAAAGCTGGGATGCGGAATACCCAAATAGCTGATAAGAAAAGTCCCATCCTCGCGCGACAAAATCACGAAATCGTAAAGCGATTGTCCGCTATTCCAATCAAATTCGCCATCCGAGCAGAACGTCACCTTATCGGCGTTGAAAACTGAGGCTTGAGCAAATGCAGATGGAACGACAAATGCCGAAACGATAAGCAATGCAGCGGTTTTGAAGACACAACTTAAATTCATGGGCGGAAACTATCAGATAAACTGCTAAGTGCAATGCGGCAATTGCAACAAATTTAAGAAACTTTGGGTTGCGATTTTTCAGCAAAGTGTCATGCTGATTTATCAACTAAGGAGGAGTTTATCGTGTCAGTAATGGTAACGGCTGAGTTTAAATTGAAACCGGAAACTGCCGAGGCGGTAATACAAACGATGATAGACATTTTACCTGATACTCGTGCGTATGACGGGTGCCAGAGTGTCAAAAGCTATTATGAACCAGAAACACACTCGCTGCTGCTCATTGAGATATGGGAAAGCTCGGAACATCAACAAAAGTATTTAGGATGGCGTGTCGAGACTGGTTTGGTTGAAAAAGTTGGAGAAATGCTTGCTGCAGCGCCAGAATTCCGCACTTTCGAGATACGCGAGGATATTTAACGGCGCTTCACGGCCTCAGCCCGTTGCAACAAACGCAGCATATTGCCGCTCCAAATCTTTTCGATGGTTTGCGGGCTGATGTCGGCTTTTTGTAAAGCGCTTGTTATCTTCGGCAGGTCGGACACATCTTGCAGGCCGTTCACGCCGCCGCCGCCATCCCAATCGAGACCGATGCCAACATGGTCGTCGCCCATCAATTTCAGCGCATGGAAAATATGATCCATAACGTCAGAAAACTCGGCATAGTCAGGCGGATATTTTTCATCCAATGCGCGGCGGTCGGCAATGAATGCCTCATGGTTTTCGTGCATGCCGCCCGGCGCATTCTGATATTTGCGATACAGGTCGATAAATTCCGGCAAGCGTCGAGGGTCAGTATCCAAATCCCGCAAATAACCCGACAGGGAATTTATCTGGATAACCCCGCCCGACTGCGCCAGTTTCATCAGAAGATTATCGGGCACATTACGCGGATGCTTATAGAGATGCGCCGCGCCGGAATGCGATAGAATAATTGGCGTTTCGGAAAGCTCAATCGCTTGTGCAAGCGCCTCATCATGGGCATGCGACATATCCACAATCATGCCCAACTGATTGGCCCTTTGTATGAGCTGCCTCCCAAGCGGCGACAAGCCGCCCCATTTCTGCCCACCCTTATCGGTTGAGCTGTCAGCAAATTGATTATTGCTGGAATGCACCAGACCTACCATACGCACACCGGCGGCATAAAACTCATCCAATAAATCAATATTGGTGCCGAGCGGATAGGCATTCTCAATGCTTTTATAAACCACGCGCTTGCCTGACGCAGCAATGCGCGCCGCATCCGCCGAATTGGTGGCCGGAGCAAAATCATTTCCCAGCTTTTGCACCATGTCGTCAACTACCCTATTGCGCTGTCTGGCATGCGCCAATGCTTTTGCATATGCAGCTTTGGTCAGCGGCCCTTGCGCTGTGTAAATCACCCAAAAGCCGCCATCGAGACCACCCTCTTTCATGCGCGGCAAATCCACTTGCGCATAATCGGTCTGCCAGTCATGGCGACGACCTATATCAAAGCCCTTGCGGTCGAGCACCAGCGGCGTGTCCAGATGGCTGTCTAATGTCAGCAAATCTTCATGGCTTTTGCCGGTATCGCAACCGACAAGCGCGGTGGCCAGACCATAGGTCATCACAACAAATATTATTTTAGCTGGCATGGAAACTCCTTTCGTTCAGACTATTGCCGCTTGGCAGCCTGCGCAAGCTATGGCATGCCTTGAAGGGGAGATTTTAATGAGCGAAACATCGCAGCGCCTCGGTTGGGGGCAAAAGATTGGCTATGGCAGCGGCGATTTTGCCTTCAACCTTTATTGGCAGGGCATCAGCCTGTACTTGTTTTACTTCTACACAGATGTGCTTGGCCTGCCCAATGCCATGGCCGGTATTATTTACGCCATCGGCTCGTTTTGGGATGCCGGCACCGACCCGATAATGGGCTATCTGGCCGACCGCACGCGGACGCGCTGGGGGCGCTATCGCCCCTATCTTCTCTTTGTCCCTATTCCTATGGCACTTGGTTATATAATGCTGCTCTGGCATCCGGGTGATATGTCCGTGACCTCGCTCGGCATTGTTGCACTCATCGGGCAACTAGTTTTTCGCTTGTTATTCACCATGGCCTCAACCCCCTATTCGGCGCTGATGGCACGGATGACGAAAAACTCAGAAGACCGCGCCGGCATGGCCGGTGCACGCATGTTGTTCGCCTATTTGGGCGCGTTCTCGGTTGTGGCGCTGGCCGGCGGTTTACTGGAAAATGCCGACAATGACAGCAACGCCTTTACCTCTTTAGCCATTATTTCCGGCCTGTTAGCGACCGTGATATTTTGGATTTGCTTCGCCATATGCCGCGAGCCATCCGAGGATGACGCGCAAGCGCCGAACCTGACCATCAAACAAAGCTTTGTCTCATTGCGTCAAAACACCCCGTTTTTGGTTGTTTTTGCCGCCGTAGTGCTGATGACGACCGGGACCACTGTTATCGGCAAGACCATGATTTATTTCTTCGAATATCAAATGGGTGACCGCAATGGCGCACAAATTGCACTGATGGCTTTCGGCCTGACCGGATTATTGGTTATTCCCTTTTGGACATTTGTTACGCTGAAAACGTCAAAACGCCTAGTCTGGATGGTCGGCAGTTTTTTTCTCTCACTTGCGCTTTTGGCGTTTTTGGTCAATCCGTCCACCTCACAGAACATGGTGATATTGAACTATATGGCCATGAGCTTCGGGGCTGGAGCTTTCGCCATAACATTTTGGGGCATGCTACCTGATACGGTGGAATATGGTGAGTGGAAAACTGGTCACCGTGTGGAGTCAATGGTCTTCGGCTTTGCGACTTTTGCGCAAAAATCTGCCGTTGCACTCAGCGCCCTTATTCTCGGCGTGCTTCTCGATGTCATCGGCTATCAAGCTGGTATTGTGCAAAGCGAAGAAACGCTCAGCGGCCTTCGCATGATTATCGTATTCGTGCCGTTAGCGGGGGTCGTCACATCAGTTGCGTGTATTTATTTCTACCCGCTATCACCACAACGCCATGCTGATATTGTTGCCAACTTGCAGTCGCGGGCTCAGTAAATAAAGGGCAGATAGCGCGTGTTCACCTTTTCGGTATAGGCCACATAGCCGGGCAATTCTTTGCACAGCGTCGCTTCTTCTATACCGATGCGATAAATCGTTGTGGCAATAAGACAGATTGCTGCAAACAGCGTCGCCGCAATACTGCCCAGCCACAATGTAGTGCCGGCGGTGAACAGCAAAAAACCTAAATACATTGGGTGACGCACATGGCCATAAATACCGCCATCAGCCAGTTTATGACCGGCCGCTTCCTGAATATGCACGGTCGGTGCCGCATATTCATTTTGCAGCATGGACATGACGATAATCACGAAACCGAGCAGAAAAATCGCCATGCCAACTGCCTGAAACAAAGGCGACGGCGCGGGAAGAAGCTGCCAGACAAAAACGTCTCGAGAAGCAAAGGCAACCGGCAAGAGCAAAGCCAGCGACATTAATCCAAGCGCCAGCCTGTCTGCCGGTGTCTGCGCCTCTCTGCCAGCCCGCATACGCGCTTCTAGCGCTGCCGGTCGCGCGACCAGCAAATAACTCGCTGATAAAAACACCGCCCCACCAAAGACCTGTAACCAAAGTATCGCTGCCGGAAAATCTGTCGTGCCAATCGGTAAAAAGGCCAAAGCGCCGAAAAAGCCGATTTGAAAACCGATACCGATAAATGTTTTTACGACCAAAGCCATGAATTGATCATACTCAAAGCCAACAGTTTTTGAAAAGCGTGTTTTAAACGGCTTAATGCCGATAAGCCGATTGCGCCTCGGCTGCGATAACCTAGAGCCCCGGCGGCGTCCATTGGCCGTCCTTGTCTGCATCAACAAAAATCGGGTTTGAATAGGCGTAAGGGAAAAAACCGGGGTAAACCGCTTGATAGGTTGCGCCCGCCTCACCTATCGCTTCAATGGTCACAAACCCGTCTTTGTCAAACCGCATTGGCAGGCTGAACCGACCGTCCTCGCTCAGCTGCCTCTCGTCAATTCTTTTACCGTTCAATTGCACGCGCAGGCGGTCAGCCCGCGCCCAATCGGCGCTATATATTCGCCCGCTCAATATCGCCTTATCACCCTGATGCGTGTCCCCGATTTCAGCTTCACCAAGCCTCAATTCGATGAACGGACCGGTGGTGCCATAAAATGCCCCACGACGCACCGCATTGACGAAGCTTTTCATTGAGAAATCGGCAAGCGCATCGCGCTCCATCCGAACCATATTGCGGGGCATGGCAACGATTTGCCATTTATTGTGGCTGTCACTATTCGCCGTAGCTGCAAGCCGCTCGCCCTGCGCGATAAGCGAAAGCCAGTCTTGGCGGGCCGCATCCACGCGGTCGGGGCGATAGCTTTGCGTGCCATTCATAATTTCCATGACATCAAAATCTATATCACGCATGCCGGTGACGGGATGCGGTTCAATCAGACTTTTATTCGCCCCTTCATTAATCGGCTTGTGCGGATTATAAGGATACGCCGCAACCCCCATATGGTCAAAAAATTGCTCATCATCTATCATCTCGCGATAGTCGTCCGGCAAGCTATCGCCGCTTAGCTTAAAGCTGTCACGCGGATGATTTAGCTGCGATACAGGATTGTCAAAATGAACGTGCATATCGTGCAGTACATCGCGCGTGCGTCGGTTTTCATGATTGGGCAATCCGCGTTTGTGATGATGCGGTTTTGGTTTCAGCGGAAAGAAATTCATATGACCGATAGAATTGGGCGCGCGTTCGGTTTGCTGAGTGCTGGTCACTTCCGTGCCTGTAATGGCAATCATTTTGTCAGCTAACCCCATATCCCGAACAATAGGGCCGAAATCGAAGACTGTGTCGTGTTCAGCGGCCACCATTATCTCTCCATGCTCGGCCACAAATGTCCGAACCCGCTTTATCGGGGCAAAAGCATTATCGAAACTCGGCGCGGAATGAACATGCATGTCAGCGGCCATATGCCGCTTGGTAACCAAAACGCGTTTCGGCGGGTCTATAGCCAGCTTCTGCGCCCCTGCATTGAGGATTGGCAGGGTCGTGCGGGTGACCTCATATTCAGGGCCGCGTGTGGCGTAAACGTGATAATGACCTTTTGGCAAAAAAACATATTGCGGGTCATCAGCTGCCCCGGTGAGATGCACATCTGAGACAGGCCGCTCTGCAATCGGCCCGTCCTCGCCGGAAACCAAATAACCGGTCAGGTCATCTTCAAAATGTGGATTCGCAGTTCCGTCGACACCGCGAAACGCAAGGCGCATGGCATGGCCGCGGGGTAAGGCAATGCGCGCCACCTCGGGCAAGTCAATTTTTGCTACCTGCGCACCTTTTTTGGTGACGGTGACATTATACAGCACCGGCTCAGCGGCGGTAGATAGAACACGCAAGCGATAATCACCGGGCGGCACCCGCGCCGCAAAAAAGCCCTTTGCATCGGGTGTCGTTTGGGTGAATGGCGTGCCGTCTGAAAGGTCGATATGCACCCGGGCCGTACGGTCGCCTGCCGCGACACGCCCCTCCAATATCGGAGCTTCGGAAAATATAATATCGGTAATTGCGCTGACATCGGGGCTTGCGGCAACAATGATTTCTTCTTCCAACCTTAACTCATCGCCCTCTTCAAGCCCCATAAACGGCACTTGTAGCAATTGTATCAAGCCCAAGTTGTCGCCACTGCCGATTAAAAAAGGCTCGGTCAATGTAAGAAAGGCAAGAGCGCTATCGTCTGACAAAATGAATGACGGCAGCGCGGCTGTCTCACCATTGGCGTAAACCCGCATCGCCGAAATTTGCTTCATGGCATAGCTGACCGGCTGAGGTAAATCATGGGGCGACATCATCATTACCGTATCCACCGGCCGTGCCGCCTGCGTGTAAGACAAAATTCCGCGACCGACAAATTGCTCTTGCCGGAACCCATTGCTGCGCGACAATAACCGTGTGTTCATCAAAAAAGTTTTCATCGAATGGAAATTCAATGTGGCATTGGCAAGAATACCCGTGTCGGCAGCATCTTCATCGCTGCGCCAAATGCGCTTTGAAACAAAAATACGCTGTTTGTCATCATCGGTGAGCATGTAACGCGTTTCGACCATCAGCCCGCGAAAGCTGCCCAATGTGGTAATGCTTGCCGATGTCACTCCTGTTTCGGCGCGCACATCAATTATGCCAACGGGTTTCGCCAAACTGCCATCGAGTAGGTCTTGCTGAGAGACAAATTGGTCATCGCCCCGACCACAAAAGCCAATGTCACGCAGCGTGCCGCCTCGCGATGAAAAATCGCCTTCATTCTCAAGCCCAGCAATAATAATGCACAACGTGCCATTGGTGAGCACCCAATCACCGATGCCGCCCGTTGCATCTAGGCCGTTTTGCACATAGGAGGCAGCATTGGCCGCGGTAATTTTTTCGGCTTTCGAGCTGGCCAAGGCGCTTAGCGCCCCGAGCAGGCTAATGGTCAATGCCAGCAACGCGGGACGAAAAATATCTTTCATGATGTCACCCATGACAAAAGTTAAGCGGCGGCGGCATGCCCATCAAAGCCCATAAATTTTGCGTAAGGCGCCAAGTCTTGCCGGAACGCCTTAATCGCCAGAAGCCTCTCAACATGTGCATAAAGCGCGCCATATTCTGCCAGACGCGGCAGTAAAGCCTCGCATCCCAGCTTGCTCAAGGCATCGCCCAAAACCTCGATTTCAGCGCCCGAATAGCGCTCGACAATCGTCGCCTTATAGATGCGCGGATTTGGCAGATAAGAAATAATTCTGATACGGCTCATTAACGTGCTCCCTTCGCATCAGCCTAACGCGAAGCTTGCACCAAGAGCAATGCCGCCGACAGTTTGTCATCTGGCTTGAAGTCGCCGCATCAGCGCGGTGCATAATTGACCCGCATCGTCACCGGCATCGAATACATATTTGTCGGGCCGACATAACAGTGCAGTCGCTTTACCCATAAAAGTTGCCAGCACGCCCTCCATGTCATCAAAATCGATACTTATGACAACGACCTTCGCGTCCAGTTCGGTTTTGAAACGGTCGATTTCATCTCCGTCGTGCGGGCTTTTTAAGATTAGGCAAAAGCCATTGCCGAGCAGCTCGTCGAGTAAGCGCTTTTCCCCGTCTTGCATCACGCGCGGTTGCGGAAGTCTTTTTCCCGCAAGGTCTGACGTGCCGATCAGCCCCTGCCGATAGCCCGGATAAGAAGTTCCCCGCGTGACAATATCTCGCCCCAAAACCTGCATGAAGCCGGCAATCAAAAAACCCAAATCGCGCTTAAAAATCCGCCATTTCGAGGAAATGCTGAGAATACGCCCATTGGCCGTAGCGGCAAGAATGATGGATTTACAATTTTCCCATCTTTCTTGCGCATAGCTGTCAAGCAACCGGTCATTGGCCTTCCCTTTGAAAATAAGATCAAACTTAAAAGCCAGATTGGCGGCATCGCGCAGCCCCATATTCAACCCCTGACCGGCAAAAGGCGAGGTTTGGTGTGCCGCGTCACCGGCCAGCAATAACCGCCCCGCGCGCCATTTCTTGGGCATACCGGCATAAAAATGATAAGGCGCAATGCGAATAAACTCTGCCGATGATGCGTCAAAATATTCTTTTGCCATGCGGCGCGCGTCGGCTTCGTTAAAGGTCCCGGCAATATCGGCAGCAACCTCACAATCGAGCCTGATATGACCGTGATGGCCCTTAACAAAAACCACGGCAGCATCAGCATCGCACTTAAACTCCGCCCCTTCGCGTATTGCGTCCCAAACGGCCCGGTCGTGAACAATCATATCCATGACAATCCACTGGCGACTGTAATTCAAATCTACGCGCTCATCGCCAATACGGCGGCGCGTCAAACTATTACCCCCATCCGCGCCGACCAGATATCGTCCTTTCACGTCAAAAACATCTTCGCTGCCCGCCTTTTTCACCTGCACGCGGGCGAACACGGCATCACTGTCTATCGCAATCACCTCATGGCCGTAGAATGCATCAACAGGCTGTTCATGGCTGAGAAACGCGTCTCGTAAAAACCGCTCAAGATTTGGCTGATGGAAATATGTCCCAATGGCCGGGTGGCCATATGTCTCCGGCAAGCCACGAAAATTGAAATCAATAAGTTTTCGTCGGTTTTTATTTACGATTCGATGTTGATAGAATGGCTTGCTGTCGCGCTTGGCCAGCTTTTGCATTATGCCCATTGATTGAAAAATGCGGCAGCTTTCCGCGTCAAGCATCATGGCGCGCGGCGCGTAAAAAATTTCAAAATCACGATCGAAAATGGCAACACTGTGTCCTTGAGCAGCCAATAAATTTGCAAGCGTAGCCCCTGTCGGTCCGCAGCCAGAAATTAAGACGTCATAGATTTTACTCATAAATGCCTATCCAACCGCAACCAAATAGGTGTAAGCGTGCAACCTAACACAAGTTGCCATTTGATCTCTGTTTTTGTCGGATATTTTTTTACACCCGATATTTTTTTATTTTGGAAACGAAACAATTTCGCTAAAACGAATTCAGTTATATTTTCGAGGGGTCCAGCCGATGTTGGAACAAAAATTAACTGGCTCATGCGGAGCCATTATCTTCGACGTTGATTTGGCACATTTGAGCAATGCTGATTTTGACTTTGTGCTGTCAAAGCTTGCAGAAAATGGTGTCTTGTATTTCCCAGATCAAGATTTGGATATTGATAGTTTTCGGACGCTGGGCCATCGCTTCGGTGAGTTGGAAAAGCATAAAATCGTCGACGGAATGGAAGATTATCCAGAAGTGATAAAAGTGCATAAACCGTCCGGTGACTCTGCCTCTTTCGGCGTCGGCTGGCACAGCGATAACTCCTTTCAAGCAGAGCCGAGCATAGCTTCTATGCTATATGCCAAAATTGTACCCCCGTTTGGCGGCGATACTGTGTTTGCCAATCAAGCTCTGGCCTATGAAAGGCTATCAGACAAAATGAAAGAATTGGTCAATGGCTTAAACGCCATACACTCGGCCAGTATTGCCTACCAAACCGAAAGCGCGAAGAAAAAGTTCGGCACAGAAACCGCTATTACCTATAGCTGGGACGACTCGATTTTGAGTGAGGTGATACATCCGGTGGTTCGGGTTCACCAGCCGAGCGGCAAAAAAGCACTGTACGTCAATGAAATGTTCACTCTGCGCTTTGAAGGGATGAGCCCGAGTGAAAGCCGCCCGATTTTGGACTATCTGACTCGTCATGCCAGCCGTCCCGAATTTTGCTGCCGGCTGAAATGGCAGGCTGACGGTTTGGCAATTTGGGACAACAGCTTGGTGCAACATTATGCGGTTGACGATTATCAGTCATATGAAAGGTTGATGTATCGCATCACTGTTAAGGGGCAAAAGCCGGTTGGCTTGAGATAATGAGCGCCCCGCGCTTTCTGATTGTTGACGGATACACAAAAGGCGGACGCGTTGCGCTACAAAATGGCGGGGTCGCGCTGGCTGGCCATTTATATCGAGATATGTTGCTGTCTTATCGGCCACAGGCCGCATGGGACATTGTTTACCCCGCTGATCCCGATTCACAGCTTGCCGATTTAGATTCTTATGACGGAGTGCTTTGGACCGGTTCCAGCTTGACCATTTATGAAGACAGACCCGAAGTCGCACGGCAAATTGAGTTGGCGCGTGAGGGTTTTCGGCGCGGCCTGTCGGCCTTTGGTTCATGCTGGGCACTGCAAATTGCCGTGACAGCGGCCGGTGGCGTGTGCCGCCGCAATCCGAAAGGTCAGGAATTCGGCATATCACGTGAGCTGCAGCTTTCGGAAAGCGGCGCTGCTCATCCTCTGTTGAAAAACCGTTCGGAGCCATTTACGGCCTTTACCAGTCATTTTGACGAGGTAGCTACCCTGCCTACCGATACACCCCCATTACTCGGCAATCAAACCTGCCACATTCAAGGCGCAGACATAGCACACGGGTTTGGCCAGTTTTTCGCTGTGCAGTATCACCCGGAGTTTGATTTTGATATCATTGCCGCTTTGGCCGACATGCGACGGCGTCAACTGGCGGAATATGGTCCATTTGATAATGAGGCGGCGCTCGACAGCTTCATTACCGACTGCCGGTGCTTGCACCATGGAATTGACGACCGCGCCGCACAACAACGGCTAGCCGCAGACGATGAATTACTGTCGCCTGCTTTGCGACACAATGAGTTCAAAAATTGGTTGGATTTATATTTTCCGGCATAGGCCATGCTTCTGTTGCCGGATGACCTTCGCTAAACCGTCGATAGGTAGTTGATGATTACCGTTCTATTTCCCGTTCTATTGCCGAAATAGAACAGCAAACTGAAGATATTTTGTTGATTTTGTCTACTCCATTCCACTCAAACGAAACGCTGTAAGTCGCAATAAACTCAAAAGAATGTGGTTTTCTAAGGTCAAGAAACAAAGTACGCTTCTATAGGATAATGGCCAGCCCAGATCTAAACATTATACATTTTACTGTTTAATAACAATATCTTGCTTGTTGACCCTGTTTTATTCTCTGTTTTATTTTTTACCGCGTCGCGTTTCGTCTAGCAGCCGGTCGATGTGCTTGTTCCGTAGCACAATCGATAGTTCCTTCGTGCTTG
>MDTG01159753.1_pt1 | contig 14670 bp, 15 predicted proteins | sample 811421 | NCBI WGS metagenome assembly MDTG01 (sample SAMN05326645, study PRJNA326480) | marine metagenome | isolation source: seawater | place: Pacific Ocean: South East | collected 2011
CAATCTATTCAGTCTCAATTTTGAAGCATCAAGAAGATTATTTGAAATCCAGCTTTTTTCCATTTGACGCATTTCTCTTCTAAGGACAACATCATGAGTTCTTTCATTGCCCTCAAATGAAATTCGATTAACCATTGCTCTTTGTCCTGGATCCACAAACAAAGTAAGAGAAACAAGTTTTTCGTTTTCATCAATATCTTTAGAAGTTGAAACTTCAGCATTCATATATCCAAGATTTTCTAAAAGGTTTACGATTCTGTCTTCTGAAGATTTTAAAAAACCCTCAATATATATTTCATCTACTGGGATATTTATCAAACTTCTAATGAAAAGTTCTTTCTCTTCTAAATTTCCTGCCAGCTTTACTTCTTTGACCTTATATACTTCTCCTTCATTAATAAGAATACTGATGAATATATCCTCTTTATTTTCAGAAATAGAGACCATGGTATTTGTGACGTTAAAATTCAAGTAACCATTGTTTTTATACATTGACTCAAGAGTTTCTAGATCTCCTTTTAGATTTTCTCTTGAATAGTTTGAGCCTCTTCTAAATACTGAGAGCCAATCTTTTTCTCTCAATTCAAATTCATCGAGGATTTCCTGATCTGAAAAAAAACTGTTTCCTATGATGTTTATTTTTCTTAATGTTGAAGAGCTACCTTCTTCAATCAGAACAGAGAGTTTTATTCTATTTTTTGGAAGGTCTTCAGCTTTTACTTCTACTGAAGATGAATACTTCCCTTGAGAGGCATATTGTCTTTCTAATTCAACACTTAAACTTTCGAATATAGACCTCTTATACAAGGCGCCCTCAAAGATGCCAGATTTTTTCAAACCATCTAGAAGAGAGTCGGTTTTTATCTGTTTATTACCTTCTATAAATATCTCATCAATTGTTGGTCTTTCCTTTACGTCAATCAATAAAGCATTTCCGTCTCTTCCTAGCCTTACATCATTAAATTTTTCTGTTTCAAAAATGGAGACGGTTATTTCTTTAAGAAGATTTTTATTAACTAAATCCCCTAGACCAACTGGCATAACAGCAAAAACACTCCCAGCAGAAACCCTTTGTAATCCTGTTATCCTAATATCATCTATTACCCATGAATCTTCATTTTGAGTTACTAATGAAGATGAAAATAGAACAAAGGCTATTAAAAGTTTAAACATACTAGTTATATTTATTAGTTAATAATCCTAAAGATATCATTGAAAAAAACGTATACAAAAAGAAATAAAAGGGTAATTGTTCCTATTCTATAGAAAAATTCCATTAATTTTTCAGGCAGATCTCTTCCTATTATTCTTTCTACAGTTAGGATAAGAGCCTGCCCACCGTCTAAAATAGGTAACGGCAAAAGATTAACTATGCCGAGACTAATACTTATAAATGCAATCAAATAAACAAATGAGTAAAGACCTCCATAAATAACTGACTCTCCAGCATATTGGCCTATCATTACTGGGCCTCCAAGATTTTTAGGAGATACCTCTCCAGTTAATATTTTTTTAAAGAATAACAATGAATTTTCTATAACATTGTATGTTTGAAATACTGAATTCTTTAAAGCATCGGATAAATTATAATTTATTCTTTTCCTTGCATCTGAGCTAATAAGATTTGAAGCTGATACTCCAATTTGCCAATAAAAATCTTTTTCTGATAAATAAGGGGTTATGTTTAATATTCTTTCCTCCCGATTCCGCGATAAAGTTATTTCAATTTCACTCCCTTTAAACATATTTATATTTTCTTTTATTTCTCCCCAGTACTTTATGGGTTTACCATTTATCCTAAGAATTCTATCTCCTGATTCTATCCCTCCAACATCAGCAGGACTTGATTGGACAACGTTGCCAACAACAGGCTCAATTGGCGGGATAATGCCTAGAACTGCTAAAAAATTTGATGGCTCTTCATTAGCTAACCAATCATTTATCTCTATAAAGTATGATGAAACTAAATCATTTCTCTTTACTAGAAATTCAATTTTTCCGGAATTTCCCATTCTTTTAGAGAGAGCAACTTGAGCATCTGAATAAGATGATATCTTTGAAGAATCTATTTCTAGAATTAAATCTCCTTGAGACAAACCAACTTTCTCTGCATCTGAGTTTGTTAAGATATCTCCAATGATCGGATTTATTTTATAAACACCGTACAAGTTCAGTACAAAAAAAATAAATATTGCGAGAATGAAGTTAAATAAAGGCCCTCCAAGAGTAATTAAAAGTTTTTGATAATACTTTTTTGAACTGAAAGAATCTTCAATTTCGTCTGCATCTGAAATTAACCCTTCCTGCATTTGTACAAAGCCACCAACAGGCAAGATTCTGAGATTAAAATTTGTATTTGATTTTGTTTTCCAAGTTTTTATCGATTTTCCAAACCCTATGGAAAAATCAATAACCCTAACGCCAAAAATTCTAGCAAAGCTAAAATGGCCAAGCTCGTGAATAAAAACAATTATTGAGATAAGTGCTAAAAAAGAAAAAATATATGTAATAAAAATCATTATTTAGGGGGTATAGCTTAAGGCTATTTTTTTAGCTTCGTTATTAAACTCTAAAACAGAATTCAATGATACAGAAGTTAACTTCATATTACTTCTGATAGCATGATCCAAAGTAAAAGAGATAATTTTAAAAATTTTTAAAAAACTGATCTTTTTGTTTAAAAAGCTTTCTACTGCAATCTCATTTGCAGCGTTCAAGATAATAGGCATTCCTTTTCCAGAATTTATAGCAAAATAAGCAAAGTCTATAGATGGAAATTTTTTTGAATCTATTTTCTTGAGAGTAAGATTATTCAATTTTTGTAAGTTAATTTTAGAGACGCCATTTTTGAGGATTTCAGGATATCCAAGGCCGTACGAAATAGGAATCTTCATATCTGGATTAGCCATAGACGCTAAAATAGTTCCGTCTTTTAACTCAACAAAAGAATGTATAAGGCCTTCAGGATGAATAATTGAGTCAATCTCTTTTGAAGAAAGGCCAAATAAATAACTAGCTTCAATTATTTCAAGCGCTTTATTCATGAGCGTTGAAGAATCAATTGTTATTTTCTTGCCCATTTTCCAAATTGGATGTTTCAAAGCTTGATCTAAAGAAATATTTTTAAATTTATTTTTTGGGAGATCATAAAATGGACCGCCTGAGCAGGTAATTGTTACCTTAGAAATATTTTTTTTATTTATGTTTCTCATGGTTTGATGAATTGAACAATGCTCAGAATCAATTGGAATTATTAAAGCTTTGTTTTTTTTTGCCTCATCCATAAGAAATTTTCCTGCCATTACTAATGGTTCTTTATTGGCAATCAATACTTTTTTTCCAGACTTTATTGAGTGATGAATTAACTCTAAACCGGAAGACCCTGATATAGCGGCTATTACCGTATCAATATCTGAACTTGAAATTAGTTTGTAAAGTTGCTCTTTATTTATGAATTTCTTAGATGAATTTTTACTTTTTGGACTTTCTAAATAAATTTTAGATTGAGGGTGAGTTTTAGCTTGTTTTTTTATTAGGGTTTCATTGCTAGATGCTACAAGACATTTTACTACGAATTCTTTATTTTGTTCGATTACCTCTAATGAAGATTTACCAACAGAACCAGTTGAACCCAGAATTGCAATTTTTTGCATCATAAAAAAGTATTAAAAGATACGAAAACTGGAATACAGAATAAATGACTATCAATTCTGTCTAAAATTCCACCATGACCAGGAAGTATGTTGCTAAAATCTTTAATCTTCATTTGTCTTTTTGCCTTGCTTGCAATCAAATCTCCGAAAATACTTCCAAAAGAACAAACAGTGATAACAAAAAAACTGAAAAAGTAGCCCCATTCGCTTATTAAGCTATCCATATAAAGATATTCTATAAAAACCTGAGAGCCATAGAAGCCTTTTTCTAAAAATAAAAATGAAAGAAAAATTGCAATAGCAGCAGGAGTAAATAAACCAAACAAACTTCCTTCTAAAGTTTTATTTGGACTTACATTTGGAAAAATATAGTTTCTTCCTAATAATTTTCCAAAAATTAATGCAAAAACATCAGTAAAAACAGAAATCAAAATCAGTGTAAAGAAGAAACTTCGAGAGAAATTATTTGACAATATATCGACGAGATAAACGTTAATCAAAATTACAATGATAATTATCCAATTTAAAGCGTTATTTATTTTTTTATGTTTAAACAACTCATAAGCTGAGAATAACAAGATTAGATAGAGGCCTATCTTAAATATTAAGTTGGACGAAAGAAAAATAAAGATAAGAGTTGTTATTCCAAGAAGCAATCCTGTTGAAATTCTTTTCATGCTTAACCTGTTGTAACTCCGAATTTTCTTTTTCGTTTCTGAAAGTTATTTAAAGCGATCTTGAAATCTTTTTTTGAAAAATCTGGCCAATATTTTTGAGAAAAATATAGTTCGGAATATGAGGATTGCCAAAGATAAAAATTACTTAATCTTTTCTCACCACCCGTTCTAATAATTAAATCTGGATCAGGAAACTTAGCCGTATCTAAATTACTTTCTAAATCGCTTATGTTAAACGTATTAAATTTATTTGTTTTCTTTTCTTTAGCATAAAATTTATTTACAGCATTAATAATGTCCCATTTACCTCCATAGCTTGCTGCTATGATTAGATTCAATTTAGGGTCTGAAGAATCGGTATCTTTTTTTGATTTTTGGATTTGTTTTATTAACCTTTTATCAAATCTGGAAATATCTCCGATAAAATTCAATTTAACATTTTCATCGATAAGTTTGGGTGTCTGCTCATTTAAAGCATCAAAAAATAATGCAATAAGATCTCTCACTTCAACCTCATCTCTAAGCCAATTTTCTGTGCTAAAGGCAAATAAAGTTAAACAACTTATATTATTTTCTAAAGCAAATTCAACAGCTTCTCTTGCTTTTTTAACTCCTTCTTTATGGCCTTCCTTAGCAGGTAATTCTCTTTTCTTTGCCCATCTAGTATTACCGTCCATGATAATTGCAACATGGTTTAGGCTAGGTTTCATTTTATATTTCTAGAAGGTCTGCTTCTTTTTTTTCAAGTAGAATTTCAATCTTATTTATAAAGTCATCTGTGATTTTTTGAATTATCTCTTCTCCGCGTCTTAAGTCATCTTGAGAAATTTCCTTTTCATTGAGAAATTCTTTTAGAAGAGAATTTGCATCTCTTCGTTGATTTCTAATTGCTACTTTAGAGTTTTCAGCTTCAGTTTTTGCAACCTTAATTAAATCTTTTCTAGTTTCTTCTGTTAGCTCCGGAATAATTACCCTTATAACATCTCCAGATGTTGCAGGTTGTAAACCTATATCTGAAGATTGTATTGCTTTTTCTATATTTTGAACTTGATCTTTTTCCCAAGGAACTATAGTGAGAGTCCTTGCATCTTCAACGGAAATATTACTCATTTGGCTTATAGGAGTATTAGATCCGTAATAATCAACTTCAACAGATTCGAGAACAGAGGGATTAGCCCTTCCAGTTCTAATCCTCTGTAATTTTTTTTCTAAAGAGATAATTGTTTTTTGCATTTGATCCTTAGTCTCTAATTCTGTTTCACTAATCATCTAATCGCTCACTTAGATATTCATGTTATAGATAAGCATTATTTAGCCCTCTAGCTGTGATTTTACTTCGTCAGCAAAATCTTTTTTCTCAACTTCTATGCCTTCACCAACTTCTATTCTTACAAAAGAGGAAATAGTTGAATTTGACTTCTTTAAAAATGCGTCGACATTTTTTGAAGGATCTTTTACAAAAGGTTGTTTGAGTAGGCTGACATCAGCAAGTTGTTTATTTAATTTACCTTCTATCATTTTTTCTTTTATATCTTCTGGCTTATCTTCTTTTTCAACCTGAGATTTAAAGATTTCTCTCTCTGAATTAATATAAGCTTCATCCAGTTCCTCCGGAGAAAGAACTAATGGGTTAGTTGCAGCAATATGCATTGCTATTTCTTTGGCAATACCTTCTGTTCCTTGTTCTAGTGAAACTCCAACTGCTATTTTCTTATTTGAATGAATATAAGATTCTAAAATCTCTCCTGAGATTTTTTTTATTTTTCTTATTATTACGTTTTCTCCTATTTTCTGGACTAAAGCCATTCTTTGATCTTCCATATTTTTTGTAACATCCTTTAACAAATCTTGTGAAGAAGAATGTTTAATTGCTTCTTGCATGGTATCGCCACAAAAATTTATAAAATTTTCATCTTTAGCTACAAAGTCTGTTTCACAGTTTACTTCTACAAAAATAATTTCATTATTTGATTTTTCCGAAAGAATAATGCCTTCAACAGCTGTTCTAGAAGCTTTTTTTTCTGCTTTTAATGCACTGCTCTTTCTAAGGTTCTTAATCGCTTCCTCTAAATTTCCACTTGCATCCTCAAGAGCTTTTTTACATTCCATCATGCCTAAACCAGTTTTGTCTCTGAGCTCTTTTACATCACTTGCTTTTATCGTCATTTATTTTTCCTCTGATGATTTGTTAATAGTATCTTTAACCTCAGTCTCCTCCGAGTTAACTTCTTCAGACTCAGACGAAGATTTTTTTACAACGACAGGACCGTCTTTAGATGCTCTTATTCCCCCAGACATTTCAGAACCTTCAAGACAAGCATTAGAAATAATCCTGGAAATTAGCGAAATCGATCTTATAGCATCGTCATTACCGGGTATGATGTAATCCACATCATCTGGATTTGAATTAGTATCGACAATTCCAATGATCGGTATTCCCATTTTTTTTGCTTCTGCTATTGCAATTTTTTCATTTTCAACATCAATTACAAATAGAGCTTCAGGCAAGCCTCCAATATTTTTAATACCCCCAATTGAACGATCTAATTTTTCCATCTCCCTCTTGATACCTAAAACTTCTTTTTTAGTTAATTCTTCGAATTTACCTTCTTCATCCTGTGTGTTTAAAATTTCAAGCCTTCTAATTGAAGATCTGACAGTCTTGTAATTTGTCAACATTCCGCCAAGCCATCTATAATTTATAAATGGCATACCGCACCTTTCTGCCTCTTCTTTTATAACTCTTCTAGCTGCTCTTTTAGTTCCAACGAATAGAATTCTATTGTTTGAAGCTGACAGCTTTTTACAAAATTCAACTGCAGGTGCTAAACACTCAAGAGTTTTTTCTAAATTTATTATGTGGACTTTATTTCGGTCTCCGAATATGAAGGGTTCCATTTTGGGATTCCAAAATCGTGTTTGGTGACCGAAGTGAACTCCGGCTTTTAACATTTGTTCTATGGAAATATCCATAAATTGCTCCTGTATATATAGCCTTTAGGCTGGGTTAATCCTCCTCGTGGCTGAGTATCAAACTAATATTGAGCAATATTAGCACCCAGATACTCTATCCTATCGAGTGTGTATTTTTATATCTGTCAAAAACAGAATGCGAATTAGAACACATTCTAAAAAGAGATTAAAGAGATTAATTTCTTAATTTATAAAGTCTTCAATTTTATATAGACCTGGATCTTTATCATTTAAATATCGACTATATTTTGCTCCCTCACCAAAAATATTTCTATTTAAAGCATTATGTGTAATTATTATTTCTTCATTATTAAGACTAAAAATTACCTCATGCTTTCCCACAGAAGATTTATCTCTAATGGAATTAATTTTTAAATCAACTTGGTTATTTAATTGAGTTTCTATAAATCTTTTTAAATCCAACGCAGTCCCAGAAGGAGAATCTTTCTTTTTCTCATGATGAGTTTCAATTATATTGACTGAAAATCTTTGCTTAGGGTTTTCTAATAAATTTTTTTTAATATCGTCAGTTATTGGCATTAAAAGCTTTATCTTGAAAAAAGCTATCCCTCTACTTAAGTTCGGAGCTAACAAGATAGGGATCTTTTTTGAAAGATTATTCAAATCTTGAATTTGCTCCTTAGAATGTCCTGTAGACGCTAATACCAAAGGAACCTTGTGCAAAGAACAAAAATTACAAATCCTTTCAAAATTTTCTGGATAAGATGCATCAATCAAAGTTGGTTGTTTTAATTTTTTGATAGGAATTTCGTCTAGAGATCCTAGTAAAGGATTTAATAAACAATCAATTTTTTTTCCTATCAGAGGATTTTCTTTTGAGGAAATGCCATAAGAAATAGTATTTGTTTTTAATATTGATGTCCCTAATCTTCCAGTAGCACCAATTAGGATTAAGTCATTTGAAAAATTATTCATAGATTTTTAAAGAATGCCTTAGCAGAACTAAGCCAAGAACTCATCAAGGGTGAGTTGTTTTCATAAGACATGTTTTCCTTAAATTTGTTCAAAAGATCTTTTTGATTTGCATTTAAGTTTACTGGAACTTCAACCAATACTCTAACAAGAATATCTCCAACTGAGCCTCCTCTTAAAGGTTTTATTCCCTTACCGTTTAATCTAAATATTTTATGACTTTGCGTTCCTGAAGGTATTTTTATTTTTGCCTTACCAACAAGCGTTGGTACCTCTATGGAGCCCCCTAAAGCGGCATCAACAAAATCTAAAGGTACTTCACAATAAAGATGTTTACCATCCCTTTCAAAAATGGAATGTTCTTTAACATTAATGGAAATATAAAGGTCTCCTCTATTCCCAGATCTGCCTAATTCTCCTTCTCCAGAAAGTCTAATTCTATCCCCCTCATCGACTCCTGCAGGAATTTTTACGGATAGTTTTTTATTTTTATTTATGAACCCTGAACCGTCACATTTAGAACAATTTCTATCATGTGTTTCTCCTTCTCCCCTACAATGAGAACAAGTTTGTTGCATGGAGAAAAAACCTTGTTGCTGTCTTATAACGCCAGCTCCTCCACAATAAGAGCAACGATTCCACAGTCCGTTACATCTTTCTTTTGAAGGAATTTCAATATTTAGAGATTTTCCAAATACTGCCTCTTCAAGAGAAATCTCCAGATTGTAACTTAAGTCCGATCCCCTAGATGTTCCCCTACCACCAGATGACCCTCCAAAAATATCTGAAAATATATCTCCAAATATGTCACTAAAAGCGTCTGCGGCTCCTTGTGAGCTTGAGAAAGAAGAATTTACACCTTCATGACCAAAGTTGTCGTAAGTTTGTCTTTTTTGATCGTCTGATAATATCTCATAAGCTTCTGAAAGCTCTTTAAACTTCTCCGCGGCATTTGCATCATCAGGATTTCTATCCGGATGATATTTCATAGCAAGTTTTCTATAAGCTTTCTTTAGCTCATCTTTTTCTGCAGATCTACTTACACCGAGAACATCATAATAATCTTTCTTGCTCATGATGTTTTTAAAAAAAGATTTAGTTCTTCTCTTCTTTTACTTCTTCAAAGTCGGCATCAACAACTTCATCGCCAGATGTTTCATCGTTAGATTCAGAGTTATTATTGTTTTCCTCTGTCGTTTGTTGCTGTTCAGCATAAAGTCTTTGTGCTAAGGATGAAGAAGCATCAGCAAGAGATTTAGTTTTTTCTTCAATGATATTTTTATCTTCGCCTTTTAAAGCTTCTTCAAGATCTGCTATTGCATTTTCAATACTTTCTTTTTCAGTATCTTCAACTTTATCGGCAGACTCTTCTAGAGTTTTCTTACATCCGTGTATTAAAGTATCTGCTGCATTTCTAGCCTGAACGAGTTCCTCAAACTTTTTATCATCCTCAGCATTTGCTTCAGCTTCCTGGACCATTTTTTCGATCTCATCATCAGAAAGACCACTTGAGGCTTGAATGGTTATCGATTGCTCTTTATTTGTTGCTTTATCTTTCGCAGAAACATTCAAAATACCATTTGCATCAATATCAAAAGAAACTTCAATTTGGGGCATTCCTCTGGGTGCTGCTGGAATACCATCTAGATTAAATAAACCAAGTTGTTTGTTATCTTTTGCTTGCTTTCTTTCACCTTGAACAACGTTAACAGTCACAGCAGTCTGGTTATCTTCAGCAGTGGAAAATATTTGAGATTTATTCGTTGGAATAGTTGTATTTTTTTCGATAAGAGGTGTCATTACTCCACCCATTGTTTCTATTCCAAGCGTAAGAGGAGTTACATCTAAAAGAAGAATATCTGTAACATCGCCTGATAGAACGGCCCCTTGAATTGCTGCACCGGCTGCAACAGCCTCGTCAGGATTAATGTCTTTTCTTGGCTCCTTTCCAAAAAATTCTTTAACTTTTTCTTGTACGAGAGGCATTCTAGTTTGTCCACCTACTAGGATCACATCACTAATATCTGATTTAGAAAGCTTGGCATCCTTTAAAGCAGTTTCAACAGGTTTTAAGGTGCTAGAAACTAGGTCACTAACCAAAGATTCAAGTTTTGCTCTAGTAAGTTTCAAAAGCAGATGTTTTGGTCCTGATGAATCAGCTGTTATGTAAGGGAGGTTTATTTCTGTTTGCTGATTAGAAGAAAGCTCTATTTTCGCTTTTTCTGCAGCCTCTTTTAATCTCTGTATTGCTGAAGAATCTTGTTTTAGGTCAAAATTTTGTTCTTTTTTAAATTCAGACGCTAAATATTCAATGAGAACATTATCAAAATCTTCACCACCTAAAGAAGTATCACCATTCGTTGAAAGAACTTCAAATTGCTTTTCTCCATCTATTTCAGCTAGTTCAATGATTGAGATATCAAAAGTTCCACCCCCTAAATCATACACTGCAACCTTTTGGTCACCAGTTTTCTTGTCCATTCCAAATGCAAGTGCAGCAGCAGTAGGCTCGTTAATAATTCTTTTAACTTCGAGTCCAGCAATTTTTCCTGCATCTTTGGTGGCTTGACGTTGAGAATCGTTAAAATATGCTGGAACAGTTATTACAGCTTCTTTCACTTCGTGACCAAGGTAGTCCTCAGCTGATTTTTTCATTTTAGTCAGAACTTGGGCTGAAATTTGCTGCGGAGCTAGTTTTTCCCCTTTAACTTCTACCCAAGCATCGCCATTATCAGCTTTGATTATTTTAAAAGGAGTTGATTCAGCCTCTTTCTTAATTTCACCGTCAAATTTTCTTCCAATAAGCCTTTTGATTGCATATAGAGTATTTTCTGGATTAGTTACTGCCTGTCTTTTAGCACTTTGACCGACAATAATTTCTCCTTCAGTATAAGCAACTACAGAAGGTGTTGTTCTATCGCCTTCTGCATTTTCAATTATTTTAGGTTTGCCACTTTCTAAAATAGAAACACATGAGTTAGTGGTTCCAAGGTCTATTCCTATAATTTTTGACATTTTTTAACTCCTTATCATTTTCTAACCTTTTAATGGGGATAAAGAGAGAAAAAACAAGCTAAATTCTAAATTTTATTTACTATGACAAGAGCTGGTCTAATTATTCTTTCTTGAATCTTATAACCTTTTTGAATAACCTCTAAAATTTCATCTGCTTCCTTTAATTTGTCTTCTTTAACTGATAATGCCTCATGGAAATTAGGATCAAATTTACTTCCAATGGGGTCAATTTCCTCAATATTGTTATTCGTTAAAGCTTGAGAAATTTCTTTTAAAACTAACTCAACTAAAGTTCTTGGTATTTCTTTATCGGAATGCTCAAGAGACCTAAACAAATTATCAATTGGAGAGAGGAGATCTTTTACGATAAGTTCAGCAGAATACACTCTTGCCTTTACAACTTCTTTTTGCGAATTTCTTCTTATATTTTCTACTTCTGCGTGAGCTCTTAAGATTTTTTCTTCTAAAGATTTTATCGTCTCAAGTAATACCTTTTCTTCAATTGCATTTTCTCTTTCGCTGTCAATATCAGTTTCTTTTGAAAGAGAATCATCCCCATCAATCCTCTGATCAGAATCAGCATTATTAGTTTTTGTTTTAGCTTGTTTTTTTTTATTAGTCATTTAGAGGTTTAACATATAAAACTAATTTATGGTCAACAATCTCATAACCATGCTCTTTTGCAATTTTTTCTTGTTCTTCCTCGATTAAATCGTTTTTAAATTCTATTACTGTTCCAGAATCTATGCAGACCATATGATCATGATGATCATCTGATACCAATTCATAAACTGAGTAGTTACCTTCAAAGTTTTGTTTCATGAGTATTCCTGCTGATTCAAATTGTGTTAAGACTCTATAAACCGTGGCTAATCCTACCTCATCTCCAGACTCTCTAATTTTATTGTATATATCCTCTGCGCTAAGATGTCTTTCAGAAGAGTTTTCAAAAATTTCAAGTATCGTCACTCTTGGTAGAGTGACTTTCAATCCGGCTTTCCTTAAATTTTTATCTTCGCTCATTTTTAAAAATATGATTAAATCTGCATGTGCAGAAACTCAAAAATATATTCATTATTATATCGTCTTTTTTCATTTTTTCTTGCGCTAGCGATTTTTATCAAGTCCCAGTATCACAAGGAAATATCATAAGCCAAGAAATGTTATCTAAATTAGAAGCCGGTCTTACAAAAGCTCAAGTTAGATATATTATGGGGACGCCATCTATAAAAGATCCTTTTGATTCAAAACGTTGGGATTATATTGGTTTTGAGGTAATAGGTGATGAGGTTTTTAGAGAGGTCCATCATGCCCTATATTTCGAGGAAAATAAGTTAGTAAACTGGATCAAAAAAAATGATGCGGATTCAAATGACAATACTTTAGAGGAAACTAAAAAACTGAATACAGAAAAATAAGAGCGATCGAACTAGGAGCGATATATCTCAAAGAAAAATAAAAGACTTCAAATAAACATTTTCTTAATTTCAGCTTTTCTTTAAGAAAATTTTTTGGCATTACCCAACCAATTAAAATTGCTACCAAAAATCCCCCAATAGGCAGCATAATATTATTTGTGAAATAATCTAGGAGGCCCAAGAAATTAAGACCAAAAAATTTAACTTCAGACCAAATATTAAAAGAAAAGATACTTCCTAAACCTAAAATCCAAACAAAAATACTTAAAATTATTACAATTGAAAATCTGTTTAATTTTTTACTTTCCTCTATCCAAGCTGTAAATGGTTCTAGAAGAGAAATTGATGAACTTAGAGCAGCAATTGAAATTAAAACAAAAAAAATAATTGAAAATAAACTCCCATAGGGAAGAGTATAAAAAGCGACAGGTAGAGTTTCAAAAATCAATCCTGGACCTGCTGTAATCTCAAGCGATGGATTGCTAAATACTACGGGGAAAATAGCTATTCCTGCTGCCAAAGCAACAAAAGTATCTAAAAAAATTATAGTTACAACGGTTTTTCCTATCATTTGCTTTTCTGGCATGTAAGCCCCATAAGCCATTATTGCTCCCATCCCTATGGACAATGAAAAAAAAGCTTGGCCCATTGCACTAATGACTATTTGTGGAGTAATTACAGAAAAATCTGGTTTAAATAAGAAGCTAATTGTGGTTTCTAAATCTCCTATAAATGAAGAATATATTGAAATTAGAATAATAAAGAAAAAAAGAAAAGGCATTAAAATATTAACAGACCTTCCTATGCCTTTTACTACTCCTATACCAACAATGATAGACGTAATAACAATAAAAAGAGTATGCCAAAAAATTAAATTGATAGGAGATGCTGAAAGATCATTAAAATAATCTGAAGAATACTGAGAAGGATTTTCCAAGCCTTGAGGAAATACTTTAAAAATGTAAGAAAAAGCCATTCCAGCAAAAACACTATAGTATGAAAGAATAATTACTCCAGCTAATGCTCCTAAAACTCCTAGAAATTTCCAACTTAAATTTAGTTTAAATTCTTGAATAATTCTCACTAGAGAATTAATTGGGCTTTTTCTTGCATATTTTCCTATTAAAATTTCTGAGACCATTACTGGAAATCCAATTGCCAATATGCAAATAAGATAAATTATTACAAAAGCACTACCTCCATTTGATCCAACCATATATGGAAATTTCCAAATATTACCCAAACCAACTGCAGATCCTGCTGCCGCTAATATGAAAGTCATATTTCCTGTCCAAATTTTGTTGCTACTCATCTGAAATAATTTTATTAAACTTTTATCAAGTTATACTAATTTAATGGTTCAAAATAAGAAACTTAATAAAAAGCCAGTAATTGAAAATAGACAAGCCAAATTTAATTATGAATTAGGAGAAAATTTTGAAGCTGGAATTTCCCTTTTAGGATGGGAAGTTAAAGCAATTAGATCATCGCAAGTTGATATAAAAGACAGCTTCGTTTTGATGAAAAAAGGTGAAGCATGGCTTATCGGCATGTCAGTTACTCCTTTGAAGGAAGTTACACAGGAAGTAGATCCGTATAGGACTAGAAAATTATTATTAACTAAATCGGAATTATCAAAGATATTTAAAGCTACTCAGGAGAAGGGTTTAACATGCCTTCCAATTAAAATTTTTTGGAAGGAAAATTTAGTTAAGTTAAAAATAAGTTTAGGAAAAGGTAAATCAAAATTTGATAAAAGAGAAAGTATTAAGCAGAAAGAATGGAAAAAAGAAAAAGCTAAAACTTCCAAACTAAATAGCAACTTTTCATAATTTATTTAAAATAGAGTTCTATTTGGGGGCGAAATGGATTAGACATCTGTTTTTGAACTTAAAGTGCATGTCGAGAGTGTAACTATCTCGTTAAATAAAGTTATAAAAAAATTAGTTGGCAATAAAGCAAACTACGCTCTAGCCGCATAATTTGGCTAGCTTTCTTTAC
>MDTG01237637.1_pt1 | contig 14669 bp, 10 predicted proteins | sample 811421 | NCBI WGS metagenome assembly MDTG01 (sample SAMN05326645, study PRJNA326480) | marine metagenome | isolation source: seawater | place: Pacific Ocean: South East | collected 2011
CAGGATCTGGCATGAGGGGGGATTAACCGCCAGAGTCCATCCGGATGATGGAGAGTTTGTGATGGAAGTCCCTGCGGGAGAAGCTTTCTCGGTTTTCTCTCTAGAGCCCGGCAATGTCTGGATTTCTGGTGCCAAGTGGGATGTTTACGGAGAATTCATTGGACTATCCACGAGGGGAGTCCACAACGAAGGATTAGGGGGGAAGGTCACTGTGAGGGGAGATGGAGTCCTAGCAGTAATATCAACGAGGTCTTACTCTTCCTCGTAAGCCTTCATTGCCAGCATCAGGGCAATAGGACGTGTCCTCTCATCCTCCTCGAGAGCAATTCTTGCTATGATCATTATCGGGACTCCAATTATTGCTCCTGAGATGCCCCATACTGATGCGCTGACCATTACAGTCAGCAATAGCACCAATGGGGATATGCCGAGCCTCTGACCCGAGAGGTTTGGCTCAATGAATGAGCCGAAGAGTTGCTGGTTACCCACCATAGCTAGAGCAAGAAGGATTGCTTGCGGCGTATCGAGCACGATCAGGGCGATCATCATCGGAGGGATGGTGGCCAGTAGGGCACCTAGGATAGGTATGAAGTCCAAGAGGAAGCACAAGACCCCGAAAAGGAACCAGCCGGGAATGCCCATTACCCAGAGCAAAAATGTCAGGACTATGGCTTGGCCAGCACTGCAGGTTGCTTTTGAGATAACATAGGTGGAAATCGCTTCAGAGGAGTTGGAAACTATGTTACTTAGCCTATCATATGAGCTAGGGAAGGCCGCCTTTATCCTGCCGGGCAGGCTCTTCTCCTCAAGCATGAGGAATACCACGAAAATAGCTACGGTCAGCATAGTTGTCATGAATGAGGCAACATCGGCGAGTACGTTAGTAGCAAAATTCTGAATGTTCTGAGGATCCAAGACATTCTCTATCGTTTCCTGGCTAGTGATGACATCCTCAAGGCCGTATAGATTGGCCTCACCTAGATTTGTCCACTTCTCATCGAATTTGTCAATCAGGCCCCCTTCCTTGTTCATCTCGTCTTTGAATTGATCGATATTCCTGTAGAGCAGAATTGAGACTGCATATGAGAGGACTGTTCCGAAGAGTAGAATCACGCCGTATGCCAGCATCGGTAATCTGGAGACTACGTCAAACCTTTCGATGAGATATTGCTCGGGTGCCCTGATCAAGAAATATATCAGTACTGCAATCGCCAGAGGCATCAATATTGACTTCAGATTTACTAGTACGAGATACCCAACTAGAGTGATAATCGCGAGATTTGCAGCCGATGTGCCGACTGGCTTCCTTTTTGCATCGGTCCCAGTCTCCATCGAATAGCGGAAGACGGATCAGCAATCAAGAGTTTCCCTGCATGTCAATCAGGATATAGCTCGTTGATAGACCGATAGGAAGTCCTTGGCGTTGCCCTCGAGGGTGAATCTGTCCAGAACCCTATTCCTGCCCTCAGCGCCCTTAACAAGCAATGTTTGTGGGGAAGACAACTCGGAAATTATCGCCCCGGCTAGTGATTCATCTGATCCAATTTCGAAAAGTCCTCCTACGCTCTCGTCCACCATCTCAGGCAGTGGACCATGATCAACAGTGACAACAGGGGTGCCGCAACTCATCGACTCAAGCGGAATGAGCCCCTGTCCCTCGTAGTAAGAGGGGTAAACCACCAGATCGGAAACTCTGTACATCTGGGAAATCTGCTCGAAACCCATTCCAGATTCGATGGTTACCCTGTGGCTTATTCCCAACTTTGAAGACAGTCTGCTCAGCCTCTTCCTAAGAGATCCCCTGCCGATAATTACCAAGTGTGAATCGATTGATTCGGAAACCTTTGCGAATGCCCTCAGAAGCAGTCCATGGCCCTTCCTAGCAGCGAGCCTTCCGACTGCAAGAAGAAGAAGTGAGTCGTTTCCAAGTCCGTACTTACTCCTGATCTGGCGCTTCACGTGTGAGTCTTCCTCGCTATCCATGTGCATTGGGACGAACATGCTGGTATCAACGCCCCAGTGAATCACCTCACAGTCCCAGTCTATCGGCGCCTGATACCTCGATTGCAGGTCTGACTTAGTTGCCTCGGAGTTTGGGACGACCACCGCAGATTCGTTAATCGCCGATTTCTCGAAACGAGCGTATCGGCCTGCCATGAATCTAATTGCGATGTCATTGGGGTTCGACCAGACTGCGGGCTCTCCGAACGAGGCGGCTAGAGACAAACCATCCCTCTCTCCCAGCCAGGTGCCATGCATAGATGACACCACAGGAGCAACCTCACTCTTGCACCTCTCAAACTGTTTGTCGTCCCATGAGGCCATCGGGCAGTGCAGATGCACCACGTCGACTGGATCGTCCTGATGAAGACGAATGAGCGCCCTCAGCGAAGATTTGCCGTAAGAGCGTGTGAACTCGAGCGGAAGCTTCAACCATGGAACCTGAATGATGCTGACTCCCTCGATAAATGGAGGGTCGCCCTGTGACTTCCTCGTTATTACCGAGACTTTGTGGCCAGATTCTGCCAATTTCGAAGATAGGTGGAAAACCGTCGAACCCATTCCCCCCCACCTTGGTGGATACTCTCCGGAAATCATCGCTATGTGCATGGTCCCGATAACCGGTCTAGGGAGGCATTATTGAAGAGAACGGGGATTGGTGGCTCCACAATGGTTCAATAATGGGTGCGTTACAGGGGGTCATCATGGATGACCCCTTGCAAGTCCATGTAACCGTGGTCATACCCACTAGAAACGAGGAGAAGGCCATTGTCGACACAATCAGGTCGGTCCCCAATGACGGTTGGTGCGAGAAGCTTGACTTTCTTGTTATCGACGGTGACTCGGAGGACCGTACTCGCGAGCTGGCGGAGGGGGAGGGGGCAAGTGTGTACCTTGAGAAGAGGAAGGGGTATGGAAGGGCCTACAGGACTGGCTTTTCCATCGCAAAGGGGGATGTGATAGTCACAATGGATGCCGATTGCACTTATCCTGGTGAGGAGGTGCCTGGACTGGTTAGGAAGCTGGTAGAGGATGACTTGGCCTTCGTAACATGCGATCGTCTAAAGAGGGCTGAGGATGGAGCCATGTCAGGACTCCACGGATTCGGCAATTGGGCCCTTTCTTTCACCGCCAGGATGTTGTTCTTCTATGGCATTCATGACTCTCAATCGGGCATGTGGGTGTTCCGCAAGGAGATAATGGAAAATCCAAACATGCGGCCGACGAATGATGGGATGCCGCTATCCGAGGAGATGAAGATCAATGCCATCAGGTGCTTCGGAAGAAGACGTGCGATCGAGGTATCTGTGCCATACAGGACCAGAGTTGGGCAGGCGGAAATCAACACCTGGGGGGATGGTTGGAAGAACTTCAAGTTCCTATTCGCGAAGAGGGTGGGGATGAACCGGGAGATGACACCCTGGGGCCCAGAAAACTAGTTCTCGGAGTCGAACTCATCGTCCAATTCCCGGGGGTCGAACGAAGACCACGAGTCGATGACCTGCATGTCCTTGGCCATCTCTGCGATCTTCATCCTCCTGTAAGAGACTCCAGCAACTGAAAGTGAGGCTATTGTTATGACCAGCAGTGGCAGGCCCAATGAAGAGACCCAAGAATCCAATCCGCTCCTTGACTCTACGATGGGTACCGTATGCACCGCTCCCGGGGAAACCAGGTCTGAGTCGATTGCCCAAACTTCCACCCTAGCCCATGATCCCCCTGATACCACCCATGAGAATCGTGACGTCCAAATCCCATCGCCTTCGATTGAGTCCCCTTTGGTCCCATCATCGTAGAAGTACATGGCCACTGAGGTCCCTCCAGAGATTAGCTCCCCTCTGACGGTATCCGTGGTGCCGTCTGGGTCCTGAACGCGAACGGTAGTGGTTACCTCGGTTGGGACGCCGACTTCAACCCTGTTCACGGATACAGTCAGGTCGAATACTTCCGGAGCACTGGAGCCTACTGTTATGTTAACGGAGGATGTTGACGTTGCTCCCCTGGAGTCCGTGACTAGAAGATCCACCCTAGCTGGGCCTGGTGGCAAAGATATGTTGAGAGATGTACTATCGCTGACAAGCTGGCCGTCCAGCGTCCATTCGTAAAGGACGATGTCCCCGTCATAGTCATAGGACTCCGATGCGCTGAGTACCGCTTCCTGTCCAGGGGGAAGGTATTGTCCGTTCCCCATGCCCGAGATTACAGCCACTGGACCCGTCTCCAGTACTGTGAGCACCTGGGTATGGGTCCTCTCCACGCCCTTCTCATCGGTCAGTGTGAACGTCAGATTGTGAGTCCCATGCCCGAGGTAGTCGTTGTACCAGTATTCAGTGGATTTTGAATCCAGAATTATCCCCTGTAGGTCAGAGGTGACGGTTACCGAGAAATCGTCCCCATCAAAATCAACTGAGTCTCTGAAGTCGAATAGTACTGGGAGGTTTGAGAGAACTTGAGCATCAGGGACGGGAGACTCGAGGATTAACAATGGGGCTGACTCGGAAACAGTGATCACTATTTGTTCAGACACGAATGCTGTTCCATCGTCAAGTTCGAGGCTAATTGTGTGCTGACCTGCTGGAAGCCTCGTGACAAGATCCCAACTGCTTCCCAACGGCTCTTCCAACAGGTCCGAGCGCCATATCACGGATACCAGTTCGCTGCTTACAGTAGGATCCGGATTGCACAATAGCCCGCTACCGTTGTTAGGAAGCACCGAGCAAGAAAGATCCCAGTCCCCAGAACCAGTAGATTCCAAGGAAATCAACTCAGATGAGTCTGTGTAGATCCCAGACTCAGGGCTAGAGATCATGACATTCGGTATCGAGTTGTTTACCTGCACGGTCTCAGTGTAGTAGTTCCACTGTCCGACGTGCTCCCCCAGGGTATCACTAGCTTTCATGGTAATAATGTGATTCCCCTTGCTGAGGGTCCCTATCCACTCTGGTGGTTCTGGCGAGGACCCGGCAACAAGCAGACCGTCGATGTCGCTGTGGAACTCGAATCTGATACCATCACCTTCCGGGTCGATGGTGTCGAAACCCGTCAGGGCCACGGAGTCCGCAGAGGTCTGGCCATTTCTGGAAATCTCCATCAAAGGCTCTGGAAGCTCATTGTAAAGCTCTACTGAGAATGTCCATGAAACTATGCTGTTGACCCCATCCCACGCCTTCACGGATGCGGTGAATGAGTCCTCAGTAGAGCCGAGGAATGATCTTGATATCTCTGTGGGGCAACTTGGATTATTCGGATCAGGGTCCGGGTCGGACTCGTACGAGGCTGAGACCCAGCACCAAAGGTCCCCAGCCTCCGGGTCGTAAGTACCATTCAGGCTGATGGTGATATTCGCCGTCTTGCCAAGGTAAAGAACCCCCCAAGATGAGATCGGAGGGGATGTTTTCACCGTGAGTACAGGCGGTAGGTTCACCAATTCCACTCCACGAGTCTCGTTGACGCAGTTCCCTTCAGAGTCGCAAACCTCCAACGTGATGTCATGGCTTCCATCAGACAGGCAGGGGGCTGATCCGATTTGATTGGCTATGAAGTAAGATCCGTTGCTCGAGAGGGAGGGGCATGCCGAACCTAGGCTCCCATCGATGCTGCTCGTCCAAGTGTAGCTCAGTTCGTCGAAGTCGAGGTCCCAGCTCTCCCGAGCATCGAAAGAAATCTCGCTCTCACTAGAGTAGCTATCCCCTCCGAGAGGTGATTCCCATAGAATGAATGGTGCTTGGTTACTCAGATCTAGCCTGCAATCTACCCTCTTATCACCGTCCATAGCCATAGGCACTGAGTCATTCCGCACCCCATCGTATTCACACCCCACATAGGCCGTGTTGATAGATGACCACCCCTGAATTGGAGTCCACCTCTCACCGACAAATGGTCCGTAGAGGAACGCCCCCTCGTATGGTTGAACGGCCACTACTTCGTCTTCGAAATGTTCGAAAGTGATGTTTACAGAAGCCATTGGGATATTGAGGAGATTCTGATTTACCGTGTGTATGTCGATCATCCACATCACATCTAGAATCACGTCGTCCTCGGAATTCTCCGGCGTGAGCATCTCTCCAGAGGAGATCCACCTGAGATGGGAGTTGCTATTCAGGGAGAATGAGCTTGATGCGCCGGACCGATCCCGGAGGTCTGAGTCTGTGAAGTTCACCGAGCTTTGGTCGATGACAGGAAGCTGGTCGCAGATCATAGAGACCCCGTCGGCCTCCATCCCTGAGTGGGAGCGGAGATCTAGACAGGTCGAAGAGCTGTCCCAGATCACGCTGTTGGATAATGTCGATGGGAGTGACCCTCGTGCCTCCCAATACATCCCCCCGGAATCACCGCTGATGTCGAGGCCGCTGATCTCGGCATCTACAGAATGAAGTCTGACTGAATAATCAGTGGATGGGGAGTTGACCGCGATGTCATCGAGAACTACTAGCCCCGGGAACAGGCCCCCACTGTTGTCTATGTCCAATGCGGGCCCAGAGAGGGCATCCTGGATGGATATGGATAGAAGCTGGAGGTCGATGCTGTCCCTCACCACAATTCCCCTCTGGTCGCCATCGGAGGTGCACAGGTAGCAAGAGACGTTCTTACCCCCGCTCATCACGTAGTTTGAATCCTGGAAGTAGAAGCCCGCTGCGCTAGAGGAGCCTATTCCGTTTCCACTGGTGTGTATGCTGGTTAGCTCGACGTTGCTCGAGTCCTTTACCAGCATGCCGCTCCCAAGGTTATCGGAGATGGATACGGACTCCAGCCTAGGATGGAACTCCACGAATGATACGCCTGCTGCACCATTGCCCCTCACAGTCCAGTTACTTCCCATCACACCCCCCTTGGCCATCACCACTCCGGTGCCCGTGGAGTTCTCTACGACCAGTCCCGATATCTGAGCAGGCCCCTTGGTTGACCAACTTGTGCTCCTGAATAGTAGCCCTGCGCCCTCATGGTGGTTGACTGGGGAATCCAGTCCATTTTCTCGAATAGTGACGTTTGTCAGCGATGTGGATGAGTCCGTTGCATAGGCTCTGAAGCCTACGATTGCGTTGTCCTCAATTACGGCATCGGCAACCCTCGCCCCGGATGTATTGACATCGAATGCTGCCCCTATTCCGAGACCGGGAGTCTTCGCCCCAGGTCCACCCGTCCCACGGATCTCGAGTCCGGTGAATACGGCGTTCGTCTGGAGGTTGGAGTAGTTGGAGTGGTCGAATCTCTCCACAAGGACCCCCCTATACTGGCAATCCTCTATCCTTGTGTCCAAGAATGTCGGCCTAGTGGTAGTGTCCGAGATGTGCCGCACTATGATCCCGTTATCGGATTCGGTGACGTTAGTGCCCGTGAATAGTGGAATCGAGTCTTCTACCCAGATCCCGGCTGCTGCCGCCAAAGTGGCCCCTGTCACGTTAGAGATCGAGATGTCGCTCCACAGGCCCCCTGAGTTGTACCATAGATTGACGCCCCTTGTCACAAGGTTGTCTATCGAGGCACCCTCTACGATGGGTGCGGAGGAGCCGCCCGAAGAGATTCCGATCCCGTACCTCCATGAAGACGAAGCACCGTGGACGTCCTGCCCCCCTCCATCTATCACGACCCCCCTCAGCGTTGGTGACGCGCTTTCGAAAAGATCGATTGCCACCTTGTCAGCGTTGTTTACTCGTAGGTTGGATATTACTGGGTCGCTCCCGTAGACGGTGATCCCGTACTCGCCACCCGAGATGGTCAGGTTGTCTATGGCTGATCCCTTGTTGTGCGAAGTAGAGTTGAACAGAACGCCTTGGTGCTTTCCTGAGATTGAGTCGATGAATATAGGGGAGGCCTCGGTCCCCTCCATGGTTACCCTCCCATCCACGCCAAGCCTCTCCCCGTCGCCAAGCAGAATTGTGGTTCCAGCCTGGATTACCAGGACTTGGTTTGATTCCACCAGATAGCCGTCCTCCAGTGAAACGGTACCACTCCAAACCGTCGTGGTGCGCGTCGATCCCTCGGCGATAGCCGTGAGCATGGGTGCTATCATCAGGAGGAGTGCCAGCGTGACTCCAAGGCGCATGGGTCCTGCCGTTGGCAATCAGGGTTAATCACTTGCGTGAGTTGACCCTAGCTGAATATGCCACAGTAGGTGTCATAAGCGTACAGTCAGGCCCGAAGTACGAATGACGTCACTGGCGTGGATTCTTATTTCCTGCGAACCGGGGAGGGAGAGGGACGTATACCTGCAACTACTGGATATGCCCCTGGTTACGGAGGTATCAGTCGTTTACGGCGAGCTCGATCTAGTCGCTAGGATTGACTTCGAGAGCGAGGTGCAGATGTCAAAGACCCTGATAGAGGAGATGAGGCACGTAGAGGGGATCAGGAAGACTGAGACCCTGATTGCTGTGGAGGTGTGAGGCTTGGCTGTAGGATTCGTGCTAATTACCACAGAGCCCGGAATGGAGGTCAGCGTGAGGGAGAAGGTGGCCGAGATAGATTGTGTCAAGGGGATCTGGGTAGTCTTCGGTAACTTCGACTGCTTCGTGAAGGTTGAGGCTGACGAAGAGTCTGAACTGACCGAGGCTATCGTCAAGGGAATCAGGTCGGTGCCCGGGATCATCGACACCAGGACTCTTATCGGCGCGGAGATCTAGAGCTCCCTCGTCAGCCTGTTGGTCAGCTCCCTTGATGCATTTCCGCAACCGGCAGAGCGTAGTCTGACTATCGCCTCTTTCCAGCAGGAGAGCCTCTCTTCCCTACTGACCCGTCCCCTCCAGTACCACCAGTGAGCCTTGGCACGACGGTGGGCTGGGAGAGAGTCCGCGAGAGATTCCGGGTCGAACTCTGCGTGTTGATCGATTAGCCATGAGGGAGGGGTCGTGCACGACTCGAAAGCCAGGTGCATGATTCGCAGCCTTTCGAACGGGTCCGTGGTGGATTCGATGTGCTCCCTGGCCGCATCTAGCGCCTCCTCGAGGAACATCTGGCTCTCGGAGGCGGCCGATAGTCGCGACCTGAGGTCGAGTGCTGGTAGCCTTGGGTCGTCCGGGCCCACCCTGCTCTCTATCGAGTCCCGGGTCCTCGATGCTTCCTCCAGGCTCCCTGACTCCAGTGCGAGAGAGTGTCTGAGCAGGTCCAGGACGAGTGATGCGAGGCCACGATCCTCGGAACCTATGTCTGAGAGATCGACTGAATCTGCGCCTGATAGCAGGTCCTTGGCTATTGCCGAGCTGTCAGAGCCGGGTAGCCTGTCGTCGAACCTACGGACAAGGTTGGCTATCTCGGCCCTGACCCTGTCTCCAGGCTCAAGCCTGGCGATCGCGGATTCCTCGATCTCGTCAGCCCTGTCCCATTTGCCCTCCAACCTTGCCAGGCTAGCCATCCGAAGGTCCTTCCTCGGGCCTTCATCCATAGATCCGATGTACTGGGAAGCAATTTCAGGCTCCCCCCTCTCCAGTGCTATGTCCACAGCCATCTCGAATAGGGCCTCTTCCGGATTGGTCGATATGGCCTGCTGCAGGACTACTGCTGCTGCTGCAGAGTCTTCGACAGCGATCTCCTTGATGCTGCTTGAGATCCAGTCAGTGTTGACTTCGACCCCCGACTCTAGCCTGTGATGGGCCTCCATCCTCCTTGCCCTCGAACCTTCCCTACTAGCCCACATATCGGCTAGCTTCGAGTGGATTTCCTCCGATCCCGATTCTGATAGGGACGCCCTCCTGACGTTCCTGACCAAGTGGTGAGGCTCCACCAGCGAGCCTGCCCAGCGCAGTATTGCCGAGTCGTCCAACTCCTCTGCGCCTTCGGCGTCCAGCATCTCCTCGACCTCCAAAGGGAGCGGGGACAGCGAGAGCTCGTCGAGTGAAGAGGAGCCGGCCTGGCTCAGCCTTCTGATCACCTGGGACTCGACGTACTCCTGGACCGCCCCTGCCCCGGGTAGCTCATCCTCGGGAGACCAGAGCTTGATTCCCAGGGGGTGCCCATCCATAGCTTCGCACACGCCGAGGGCGTCTTGCTCGTCCATGCCCTCAGGCAGGAGCTCCCTCGCCGATTCTGTATCCAGTCCTTCCAGCCTGATGGATTCGAATCCTTGCAAGTCTGGGAAGGGGTTGGGCGCCCTCGAAACTACGAGGATTGCCGCGGAGGTCCCGGAACATTCCTCCAGAACCTCTCTGACCCCCCCGAGCAGCCTTTCACTGCACTGCTGGGACTCGTCCAGCACGAGGAGGGTCATGCTCGAGTCGACCCTGGTTGCGATCGCATCGATGGTCGATGGTGCACGCCTTCCCAACCACATCCTGGCGATCGACGAAACGTCGGAGTCGGTTTGGCATGTCGCCCACCTTACCAACCAACCATCATCAATCAGCGACCGGGAGACCGCAGTGGCCACGCTCGTCTTTCCGATCCCTGGAAGGCCCTCAAGAAGGAGATTTGAGCCATCGTAAAGGCTCGCGCAGATGCTACTGACGAGCTCCTCCCTGCCGTGGAGTTTTATTGGTTCGGGAATCGGCCCCTCTGACCTCCCGCTGGCCTCCTTGGGAGATGGTTCGATTTCCGATGCGAGCTCCCTCCCCCTCTGGGTGAGGTGGTACACCTTCCTGCGTCGGGGCGCCCCGGTGACGTGAGCCGTCCTCGAGAATATCAGCCCGTCTCCCTCGAGGGACTTGAGTGGTGGGTGGAGTGCGGATCGCACCACACCGAGGTGATCGGCGAGGCCCGCGAGGGAGATCCCCCGGGGGACGTCCCAGGACTCCTCGAGACCCCTGCCGAAGTCGGAAAGGTAGGCCAGGATGGCGAGTTGTCGCTGGTTGGGCACGGTGGTCCGTCTTGCAAAGTGTAAATCAAACCCAGCGGCCGTCGCTTCACCTGTCAATGGGCATAGATCACCAAAAGTTGGAGCTCCCGAAGGGACCTGGAGTATATCTGTTCAAGAGGTCGGACGACAGGGTTCTGTACGTCGGGAAGGCTACGGACCTCAGGTCAAGAGTGAGGTCCTACTTCGCCAAGAACCCGGATAGGGAGATGGTCCCCCGGCTCGTGAAAGAGTCGGACAAGGTCGACTTCATCGCCACCCAGAGCCCCACCGAGGCACTGGTTCTGGAGAGGGAGCTGATCAGGTCTAACCAACCACGGTACAACTCGATGCTGAAGGACGGGAAGTCATTCCCTTTCATCGCGATGACCTCTCACGACAAGCCTCGGATAATGTACACCCGTCATCCTCCCAGCGATGCGAAGGTATGGGGGCCGTTCCCTGATGCTGGTGCGGCCAAGCTGGTGGTCAAGCTCCTAAGGCAGCACTTCGGGATCAGGGACAAGACCGACAAGGCACCCTTCGGATTCGTCGAGTCCGGGGGTGACGAGGGTTACGCAGAGAGGGTCAGGGCTGTGGAAAGCGTCCTGGACGGGAACGCCTCGGTCCTGATCGAGCGGTTGCAGTCCGAGATGGACGAGGCATCAGGGAGGCTCGACTACGAGAGGGCTGCCATGGTCAGGGACATGATAGGCTCCGTCCAGAGCGCGAAGTCAGAGAGCGTGGTCTCCAGCAGGTTCTACCAGGACTGCGACGCGGTCGGTTTCTCCTCGAGCGGTGACAGCGGCTGCCTGGTCATACTCCACGCCAAGGACGGCATGATCAGGGGGCAGGTCGAGTACCAGCTGATCCACAGGGGTGACGTCTCCGATTCCGTCTCGCTCGTCCTTTCCGAGCACTATGCCAAGAGGAGGCCCCCGAAGAGCCTGCTAGTCCCATCCCCCCTCGGCGACTCGATGTCGGAATGGCTTACAGGCAGGAGGGGGGCCTCAGTAGAGGTCAGGGTGCCAATGAGGGGTGAGCTCTCGAAGCTGAGGTCCATGGCGGACAGGAACGCGGAGATCCACCTGGTCCGGAGCACTCGGGCAGGGAACCTGGAGAAGGCGGCTGCGGACGAAGGTGCGGCCCTGCTGGGGCTCGAGACCCTTGACCACGTAGTCTGCTTCGACATGTCCCAGACCCTGGGCAAGGAGAGGGTGGGCGCGTCTGTGGTCCTCAGGAAGGGCAGGCCCTCGAAGGACGAGTACAGGAAATACAGGGTCAAGTCGGACGCGCCTGACGACCTCAGGATGATGTCCGAGGTCGTGGCCCGATGGGCCAAGAGGCAGGACGAGTGGCCCGACCTGCTACTGCTTGACGGTGGCCAGACCCACCTGTCGGCGATAGAGCGAACTCTGGACCGCATGGGCCTGATGGGCGAGTTCCCGGTAGCAGCGCTCGCGAAGAGGGAGGAGACGCTGCACATGAGGGAGGTCGAGCCGCTCCTCCTGGACAGGAGGGGCAGGGTACTGGTGCACGCACGGGACGAGGCTCACAGGTTCTCCAACACGTTCCACAAGAAGCGCCGGAGCAAGGGTGCCCTGGCCGACCCCCTCGAGGAGGTCGAGGGGCTTGGTGCCAAGAAGATCCAGGCGCTGCTGAGGCACTTCGGGGGCAGGAAGGGTATCGAGCACGCCAGCGTCAACGACCTGCGAGCTGTGCCGGGGATAGGCAAGGAGATGGCGGAGAGGATAAGAGCCAACCTACGGAGGTGAGGACATGCCCGGAAGAGACCCTCACACCGATCTCGAGGAGGCCGTTGCCGAGCTTAACGGCGGTACTATCCCCGGCAAGGTACCGAGGCGCTGGGAGCGCTTCTCCGACGTCGTGATCCTCCCCCGAGGCTCCTTCGAGGGACCGGGGTGGCAGCCCGATCAGAGACTGTGGGAGGCAGTGGGCCGGTCCCTCGGAGCGGGTCGTGTGGCCAGGATGGGTGAGGTGACCGGGGAGTTCCGAGAGAGCGGAGTCGAGATGCTCCTAGGCGAGGACGACTGGGTCGTACGCAGGGAGAGTGGTGTCGACTACGGGTACCCGATGACAAGGTGCATGTTCTCTGCCGGGAACGTTAACGAGAGGCGCAGGATGGGGGAGCTGGCATCCGAGCGAGAAGTGGTTGTCGACATGTACGCGGGGATCGGGTACTACACGCTGCCCGTGCTGGTCCACGGGGGCGCCACCGTCCACGCCTGCGAGTGGAACCCGGAGGCGGCTAGGGCACTGAGGTGGGGATTGGAGGCGAACGGCGTCGCTGACAGGTGCACGGTGCACGAGGGAGACAACATGGCCACGACTGGCCCCCTGGCCGGAGTGGCTGACCGGGTGATAATGGGCCTGCTCCCCAGCTCGGAAGAGGGGCTTGGGGTCGCGCTCGGTGTCCTCTCCGGAGGTGGTGGGACGATCCACGTCCACGGGCTCGCGAGGCCCGGGGAGCACGAGGACTGGGCGGAAGGGGTGGTCTCCTCGGCCTCCTCCATGAGACCCGGGGAGATGGAATCTGACGGCGTCACGAGGGTGAAGTCGTACGCACCCAGGTGGGACCACGTGGTGCTCGACCTGAGGGTGGCGTAGGCTCAAACGGTAGCACGCTAGCGGCAAATCATGTCCGACTGGCTGCTGGAGGCCGCCGCTTCATACAACCGGGACTCACACGAGCAGAGGGCCAGGTACTCCACCCACCTCCTGATACCGATCGAGACGATGAGGACGGTGATCACTTGGAGCATGGAGTCGATACCGGACGAGGTGCTGATCGGCTTCGACCCGGACACCGACAGGCCCAACCCGAAGTATGTGGAAGACGAGTTCGGGCCGTCGCAGTCGACCTTCTCCGGGCACGGTTACCTGCTCGGCAAGCCGCACATAGTGAACGTGGGGGACTCCTTCTCGGTCCACCACGTCCCGGAGGAGTGGACCGATGGCTTCCTGTCGGAGGAGAGGGGGGCGAGGGGATCTCGCTTCGCGAGCTTCCTGCACAGCCACCCCAACGCCTACGCGCATCCAAGCCAGGCCGATGCGGAGGCCGCTGACTGGACCGAGGGGGTGGAGATGATACTCGGGGTGAGGTTCAGCCCCGCGCCCATGGGGCTCGAGTGGTTCGACCATGAGGACGGTCACAGGAGGGGCCTGTCCCCCGAGGGCAGCGAGGACCTGCCGGTGCTCGCGAGGGTCGCTGGTAGGAAGGTGCATGGTTTCGAGCTGATAGGCTACCTAAGGAACGGGGAGGGTGTGAACCTGCTCATCACTGATGAGTCGGGGGCGCCGATAGGGCTGGACCTGGCCAAGGCCTAGTCGGTGTCCAGACGGATGAAGTTCTCGACGTAGAAGCGGAGCTCGTCCAAGCTCCCCTTAGCATCAGCAAGGGCGGTGTGGTCGCTCCTCTTGTAGAAGCGAGGGCCGTCGGGGGCTATCCTGCGCAGCAGCTCCTTGATGGAGCTGACGTCGATGATCCTGAAGGTGCAGAAGTCGGCCACCATGGGCATCTCCCTCCTGATGAAGCGCATGTCGTGGTGCACGCTGTTTCCGACTATGATCGCCCCCTTCGCCATGTGCTGCTGGAGTATCTCCATTACCGCGTCCTCAGCTTCCCTGATCGATACTCCGTTCTCCCTTATCCTACGGACGAGGCCGGACTCCCCGTGGGTGCGGGTGTTCCAATCGTCCATGCCGTCCAGCACGCCCTCGTCCTCGGGCATGACGGCCAGGCACATCTCCGCCCCGGGAACCGGAGTTAGGTCGGCCTCCACGACGAAGCAAGCGACCTCGATTATCCTCTCCCTTTCGGGGTCCAGTCCGGACATCTCGAGGTCCAGCAGCAGCATGCGCGATTGCTTCACGGGCACGCCATCGG
>MDTG01132560.1_pt1 | contig 14668 bp, 11 predicted proteins | sample 811421 | NCBI WGS metagenome assembly MDTG01 (sample SAMN05326645, study PRJNA326480) | marine metagenome | isolation source: seawater | place: Pacific Ocean: South East | collected 2011
GCTGTTGATAAAATAAAAGCTCTTAAACCATCTCAATATACCTGGATTGATACTGGGGAAACAGATTATGGATTCTTAGCCCATGAAATTCAACCTCTAATTCCTGGAGCATCATCGGGTGTAAAAGATGAGGTTGACGAAAACGGTGATCCTGTTTATCAAAAGGTCGATCAGGCTACTGTAATTCCATTTTTGACGGCTGCTTTAAAAGAAGCGCTTGTTAGGATTGAGGTGTTAGAAGAAAAACTGGCAGCATTAGAAAATTGAATTGGTAAAATAAAGCGATTATCAAGGCTTGTTAGGTGACTGACACTTACGATTTTTCTTTGAATGGTCTGGAAGTAACGCAGTATAGTGTTGCAGAATACGAAAGTGATGCAACACAAACTGAGGTAACTTATACAGACGATCAGGGTTTTACCTATACGCGATCTGTAAACATTCCTCGAAATGCAGACGGAGAGGTTGATGAAGAATACTTCCAAGAAATTCTTAATGGTCAACTGCTAGGCGTTAATCATAAAAGAAGTGTAGGCGTTGCAGTCTTTAAAGACCCAAATATTGTTGAGGATGATTTAGCGGCAAATGCAAATGCGGAGACACCGCCAGAAGACTGACGGAAAACTGGGGCACCTTGTCTAGCTGTAGTACATGGCCGGTTGCTCCCAGTACGCTGCAGCGTTTGGCTTTGAATTTTATATTGTCCCAGTCAGTGCAGAAAGTATTGACTTTGCAACCGTTACAGGGGGAATAGAGCCTGGCGGGTTTATTGACCCCACCGCAATTATTGCAAGCACAATAAAAATTGAAGAGGGTGCTACGCCTGAGCAGATCATGGCGGGCAACCCTGGGACAAATATTGTTTACGACGGTTCAACCGTTACGACTGAAACGGTGCTGCAAGCAAGAGGGATAACAAATGCAGGGCTCGACAGCGATACAGAGACAGAGGCAATGGTTTCATATCAAGAGGAAGGGCGTGGATTTGATCAATCAATAGCGGTTGGCAAAAACTGGACAATTGGGATTGACGCAATCACCCCATCAGAAGATGCAACATATAAAACACTTAGGTTGTTAGATAAAAATGGAGTACCGGGCCAGCTGAAATGCAAGATTGGGCGTGTCGGCCCTGCCTCTACGACAGAGGCAATCTATGGATTTGCAACAGTAACCAACTTTTCTGAAAACGTTGTTGCAGGTGGCATTGTCAGTTGGACGCTTGAGTTGGAAGGGCATGGCCCAATCGCGATTGATTTAGATAATACAAACACAACTAACACACACGGCCCGATTAAAACGCTGGGCATCAATTCAGGGGGATCGAATCTTAAGGATGGCACATTCCCAGATGTCTCTTTAACAGGTGGCAACGGAGACGGATTAGCAACGGCAGACTTTACGGTTTCCTCTGGTGTTGTAAACGTTGTTCAACTAATCAATAAAGGGGACAGCTATGCAATTTTTGATGATCTAAGCGCTGATTTGCAGGGCGCTGATGTATCAGGACTAATTGACGGAATGCAGATAAATTCTCAAGGGTTTGGAATAGACGAAAATCAGCCTGCTGCTTATTACCAAAACGTTCCAATCACTAACGGCACCGGGACAGGCGGTGCAGTTTCACTGACGCTATCGGGTGGCATCGTCACCGGAGTAAGCGTTTATGCCAGTGGCTCCGGCTACTCACAGGGCGATATTGTCACACCCCTGAACGAGCTGCCAGGGCTAGCAAACCCAACATACGGAGAGGTTCAAACACTCTCGAACCTTAACGTTGGGGCAGATTACGAAAATACTTCCTATTCCAATATTTCAGCAACTGGAGGAAGTGGTCAAAACTTATCTTTTGACATAACAACATCAAACGGGCAAGTAAATCTAGTAACTATTAACAACGGCGGAACTGGATATGTTGCTGGTGACATTGTATCTGCAACGCTTAATCCTCAGGATTCAACAGTAGCAGTCACTGAATGGAATGTAGAGATAGAAACTATTGATGACGAACAAACACTAGATGCAACCGAACCAATCTTTGAGGTGACAAGTGTAATTACCGGGGAAGGATCGCATACCGATCCGATCATAAGAGTTACCAGCATTCTTGATAACGATGCGAGCGATCCTTAGGGAATGAGAAATATCCATTTCTAGGAAAACTGCGGAAAGAAGGGGCGGGCATGCCCCTACCCACGCCCCTAGGAGTTTTATCTAATGTCCTCATGCTCACAGTACGCCGCCGCGTTCGGGTACGAGGTTTACCTTGTTCCTGTTAGCGCTTGCGGTGTTGATTTGTCTGCTGTCAACGGCGGAATCGGCACCACTGCAGGTTCTTTCATTGACATTACTTCCCCGCTGGTTTACACCACTCCGATCAATGCTGGCACAGCTGGCCAGATCATGGCTGGTGATCCAAACGCCACCCCGGTCGATATTGTTTACGACAACAACGTAATCACTACAGAAACAGCAGTTAAGCTCACTGGCTTGTCGAATGCATCTCTGGAAACCGACACCGGTTCAGAGACTGTTCAGACCTATGACTCTGAGAACAGAGGCTTTGACCAGAACGTGGCTCTGACTAAATCATGGAGCCTTTCCATTGAAGGTATGTCTCAGTTCACTGATGCCGCCTACAAGGTTGTGCGTCTGTTGGAGCAAGGTGCTGTTGATGGATCGCTGAAAGCCAAGGTTGGCCGCGTTGGACCTACTGGCACAACTGAGGCTGTTTATGGCTATGGAACCTTGACTAACTTCAGTGAATCTGTCGAGGCTGGCAGTATTGTTTCCTACAGCATTGAGATCACTGGATTCGGTCCTTACAAACTGGATCTTGATAACAACTGATTTATCAGCCAACAATCATCGGGGCCAAACGGCCCCTTTTTTTTATGCCACATCCTCAGCTAGTAAGTGATGAAGAATATAATGCTAGATTAAATATATGCAAGAGTTGCAGAATGTGGATAAGTAGTCAAGCAAAATGTAAAGGTTGTGGATGCTTAATGACAACAAAAGCACGCTGGAAGCCGGCGCGTTGTCCACTTAACCAGTGGCCAATGGTAGCGGAAAGCTAACCTGAAATCACGCAAATGCAGCTGTGGCCGGCGGACTAGGAGATGTCAATGTAAAACTTACACTTGACGACTCGTCGGCACGGCAGACGATTAAAAGTTTTTTTGATGATTTTGGTAATCAAAAACCTAAAGATCCTTTAGTAGGTTTAGATAAATCATTTGAAAAAGTTGCAAAAGCTGCAAAGCAATTAGGCTTTGATTGGGATAAAACCACACAGTCATTTAAAGATGACAATGGTTTTAGTGCCAATCTGCAAGAGATGGAAACGAACATCAAAGATGTTCGAGCGGCAGCAAAGGCTAGTGAAACAACATTTAAAAATTATGCGCAGACGGTTAAAGCTGCAGGCGCAGAAGCGAAGGGACTTAAGGGAACGACTGCGGCCATGGCGCAGTCTATTAAGGAGACTGGCAATGCAGCCAATGAAGCAATTGGCAAGATTAAATCAATTGGCACAACAACCCAAAACGCAGGCAATTCATTTGAAGTTTTAGGTACGAATGCAAAAGTCCTCAATGGTGCCCTTCAGGGTGTAGGCACCGGAGGCGCTCAGGGTTTAAAGAATGTTGGTGAAATAGCAACAACAACTGGGCAAAAGCTTGACAGCCTTAGCAAAGAGTCTGGACAGACTAATCAAGCAATTAAGCAGTTAGCCAAAGGTGGCGCACAGGGAGTTAATAAGGTTGGGACTGATGCGCAGGCAGCCGCTTCAAAACTCGACTCACTAGAAAAAGAAGCCAAGTCCGTAAAGTCTGCTTTAAATAACGTTGGCGGCAATGCTCAGTCAGGGCTCACCAGCCTTGCGACAGCTGCAGGGACAGCGAGCACAAGCTTTAAAGGTGCTACCTCTGCCACACAGGGATTAAATAAAGCGATCAGCGGCACTGCTAAATCAGGCCAGCCGCTTGGGTCACTAGCCAAGGCGATTCAAAGCGTTGGGACTGCAGGAGCTAACGCCAAAGCACCGACAACCTCGCTGACAAAGGCCTTAAACGCAGCAGGCAAGAGCGCGTCACCACTGCAGGCAGTACCGCCGCATATCCGAAACATTGGGCAGGCGGCTAATAGTGCCAAGGGTGCAGCTGGCGGCCTGGGGGCAGAGCTGACAAAGGCTGGCAAGCAAACAAAGGCATTCAGCGGTGCAGTCACTCAGGGCTTTCAGCAAATCCTGCAAGGCATCCCGCAGGGCATTGGCATTGCAATCGGTAATGCGCTGATCGCACCGTTAAAGCTGCTGACGCAAGTCATCCCAACAGCAATCACCCAATACAAACAACTGGATGAAGTCTTGAGGCTCACGCTTGCTATTGCAGGTGAAAGCTCAAGCAATTTTGGGCGGTTGTCTGAGGCCGTCATGAGGGTGGGCACTGCATCGGCTGCAACCAATCAAGAGGTTGGCCAGGTTGCACAAGCACTGGCACGCGCTGGATTCAGTCTCGATGAAATCGAAAGTTCGCTGGCGGGGGTTGTTCAGGGCGCAGAAGCAACAGGTATGGGATACGCCCAGATGGGCGACATTGTGGTTTCCGCCCTGGGCCAGTTTCAAATAGAAGCTGATAAGACAACAGACGTTGTTGATAGTTTGGTAGTTGCTGCTAACAGCTCAAACCAAACCGTTAGCGATCTTGGAGACGCTCTTAAATATGTTGGCCCGGTTGCCAATACCGTTGGGCAGTCACTGGATGAAACGAACGTTCAGCTGGCCCTTTTGGCCAATTCAGGCATCAAAGCGAGCACAGCAGGCACAAGCCTGAGAACGATTCTTACCAACCTGCAAATTGCAGCAGGTGGTGCAGGCGAGGAATTCACAGCGCTATCGAGGGGCAGCGGGCGACTGCAAAAAGTGCTGAGCCTAATTGGCGCCGACATGACGGACGCCAACGGTGAACTGAAGACAGGCACAGATTTGGTTTATGCGCTGCAGGAATCAATGCGGTCATTGGGCGCAGGTGAAAGGGCCATTGTTTCCAAGGTGCTCGCAGGCTCGGAAGGCCTGCCGGCATTGTCTGCAATCGTCAACGCCACGGGCTCAGATATAGAAGCCCTAGCCGACAAGATGGACAACAAGCTAGGAACAGCGGCGAGAACTCAGCAAACAGCAATGGAAGGGCTGTCAGGTTCTCTAAAATTCTTTGATTCAGCTTTGTCTACATTATTGACTTCAGTTGGCGAAGTTGCTGCAGCGTTATTCAAGCCTTTGATTGATGGTGCGACGTTGTTAATGCAGGCATTCAATGCAATACCGGGACCAATTAAATCATTGTTAATCGTGCTGACTGGTTTAGCAACAGCGGCAGCAGCACTAAAAGTTGCATTGATGGCACTTAAGACTGAAATAATTGCCACATTTGCTGCAAATACAATTGCAATGATCAAGAAATTTGGAGCTGCATTCACAGCAGGCAATATCCAAAGCGCCATATTGGCAATGGCAACTAACGCTGGCAGATTAGCAGCAATATTAAAAGGTAAATTAGTTCTTGCTATCGCTGCAAGTACAAAAGCGTTGGACTTTATGACTGCTTCGTTGATAAGAGTAAATACTCAATTAACTATCAAAAATATTAAAGAAAGCATTGGCAATCTTAAAAATTTTGGTAATGCAATTAAGGGTGGATTAAAAAATTTAAAAGGCAAGGAAGGTGCTCTGGGGAAGCTCAGCCAGGCATTTAGCAAAGGGGCAAAAAGCGCAGCCCCAATGACGCAACAGCTGAACCTATTCAAGAGCGCAGGCGGGGCTGCAGCAGGTGGATTGAAGGGAACAGCGACTGCAGCAACTGCGGCCCAAACAGCTCTAGCCGGTATGGCTGGACCTGCAAAAGCAGGAGCGGCGGCAACCGGTGCAGTAGGTGTCAAAGCCGCAGGGGCGGGATTAGGGCTTAAAGCATTGGGGGGCTCTGTTGTTGCGTTTCTAGGGGCGGCTGCGCCATTCATCCCGTTAGTCGCGGGCATTGCCGCTGTAATCGCAGGTACTATTTCTTATACAAAAGCATACAATCGAGTAACAGATGAACTAGCGGGCGATCTTGCGAAATTAACTCAAGTTATTGATAAGAACAAAGACTCAACAGAAGCATCAGAGGAAGTCAACAGAACATGGTCTGAATCCATTGAAAGATCATTAGGATGGGCAGGCAGTTTGCTAAAAACATTAGACAAGTTTGTAACGGGCGGAGCAATAAAATTTATGATAGATGGATTCCAATGGCTAACGGATAAAACAATTACATTGTTTGGTTACTTTAAAGATAATGGTGTGATTGATGGATTAAGAGACAGCATGAGGGATCTTGCGTTTGGGTTTGGAGAGGCATCTAAAAAGATGGAAGAAAACCGCGCTAAAATGGAAGGGCTGAGCAAAGAGTCAAAAGAATATAGGAACCTACTAAAAGATAATATTAGAATTCAACAGGGTGTTGTTGATATAACTAACAGTAGAATTGAGAAACTTAAAAACGAATTAAAAACATTAGACGAAAATGGTAAAGGTAATGACAGAGTTGCAACAGCAATCAAAAAACAAATTGAGGTTCTTCAAAGCGGACTGCCTGCACAGGAGCAAAGGCTTGCAAAATTAAAACAAGAATTTAAAGAGGTAAACGCAGCAACTGGCGCCAACGATTCATTGACGACAAGTTATCAAGCCGTGGCGCGTGCTCGAAATGAAGCAAATGCCTCTATTGACGCCACCCGTGCAGCTCAGGAAGTGCAAGCAATGGCAGCCGTACGGACTGGGTTGCTAAGTGAGACCGAGGCACGGGCAATGGTAACAAAAGCCGTAGTAGATGCTAATGCAAAGAAACTAGCAAATGACGAACATGCCCTACAAGAGCTTATAAAATTAAGAGATGCGGAGCAAATCACAGAAGTCAAATTCCAAGAGCAAAAAGAGCAAATTGTTGGCAAAATCAAAACATCGTTAGAGGATAGGATCGAATCAGAGAAAGCCGCCAAAGCTGCAATCATTGCTGCTATCGAAGAAAGACTAAATGCTTATCAGCGTGAGCAACAAACAATCGCTGGCAATGTGCAAGCAATTAATACATCATTGGGACAACTTGGCCAGATCAATACAAGCGGCATCGGTGCATTCAAGCAACTAGCGGATGCATCAACAAACTATGAAATAGCAGGTATTGAAAAAGCTAAGGCTGCAAAACTGAAATCTATTGACGCAACATACAAAGACGGAGCCGCTAAAGAGGCAGCTAAGCAAAGAGTGGAACGTGCTTTTGAAAGAGAAAAGCAAAAGATCCTACAGGCACAGCAAACCTTCGCAGAGCAGGCACAACAGGCAACATTTGCAGCAAAGCAGGCTGAACTAGAACTTTGGTATGCGCAGCAAACAGTTCAAAACCAGCTTGCTCAGGTAGAGGCGGGAATTGCAATCGAAAGAGCAAAAGCCAATGGCGCATCAGCAGAAGAGATAAAGCAACTAGAAAACGTAAAAAGGCTTACCGAATTCCAAGGCACTTTGCTTGAGGATCAAAAGAGGCTAAAAGGTGAACTGCTAAGTATTGAGAATCAGGCAGCTGAGGCAGGGCTAGCAGCTAAAGCAAGAGCTGACGGAACTAGGACCGCGTTTGCTGGATCAGTTGAAAATGTTGGACAACTTGCCGGAAAGATGGACGCTTTCACGGGCAAAGTTCAAGCGGTGGCAGACAAAGCCAAGGCGTTCCAGACAACGTTGGGCGAGGTCGGGACAGTCACCGCACAGCAGGTTGGAGACAGTATGCGCGATAAAATCAACGCGGGGCTTGGAGCAATAGACACATCAAAAGTTGAGAATTCACTGAGGCAGTTGGGGATACCGCCAGAGATTGGACGCACTATCGCAGAAGACATGACCGCTTCAATCCTGTCTGGTACTGCTGTAGGTGTTGATCAAGCAAAAATGAAAGTAGTTGAGGTGTTTGGCAATCAAGGCTTTGTGCCAAAACAGATGATTCAGGATCAGCTTGTAGGGGCCTTTACAAGTGGTGGTCAGATGAGCATTGTGGCAGCTAAAAACGAATTCGACAAACTGCCCGATGCTTTGCCATTTGAAAGAATTGCGCAGATTCTGGGGAGCTCATTAGAAGGCGGAACAGAGGCAGGCAGATTGGCTTTAAATGCATTGACCTTGGATGCGGCAACAGTCGAAAGAATTAAAGAAGCTGGAAGAGCTGGCCTCAAACAAGCTGGGACAAATGGCGCCACAGACTTCAATGCCGCGATGCAACAGACAACACCAGAACTTTCAAAAGCCGTCGCCACTGGTGTCAAGAGTGGGCTTACTCAAGCTGAGGGGGAAGTTGAGGCATGGGGAACTAGGGTCGGCGCAACTGTTGAACAGGCGGTCTCCGGCGCAGGGACGCAGCTAAGCAAAGGAATCATCGCCGAATTGAATTCCGTAACTGGTGAAATCGAAATGACATTCGGCACGCTTCCCGAGAAAATCAATGGCGAACAGATAAGTGGCAAAATCAGAGATTCCCTTTCAATACCCATTGAGGAAGCTGCAGCAGCATTGCAAACACTGTCCGCACCTGAAGGGTTAAGCTCAACAATCATCGAAATTGAAGGCGGGTTTATCAAGGCTGAGGCAGCAGGGTTGTCAGGCGAAACCCAAAAAGTTGCTACTCAGGCAGGCAAAGCAAAAACCAACACGCAACGATTGCCTTCCACAATGAGTACAGCGGCAACTAATGCAGGACGGTTTGCTGGTCAACTTGAAAGAGCAGCAAGAGCCGCGCAAAAAGCCGCTCAATACAAATTTGCGGGTGGTCCTGTTTCCCCTGGGCAAACCTATACGGTCAACGAATTTGGCCGTGAAATGTTCCAATCAAACACCGGCCGCATTTCAGAGATCAAGGTCCCTAAGTTCGGGCAATGGACGCCACCGACAAGTGGCACCGTTATCCCTGCTCACATCGCAAATCAAATTCGAGATGACAAAGAAAACGCGAAAGTAAGCAAGGCCATGACCAGCATTGCATCCACGGGCTTGACAAAGATCAAAGTTCAGCAGGCCAGTAATGACTCAGGCAATCTGCAAAGGGCATTGGTTCGTGAGCTCAAGAAACTTGACAATGGCGGGTCAGTATCAAATCAAATCACAATCCAGAGCCAAGCACCTGTAAATGACGCAAGCCGAATGCTTGCAGAGATGAATCGATTGAGGGCATATCGCAGATGAACCGGAACCCTGAGACGGTCGAAAAGTCCGATGGCCCCTGCACTACAGCTGTCCTTTGGTAGTTACAACATCACGCTGGATCGGTTCGGCGGTGGTGGTGCTCAGCGAACCTATGTAGACACAGCGACATTAAATTTTTCGACGACAGGAACAGCAATTCAGTCAGGCAGCAGTCGAGCGGCACGCCGGCTATGGGCTGTTGATTTGCTTTTGAATAAAGCAGACGCCTTTGAGTTGCAAGATTTGTATGAAGATTGGGATACAGCAAGAGCGGGAGGGAGCGCTGCAATTATTAGCTTGACTGATCAGATTACTGGAAGGAATAGCTTTACAGCTAATACAGTATTCACAGAAGCGGTCAACATTGAACTGGTAGGCAACGGAGCACCTCTGTATAGGGTTAGCTTTAGCCTGACTGAGGTGTGAAATGACTTGGCTAATAAATACAGCGGCCGAATCAACGTTGACAATTGATGGCACAGATTATTCAAATAATTTAATTACATTTCAAGTAACAGATTCGTCAATTATTGGTAGCGGGATAATTACGACGCAGGGCCGGATACAGCTTGGAGAGCTGCCAGGCCAGACAGCATTGCTTGACTACGGAAAAACAAAATTTGCCAGAGGCGCCGCAGTAACTTTAGACCTGACAATAGACGGGACTTTAAGGCGACACCCGAGAGGGTCACTGGTAGTAATTGATAGCAGCTACGACAATACAAATAGAACCGTTGAGGTAAATATTGGGTGTCTATTGACAATGTATGGTATAACCGATGAAGTTGAAAATATAAAAAACAATACTGTATTTGATTTAGACGATGAATGCACGTTTAATGACTTAAGCGATGCTCTGGTAATGGAGCAAAGTTTTATCTATGTAGACGGTAATGGGACAATACAAAAAAGACAGTTTTATGATGGTGATGGGCTAGGCAGCAATCTGGCATCGCCGGCCTGGGTGTCTGTTAGAGATCACACAGCACTAAGCAGCCAGCCGTTAGGAGTTGGCGGTGTAGTCCCCGATAAAATCGTGGTGACATATACATGGCTGACAGACGAACAACTCGATGAAGACGATGGCGATTTATCGGATGACAGCGGGACAAAATACACGCAAGACACAAGTGAGTCTTTTTACTGGCTAGAGCATCCGGCTAATTTAAAAAGAAAGCAAAAAGTTTGTTCTACAATAAATGGTGTAAAGACGTGCGAGGTTCGTGAAATATTTGATGGTAAAAGAACGTTTAGCGTAAGCAAGACGACAACAGATAGAACGTATTACGGCGGACCCGGTGGAAGTACCTCGGAGCAAACATCAGTAACGGTTGGGCCACAGGTAGAACTTAACGGCGCATATTACGGTGAACTTTACAGCTATGAACTGGCAAGAAATGGCGGAAACCCCTCAGGCGTACAGATGCGAGGATTAGACAACGTAACGCAAGGTTATCAGGAGAGGACTTATGAATATGGGGCAGGCGGTGAGGTTAAAAAGACAGTAGACAAAACATTTAAGAATGTCATTAACGCTATGAACGCTAATGATTGGAGAGCATCAAACACAACAGACTTTGAATCATCAAGCCCTTTTTCACAGACAACAGGTGGAACTCAGCGTGGATTTCTAACGAGCGTTCCAACAAATTCTTTTTTCCTCCAACAGAAAGTAACTACAGTTTTTGAATATTACGACGACCGGACGGTAGAAACCACTACAACATTAGTTAGCTCAGCTGATTGCAACAATACCGGGATATATCCAAAAGAGGGATCTAGAAGTTTGCAAAACTTAGATGCAACATCAAATGGTATCGAGACAAGCACAAGGCGAACATCATTAAGTGGGTTAGTAAACCCACCGCAACCAGACAGGATTGGAGACGGGACAGCGGGCAAGGTAACAAAGTCTGCAACCGTTGAGGATGTTTCGCAGCGATATTCTCCAACTAGCGCAGGGTCAGTTGTTTCTGAATTGCAAGTCCCGTATCAGGTAGATGCAGACAGCGAAGAGACAGCACGCCAAAGAGCAATTGATTATGCGCAATACACAAGAAACCTGATCGAGGGAGATTCAGCCGGGATAAGGGTGGCAGAGGCAATGCGGCCGGAAATATTTAACTATTATCCTGGGATGCCTTTCGCCTTCTACGACAGGACTGTAAACAAATTGGTGAGGCTAAGAATGAATGCATGCGGTTGGGCAGTAAATAGGGAAGATGCAATTATGTCTAGCGATGGTGTCTTTTGCGGTATAAGTAATGGACAAGTAAATATCGGGAGCAATATCTAATGACTTACAACCCGCCATCGATAAGCAACGAAACAAAGATTACGACCGGAAGGGTCTGGGATGTAGAACAATATTTTGCAAATGAGCCAAGGTTGAGAATTACCGTAAGAACTGGGAATGGAGACGATGGGCTAGGCGTAACGGACTGGTGGGACGATACTTTGATCAATACATTTGAACCAAATGTTCAGATACAAGTATCAGGCGAAAAGGTAAGCGGTGAAGCAAATATTCTAGGGATGGATGTATATGGAACACCGTTGGACTCGGCTGATTCATTGCTTCAAAGCACTGAATTTGTAATCAACGCCGACTTATTTGATTCAACTTCTATTCCCAATCCTGATTATGTTTTTCAGGTATCGACTGGGGCGCCGGCTGCTAATCAAGTCTTTACCGTGCTGTCATTGGCCCCCGCGCCTGATCAAACATTTGCAACAGAGGTTGGCCCCGTTCCACCTGATCAAATCTTTGATATTAAAGCCATAACTCTCCATGATGTAGTAACAGCTGAGCCGCCGTTTATTGTTTCAGTATTTGCCAAGCCGGCAGATCAAATCCTTGACGTATTAGTTGGCCCTGAAACTCCCGATCAAATCTTCACTGTTACGAGGGAGGCGGGGCAGGCGGATACTGTCTACGAGGTCAAGGTCATTACCCGCTATGAGGTGACAGCAGATATAGAACAGCCAGATCAAACCTACGTGGTAACGGTTGGGCCAAATCCGCCAGACACGCCAGATCAGATTTTTGATGTAAGCATTGGCGGACCTGATGCGCCACCACTGCCTAGCGCCGATCAGGTATTCACTGTCATCCTTGGGCCGTCAGTACCAAACCAGACGTTCAACGTTCTGCTAGTCGATGAGCTGTTCACAGTTACAGCAGGGCCAGCGCCGTTTGTTGTGACCGTTGGTCCTGAGACGCCTAACGCGATCTTTGATGTATCAGTGAGCGCACCGCCGAGCTATCAAACGTTCACGGTGACAACAGGGCCAGTGGCAGCAGATCAGACATTTGACGTTGAGGTTTTAGAAATCTTTGACGTAGAAGTTTATGACGCGCCAATTGCTTATACGGTGACAAACCAGCCAGGTGCATATCGCTTCTATGGGCCTGATCAATACTTTACAGACAATCCAAGTCTGACGGCAACGGTTGGGCAACTAATGACTTTCAATGTCAACGCTTACTCTCACCCGTTCTGGATTTGTAGCACCGGAACGACTGGCGGCTGCGCTTCGAGCACACTGCCGACCTGGGCCATGCAGCTAGATAATAATGGAACCCAAAGCGGACAAGTTAAGGTAAGGTTTAGTCAGGCTGGAACGTATTACTATAATTGCGAATATCATTCATCAATGAGAGGATCAATCACAGTAACCTGATCGGAAACATAACGCAGTCGAATGCCTTAGGGGCCGCTAATGGCCGTTTTCTATATTGACAACGTAGCTCAGGCCTCTCTGGCTATGACACGCGGTAATATCTACCGCTTTGATCAAAACAACAGCAGCAACAGCACAGCACCATTGAGCCTGTCAGAAACTGACGACGGCGAGAATGATGGTGGATCAGCGTATAGCACAGGCGTAAGCTATTGGCTGAATAATATTGAGGTCAATAGAACCTCATATTTGTCTGGTTTTTCTTCTGCCACAAGTCGATTCATTCAAATCGAGGTAGCGGTTGGAGCGCCTAATACTTTGTATTACTACGCCGTGGGACAAGCGGATTACGGCGGGTCGATTGCTGTTACAGGTTAAAGATAGGTCATGCCTATAGCCGCGAGAGTAGGAGCAAGCGAGCTTCAAAGGATCGCAACAGAGTCCTACGTCAACCAATCATTCAAGGTCGCGCTGGTAGACGCTCCGGGGTCTACGTTTGACGCTGACGACCCGCTGGCAACAGTGATTGCCAATGAAGTTACAAGCGGCCTGGGCGGATATACACGACAGCAAATCGGATTTACTACTGCAGACATAGGCCTATACGATGAGGGGTCGGTTCCGTTTGCAAGAAAAGCGGCTACGTTTGTTCACAACAATCAACCGGCTCAGTCTTTCAGGTTTAGCCATGTTGTGCTTTTAAGCCCTGATGAACAAAACGTAGTTTGTACTGTCAAGCTAGCAGGGAGAGCAACATTGTCGGACGGGCAAGCTGCTATATTTTATTTTGACTTTACTTTGTTTGGTGTATTTATTGCGGCTTGATGTCTACATTCCGCGAACTTGAAACTGAATTAGGTTTGGCGCAAGACTTAGCGCGGACAGATACGCTGATAAAACTTAGAAACGAAATCACAGAAGAAAGGGAAAGGGTTGACGTGACTGGATATTGGCATGGATACAACAGAGCCGGAAAAGGGCTTGTAGAGTACAAAGGACGAACGTATGAATGTATTGTTTTAGCAAGAAAATGCAAACAATTCGGAGCAAAAGTAAACCTTAGAAGAACAAGCCAAGGTTACTTTGTAAACTGGGCTTGATTGGAAGCCTACACGCGCAGCCGTGTGGTTAAAGGTGTTTGATAAGCCACAGATCAAAAATACCTCGCCACATCGATTTGCAACAGATACTGCAATTAGTTGGCGGACAAAATATCCAAATCTAGACGCGCCGCCAAACAATGTGCCGCTTTTTCCGGGGCAGATTGTGGCCGTTCCGTCAACTGCTAACAAATGCAGGCTATTTGTAGGCTCTGAGGATCTATCGAAGTGGTATGAGGTTGAGAGCTAACCATTGGCCTCAGATGAGCTGCTAAGAGCTATAGAGCTTCAAGCTGCGGCATCCCGCGAGCTTGAGGGTGAGCAGCGTGCCAGTTCTCAGGCAAAAGGCATTTATGCAAACGCAGACAAGAGAACTGCAAGCGGGAAGAGATATAAGCAGATGGGTGCAGTCTCCATTGCAGAGGGGACAAACCTTGCTGGAAATTTTGATCCAGAAACAGGTGAAGTTGTATGGGCAGAAACTTGGGATACGGGACAGCCAGGGTCTGAGCTATCCGAAAAGATCAAATGCGCAAATGGCACAGATTGTTTATTTAACGATGTTTGCTATGGATGGTATGAATGCGACCCATGCGATTGGTGCGAAAATAATACTTGTGTGCCA
>MDTG01334313.1_pt1 | contig 14668 bp, 15 predicted proteins | sample 811421 | NCBI WGS metagenome assembly MDTG01 (sample SAMN05326645, study PRJNA326480) | marine metagenome | isolation source: seawater | place: Pacific Ocean: South East | collected 2011
CCACTACGTTGATAGGCTGGGTGTGGAAGCACGGTAACGTGTGCAGCTGACCAGTACTAATAGCTCAATTGGCTTGATTTATGCACTGAAAAAAATTTTTAAATAAAATTTAATTGAATTCATTATTACACTAATCGCTTTAATTATTGGTATTTCATCTCAGAAAATCGACTACTTTGACACTCATTAAACATTATTTTTCTTTAAAGATCTGTTAAATTAATTAAATAAAAGATGAAATTAATAATAGGGTGTGCAAATTTTGGAAATTTATACGGACTTAAAAAAAAAAGATTAGGTCAAAAAAAAATTAATGAAATAGTAAATCAGGCAAAAAAAATTGGTGTTAATCATTTTGATACTGCTTATGACTATGATAAATCAGAACACTTTCTAGGAAAAAGTATTAAAAAAATTTATTTAAATAAAAAAGTTTTTATAGATACCAAACTTCCCAAAAAAATTAATTTAAAAGATAAAAATAAAAACCTTGAAAAAATAATCAAATCATCAATTAAAAGATTAAATATTAATTCAATTAACACTCTTTATATTCATGACCCAAATCAATTGCTTCAAAAAGATGGAAAGCTTTTGTATAATGAACTGATCAAAGTTAAAAAACTAAAATTAATTAAGAAAATTGGAGTTTCAGTTTACACAATAACTGAAGTTAAAAAAGTTTTAAAAAAATTTAATATTGATGTTATCCAAGTCCCTTACAATATATTAGACACAAGATTTACAGATTTCAAACTAATAAATTTTCTAAAAAAAAAGAAGTGTATTCTAATTGCCAGATCAATTTTTTTAAAAGGTCTTCTTTTAAAAAAAAATCCTGAGATGATAAAATATTTTGAGAAATGGCAAATTACTTTTAAAAAGTTAAACTTTTTTTTTAAAAAGAATAATTTATCACTTAAAGAATGGACTTTAAATCATATAAATAAAAATAAAAATTTTAAAAATTTCATAATAGGCGTCTCAGAAGCCAATCAACTTAAAGAAATAAATACTATCCTGAAAAAAAAGAAAAAAAATGACTTAGCTTTTTTTAAACTAGATGTAGTAAGCAAAAGGCTTATTAACCCTAAATACTGGAAAATAAACTAATGAATACTTGACTGTTCAAAAATTGAACGGTATACCGTTCAAAATTTGAACATATGCTAAAAAATCAAGATCATTTTGAAGTTTTAAGAAAAGTGCAAGACAAGCCCAACTCTTCACAAAGAGAGTTAGCTAGCAGTTTAGGTATTAGCCTTGGTAAATTGAATTATTGTTTGAAGGCTTTGCAGCAAAAAGGCCTGGTAAAAATACAAAATTTTAAGAAAAGATCCAACAAAATTACTTATTTTCAATACATTATTACTCCCAAAGGTATAGCTGAAAGAACTAAACTAACAATAAATTTCATGAAACGGAAAATGAAAGAATACGATGAGTTAAAAAAAGAATTAGACAAAAACAAGTAGCAATATGTGGACTGTAATTAGTTTTGATAAAAAAAAAATAAATCTTTTAAACCAAGATTTAAAATTAAAGGTTGGTGAAGATTTTAAAATTTATATTCCAAAGATAAGAATACAAAAATTCAAAAAAAATAAGTTAATATCGAAAGATTTTAACTTATTAGGAAACTATATGTTTTTTTTTGATAAGAAAATGGAGTCTCAAAACATAATTAATTCAATAAAATTTTCTAGGGGTTTAAAATATTTCTTAGACGGTTTTAAATATTCTCAAAAAGAAATACAAAATTTTGTAGATGAGTGTAAAAAAAATGAGTGCAAAGATGGTTTTATTTCAAAAAATTTTTATCAATTTTGCATAAACAAAAGTTACAAGTTTCGATCAGGACCATTTGTAGACAAGATATTTAAAATAATTAAACTTGAAGAAAAAAAGATTAATATTTTAATTGGTAATTTAAAAACTACAGTTAATAAGGAAGATTTTTCATATTCAGCTGTATAAAATTTTATGCCCGTGAATGCTCAACTGTAAAATCATTATTTTACAAAGTGCGGAGCTATGGAAATGATTAATAATCTTACGAATACTTGGTCTATAATTTCTAAAAAGAATAAGAATTATTTCTTATTAATTTTAATATTGTCTCTGATAGCCTCTTTATTAGAAGTTCTTTCGATTGGGATAATTATTCCAGTATTAAGTTTTATTCTTGATCCAATATCTTTAGAAAATTTTTTTTTCTACCCATATCTAAACAAATTTATAAATATTTCTAATGAATTAGTATTTACAATTTATTTAATAATTTTTTTGATTTTAGTTTTTTTTCTTAAAAATTTTCTTCTGTCAATATTTTCTTGGTTTCAAATTTCGTTCATTAATGATTTAAAAGTTGAGCTATCAAGAAAACTTTATAATATTTATTTAAAACTACCATATTCATTTCATCTGAAAAATAATTCCTCTATTTTATACCGAAAAATAGACTTTGATATTTCTAATGCATCTATGACATTATCAAAATTTATAACTTTGATAATCGAGTCACTAGTATTTGTATCTGTTCTAATTTTTTTACTTATCTATGAATTCAAAATAACATTATTATGCTCTTTTTTTATTTTTTTAATTGGATCCATCTTTTATTTAAGCACAAAGTCAAAACTTAAATCGTGGGGTAAGCAACGACAGTTTTTTGCAGGAGAGTTTTTAAAATCTTTATTCCACGGACTACATTCAATAAAAGATGTTAAAATGTTAAATCGTGAAGACTCATTTGTAGGTTTGTTACACCAAAATTTGAGTTCTGCTGTTAAGTTCTCAAAATTTGAATTAATAATAACTACACTTACGAAATATTGGTTGGAATTTATTTCTATCATAGGATTAGGAACTTTAATTTGTTTTATGAAGTTTTTTGAAAGAACAAATAATGAAATTATAATTACTATAGGTTTATTTGGTGCTGCAATATATAGATTGGCTCCATCTTTAAATAAAATATTGGCCTCTGTTAATTCAATTCAATTTTTATCATCATCAACAAAGATAGTGAAAGAAGAATTTGAAAATGTTTTAAAAGAACCTCTTGAAAATAATAATCAAGTTGAGATCATTAATTTTTTTGATCATGTTAATTTCTGTGAATTGAGCTTTAAGTTTCCTAACAGTAGCAATTATATTTTCAAAGAAACTAATTTTACAATAAAGAAAAATTCAATAACTGGTGTATTTGGAAAAAGTGGATCTGGCAAAACAACTTTAATTAATTTGGTTTGTGGACTTATTAAACCTGACTCCGGCTATATACTGATTGATGATACAAAATATAATTTTAAAGAAAATCCATGTAAATTAAAAATAGGATACGTATCTCAGTCAACAGCACTAATTGACGATACATTAGCAAAAAATATTGCCTTTGGGATACCTGATAATAGTATTAAGGGAGAAAATCTAAATAGATGTATAGAAATTTCAAGAATTAGTAATTTCATAGAAACATTGCCAAAGGGTTTAAATACTAGAATTGGTGAAAAAGGAACTAGGCTGTCTGGTGGACAGCAACAAAGAGTCGGTATTGCAAGAGCTTTGTACAGCAATCCTGATTTATTGATAATCGATGAGGGGACTAATTCTTTGGATAAAAAAACTGAAAGAGAGATACTTGATGAGATTAAATCTCTTAAAAAAGATTTATCGATAATTTTAGTTTCTCATGACATGGATTTAATCTCGTCTTACTCAGATCATATTTTTGAATTAAAAGACCAAAAATTAAAAAAAATTTAATATGAGAAATAATAAGAGTATTGCTTTGTTAATGGGAAATAATTCTTACGTTGGTAGAGAATATGCTAATCGACTAATTAAACAAAAAGTAAATTTTGATATACTTATTTTTGGAAAAAAATTAACTAATAGGATTGACATAGATAGGGTTAAAAACTTTTGGAAGCCAAAAAGTCAAGATTTAATTCTAAAAAAAAGAAATTCTATTTTTTTTGATAAAATAAATTCAAGTAAAATGATAAATTTTTTAAAAGAAAAAAAATATTATCTTGGAATACAAGGTGGCGGATTGGGCTTGATTGAAAAAGAAATAATAAAATGTTTTAAAAAAGGAATCTTAAATTTACATCCAGGAAAATTACCAGAGTATAGGGGTTCATCTGCACCTGAATTTCAAATAAAAGATAAAAAACGTATTTATGGGTCTTTTCATTTTATAGATGAGAAAATTGACTCAGGAAAATTAGTTTATTCAAAAAAATTGAATTTAAATTTAAGTTCTTACGAAAAAATGAGAGCTCAAATTTATCCAGAAATGAGCAAAAGTCTTCCTAGAATAATTGATAAAATATTGAAAAATAAAATAAAAAGCAAAAATTTGAAAATTTATGAAAAAAAATACTCTCCAAAAAAATTTATTGGAAAAGAATTTATTAAAAAACTAAAATTTAACTGGGCAGACTACGCAAAATATTATGACACAAAATAATATAGATTTTAGAGATTTTAAAAATCAAAAAAGTGAACTGGAGAACAACATTAATATGAAAATTGACAGCAACTTATTTAAATGTATTTATCTTAATGCAAAATATAACCCACAAATTAATTCAATAAGTAAAGGTTACTTAAACCTTAAACCCTTGTATTTAAAAACTAGGGGCAAATTTCCAAGAGCAATTTCTAAACTTTATTCAAATTTTCCATCAAATAGTTTTTCAAAGCTAAATTTTTTAGATCAAATTAAGAATAAACTTGATAAAGACGGATTTTACGTCCAGGAAAATTTTATCTCTAGTGAGGAAATTGAAAAAATTAAGTTAGATCTAGAGGATGAAATTTTTATAGGCTCTGGAAATGGCTATAAAACTTCTTACAAAAAACTTGAAAATTATGAAAAATTAAAAGGTTCAGACAAATACTTTGATAGTATCTTCGTGAGCGAAGTAAATTCTAAATTAATAAAGAAGAAAAGTTCATTATACACATTGCTTAAAAATCCTTTTTTTGAAAATGTTGCTAATAATTATCTTGGCTCAAAATCTTATATAAATTTTTTAAGAATTTTAGTTTCTAAAGGAAAAGATCCAAAATATTTCAGCGATATGCAAACTCATTTATCTGCAAATCAATTTCATTTTGATTATAGCCACTTAAGATCTGTGAGATTTTTTATTTATTTGTCAGATGTTGCTGAGGAAGCCGGACCACATACTTTCGTAAAATCCTCTCACGAAGATAATTTTAAATATCCAGAGAATAAAAATGATTTTCTTAAAGTCGGTTATAGAAAATATTATAATGGAACCTCAGAAGGCCTTATCAAAGATGATTGGATTAACAAAAATTTTTCATCTAAAGATCAAGTAAAGTTTAATGGAAAAAAAGGTACTTTAATAATTGAAGATACTACTGGATTTCACAAGGGATCTAATTGTTTACATGGAACTAGGGAAGTTTTACTTCTAAATTACGCAATATCAAATATCGGAAATCCAGAAAAAAAAATTCTTCCGACTATAGAAGATACGAATAATATTTCAGATAACGATCCTATTTTTAGCTTTTCTGAAAAAAATAAAAATTTTTCAAATAATTTATTATTAGAAACGAATTTTTTTAGGAAAATAAAAAAAAAGATATTTGGAAAATTGAACAATTACTTAATTTAAATTTTCTTACTAATGCCAAAAGTAATCTACACTTCTTTCTTAAATAAAAATATTCCTTCTTTAATTAAAATTTTGGAAGAAAAATTCTCGTGGAAACCAGAGGTGATAATAAGTGCAGAAAAATTAAAAGAAGTAGCTTCAGTTAACTTCTCTGACTCATATCACATAGATGCTTCCGACTTAAGATTAGCTCATTTTGATTATTCAAAACTTGGAAAAAAAATTCCAATAGACGCTCATATATTAAAAAAATTGTCAAATTATGAGTCAAATTTTATAAATTGGATGCAAGATACTAATGGGAGGAATTTTAGTTGGAACGAAAGACGAAGTTATTATTATGATCTGCTCACGTACTGGAATACAATAATAAATAAACTTAAACCAAATCTATTATTTTCTTTTTCTTGGCCACACACAATAACTGACTATGGTTTATATTTAATGTGTAAGCATGTTTATGATATTCCTGTAATATTTGTAGATGTCATTCCCTTTTTTAACACAAATAAAAGATTAACTTTTATTTCTTACGAAGACATGTCGCTTACTATCGACCAAGAAATTAAAAACTCAAAAAATCTGCAAATCGATCCTGTTGTTCAAAAATATATCAATGATTTAAAAAAAAAGGATAATCCATTTGTTCATTCAAACATAATCAATTTTTTCAAAAATCATAGTATTAATTATAAAAATATGTTTTTAGATATAATAATTTTAATAAAAAATATTATTACTTTTAAGATTTTATCAAAAGTTTCTTTTTTTTACAAAAAAAATTCAAAACCGTTAAATAAAAAAAATCAGATGAATAATTTTGATTTCTTTCTTTTTAAGTTTAAATCGATTTATAAAAATTTTACTACTAAGAATTATTATAAATCAATTTCATCAAGCCCTAATTACAATACAAAATATATTTATTTTCCTGGTAATTTTGAACCAGAGGCTCAAAGTAATTTAGTTCCGGGAAAATATGAAGACCCATTCCTTATTCTTAACATGTTATCATCAGAATTACCTAACAATTGGAAAATTTTTTATAAAGAACATCCTGCTACATTTATTGTTGGAGGCCTAGGCGGATTAGCAAAAAATAAAAAATTTTATGAAAAATTAAAAAGTTATGAATGTGTTGAGATTGTACCTTTTAATGAAAGCACATTTAAATTAATTGATAATTCTGAAGCAGTTATCAGCGCAGGGGGAACACCTGGTTGGGAGGCAATGGTGAGAGAGAAGCCTTGTTTATTATTTGGATCACAATGGTATCAAGGTTGTTCTGAAGTTTTAAAAATTGATAAATTAGAGGACTTAAGAAGTTCTTTAGCTAGAATAAAAAATGGTTTTATACCTAATGTGGAAAATATTAAAAAATTTACCCAATGTTTATATTCAAGCCTTTTAGATAATGGTGAGATTATTAACAGTGGTAAATCCGAAGTAGTTAAAAATGCTGATACAGATGAAATTTTTAATAAATTAGCCGATGATATTAATAAAATTTATTTAAAATTTTATTCATAAATTTGAAAATGAGAAAAAAAACTTTTAAATTTTTGGAATTTTTTAATAAATTTTTAATTTCTATTAGTTTTTTTCTAATATTTTATTCTCTTTATAAATCAGGTCTTATACGAGAAGAAAATACTAATCCTAAATTTGTAATTTATTCTTTAGTTTTTTTTGTAATTTTTATTTTACTAATCGCATTAAATTTTACTAATGAAAATTTCAAAAGTAATTGTCTAACATTTATTTTTTCAATTATTTTATCGATATATTTTTTGGAAATTTTAAGCACTTTTATATTTAAAAATAGATTTTCTTACAGCTCTCACAATGAGATAAAAAAAAAATATTATAAAAAAATGAATAAAATAGAACCTATCTATTCATCATTTGAAAAAAGACAGCAATTATACACCCAAGGTAAGCTTGATAAGGGTACGGAGGTTATGCATGTTATTAGGTCAAAAGATGTTGAAAATAAAAATATTTTTCCATTGGCTGGAATATCTGAAAAAAAAACAATATTTTGTAACGAAAAAGATGAATTCGTATTTTATAAATCAGATAGGTATGGCTTTAATAATAATGATAAATTATGGGACAGCGAAGTAGAAATAATTTTAATGGGAGACTCATTTGGCCATGGCGCTTGTGTAAACACTAGTAAGAATATTGCAGGTCAATTAAATGAAAATAACATCTCAACTTTAAACGTTTCTTACTCAGGAAATGGCCCACTAAAGACCTTAGGTTCACTGACAGAATATGGTATAAAAAAAAATGGAGCAAATTATATTTGGCTATATTTTGAAGGAAACGATCTCTTAGAGCTTAGCAGGGAGATTGAAGACAAGTTTTTAAAAAACTATTTAAATGAAAAATATTCTCAAGATCTTATAAATAAACAGTCTCAAATAAACAAACTGCATAATAATCTTATCTCAAATAAAATAAAAAAAAAAATAGAAATTGAAAAAAAAAAAAATCATTTATCAAAAATAATTGCCTTTTTAAAATTCTACAATTTGAGAATGAGTTTGAATATAAATAATCCTTTTACAACAAATCAGAATACTCTCAATTTACTCGAGCAAACTTTTAGGAGGGCCCACGAGAGGGTTGAAAAGACAGGATCAAAAATCACATTTGTATATCTACCAATGTATTTAAGATATGATCACACTTTATTACCTAAATCTAATTTACAAAATAAAAAAGAAGTAATTGAAATAATTACAAGAAATAAGTTTAATTTAATTGATTTGGATAAAATATATTTTTCTAAACTTGACGACCCTTTAGAAGCTTTTCCATTAAGATTAAACGGTCATTATACCGAAAAGGTATACAAAGATATTGCATTAATTATAAAAGGATTTGTTCAAAATGAAAAATAAAAAAAAAATTATTTTTATTGGGAGCGTTATTTTATCAAAAAAATTTTTAGAGACTATTCTGGAATTAAAAAGTCTTATATTTGTAGCAGGAATAATTTCTGATAATAGGAATAAATTTAACAATGATTTTGTAGATTTAAATAACGTAGCGAAGAAAAAAATTCCTTTTTTTAGGACTTCAAGTATAAATTCAAAAACAACATTTAAATGGATTAATAAAATTAATCCTGACTATATTTTTTGCTTTGGATATTCACAACTCATTAAAGATCCTATACTAAAAAAATATAAAGGTAGAATAGTGGGATTTCATCCTTCATCTTTACCAATTACGAGAGGTAGAAACCCAATAATTTGGTCAATTTTATTAAATAAAAATTATTCAGGCACAAATTTTTTTCAAATAAACAAAAAGCCAGATGCCGGAGACATAATAGATCATTGTAAGGTTCGAATTAAAAAAAAAATGAATGCTAGTGATTTGTATAATAAAATTATTAAAACGGGACAAAAAAGAATTCCAATTATGCTTAAAAAGCTTTTTTTAAAAAAAAAATTACTAAAAAACATAAGCAAAATAAATTTTAGAAAAAGAAAACCAGGTGAAGAGGTTGTAGACTGGAGGATGAGCAATAGATTTATTCACAATTTAGTAAGAGCTCTATCAAAACCTTATGTTGGTACTTATTTTATTTATAAAAAAAAGAAATATTTATTAGAAAAGACTTCATTAGTTAAATTAAAATCTATAAAAGAGAGTAATTATGAATACGGTAGAATTGTTAGAATATTTAAAGATAAAAGCTTTATTATAAAATGTGGAGAAGGATTTTTAAAAGTATTAAATACTAAACCAAAATTAAATATTAAATTAAACCTAAACATATTTTAATGAAAAAAGTTCTTTTTATTGCACCCCATCCAGATGACGAAGCATTAAGCTGCGGGACGTTACTTAAACATAAAAAAAATGGTGATCAATTATTTTGCGCATATGTGACCATGAGTAAAAACAAAACAGAATTAACAAAAAAAACAAAATATATTAAAAAAGTCCAAAAAAAATTAAATTTTGATAAATATTTTATTGGTGAAGCTGAACCAACTAAAATTTCGAAAAAAAATTTGAATAATGTAATTGATTTTTTAAGAAAAATAATAATTTCTATTAAACCTTCTATTTTATATATACCTAATGGCAATGACATACATTCAGATCACAGGCTTATTTATGACGCATGTCTTACATTTACCAAAAGTTTTAGATATAAATCAATTAATGAAGTTTTAGTATATGAAACATTATCTGAAACTAATTTCGGAGTAAGAGATCAAAAAAAACTTTTTTACCCAAATACTTTCGTAGATATAAGTAAATTTCTTAAACAAAAAATCGAAATTTGCAAAATCTATAAAAGTGAAATGGGAAGCCATCCTTTCCCGAGATCCATTTTAAGCATAAAGTCTAATGCTATAATGAGAGGATCATATGCCAACTGTAAATACGCTGAAGCTTTCATGGCTTTGAAAATTTTAAGGTAACTTTATATATATTAAATTATGAGTTTTAAAATTTCCAAGAATAAAATAATTGAGGATAAAGATCCTCCTTACTTAATTGCCGAAATTGGATCTAACCACAACGGTGATATGGATTTGTGCAGAAAGATTATTGACTCAGCTAAAACCGCTGGAGCAGACTGTGTAAAATTTCAATTTTTTTCAACCAATTCAATTTTTTCAAAAAAAGTTTACGAAGATAACTATTTTATTGCCGATGATTATAGAAATAGGTCTGACTATACACTTAAAGAAATTGTTGAGGCTTATTCAATCAAAAAAAACCAATTGATTGAAATGAAAAGTTATTCAAAAAAATTAGGATTAGATTTTTTAGTAACTCCTTTTTCAAAAGAGGAAGCAGACATATTAGTTAATGAAATAGGGGTAGATTTTATAAAAATAGCCTCAATGGATTGTAATAATTATGATTTTATTCAGTATGTTGGAAAAAAAAATCTTCCTACAATTCTTTCAACCGGTTTGAGCGATTTGGATGAAATTAATAAAGCAGTAAAAGCCTTCGAAAAAAGCGGTAATAAAGATTTAATTTTATTACATTGTGTTTCAATTTATCCTCCAAAAGATAAAGAAACAAATTTACGTAGGATAAAAACATTAAAGGATTTGTATGGTTATCCTGTTGGCTTTTCTGACCACTCAAAAGGTTCTGAGTTGCCAATAGCGTCCGTAGCACTCGGAGTAAAAGTCATAGAGAAACACTTTACTACCGATAAAAATATGAAAGGTTGGGATCACCATATGTCAATCGACGCTAAAGATTTAAGCTTAATATCTAAAGGAACTAAGAGAGTTTTCGAAGCACTTGGAAGTTCTAAAATATTTAGAGTTGAGTCTAAAGAAAGAGTAGACTCATTTCGGAGAAGCGTTGTGGCTCGAGTAAACATCCAAAAAGAACAAATTATAACTGAAGAAATGTTAGATGTTAAAAGACCAGGAACAGGTTTACCTCCTGATCAACTAAAAAATATTGTTGGAAAAAAAGCAAAAAGAAATATTTCGCAGGACGAACTATTAAAAAAAAGAGATTTTTGATGTTGGCAATAATTCCAGCTAGAAAAGGCAGCAAAGGTTTAAAAAATAAAAATAGATTAATAATTTCGAAACTACCTTTAATTGCTCATAGTATTTTAGCTGCGAAAAAGTCAAAAAAAATTTCAAAAATTATTGTAAGCACTGATTGTAAAGAGATAGCAAAAATTTCAAAAAAATATGGTGCTGAGGTTCCTTTTTACAGAAAAAAAAGATTAGCAAATGATAATTCGATGGTAATGGACTCCTACTTTGAAGTAATTGATAGACTATTTAAAAAAGATACAATTAAAAATTTTGTAGCCTTGCTTCCCACTTCTCCTTTACGTAGTTCTACAGACATAGACAACGCTATAAATTTATTTTTTAAAAAAAAAGCCTCATCAGTTATAAGCATGACCGAAGCTCATTATCCAATTGACTGGAATCATTTTGTTAATAAAAATAAAAGTGTAAGACCTTTTAATTCCAAATTTAACGCAGTTAAAAACAGGCAAAAAATAAAAAAAACTTTTATACCTAACGGTTCAATTTATGTGTTTGATTATAAAATTTTAAAAAAAACAAGAAGATATTATCACAAAAATACTTTTGCTTATTTGATGCCCCATGAAAATTCTATAGATATCGATAACAAATTAGATTTTGAGATCGCGGCAAAACTTTTCAAAAAAAAATAATGAATGTAATAGTTTTAGGTTTAGGAAGTATTGGTCTAGGAAATAGAAATATTAGAAGCTTTAGAAGTTACGTAAATTTTTTTCTCAAATCAAAAAAATATAAATTATATGCTGTGGTAGATCCAAATCCAAAGAAATTGAGATTATACAATACAAATTTTAAAAAAAAAAATGTTTTAAGTTTAAAAAATTTAAGAGATTTAAAAAAAGAACAAGCAAAAAAAATAGACCTTGTCTGCTTTGCATCACCTACAAAATATTTTATTCCTATTTGCAACCAGCTTAACACACTGGGAATAAAACCAAAAATAGTTATTATTGAAAAGCCTGTTGCAACCACAATTAAAAATTTTAGAAAAATTATTTTAAATTTTAAAAAAAGTAAGATTATTATAAATTATCAGAGAATTTTCGACAAAAACTACAGAAAAATATTTGATAATTTGAAAAAAAAGAAAAATTTGAATTTTGATATAAATTATAATAATGGATTATTCGACAACTTATGTCATCTTTTATCTCTTATAATTTTTTATTTTGGAAAACCAACTAAAATTATAAAAAAAAAAGAATTTAAAAAAACAAATTTTAAGCTTGTTTTTAAGAACAATATTGAAGTCAATTGCAATGAAGTAAATAAGCACACCTATAATATTCTAGATATGATAGTGTATGAGGATAAACAAAAGATCAATTTTTTTTCAGCAGGTCATCATATAATTAAAGAAAAAATTTACCATTATGATTATCTTTTTAATTACAAGTTATTGAAAAAGAATTTAGAATTTCGTATAAAGCAAATATTTAGTTTAGATTTTTTATTATCTAAAAAATATAATAAATTTTTAGAAAGAAAATTAATAAAAAATGCAGAGGAAACCATAAGGGTGATTAATAAGGTTATTTAATTATGAAATTGGCTATATTTGGCGGAAAAAAAATTAATAATAAAGTTTTCAAATACAACACAATTGGAAAAGAAGAAATCAGTAGTGTCGTAGAAATAATGAGAAATGGTGAGTTATCAGGTTTCGTTGCTTCTCCAAACGGAGGTTTTTTTGGAGGAGAATGGGTAAAAAAACTTGAGACTAAATTTTGTAAATTTTTTGGAGTTAAATACGCTATAGCAGTAAATTCTGCAACAAGCGCACTTTATTGTATGCTGATGAGTTCTGGTATTGAGCCTGGCGATGAGGTAATTACATCTCCCTACACGATGCATGCAACAGCATCAAGTATATTACAATGTGGAGGAATACCTGTATTTGCGGATATCGAATCTGAAACTTATGGATTAGATCCAAAATCAGTTGAAAAAAAAATTTCTAATAAAACAAAAGCAATTTTAGCAGTTAATATCTTTGGACACGGTGCAGAGTTACTAAAACTTAAAAAAATTGCAAAAAAATACAAACTATTGCTGTTAGAAGATAACTCTCAAGCTCCCGCAGCAAAAATTGAAAATAATAAGTACACTGGCACGGTTGGAGAGGCAGGAGTTTTTAGTTTCAATAGACACAAAACTATTCAAAGTGGAGAAGGCGGAATATTAATAACAAATAATAAAAAAATATTTTTAAAATCTTGTTTAGTTAGAAACCATGGTGAATGTGTTGTAGGACCTTGGAAAATTAAAGATATATCAAACACAATAGGACAAAATTTAAGGATAACTGAAATTCAAGCCGCTATTGCCTACCATCAATTTTTAAAATTAACAAAACTTAACAAAGAGAGAGTAAAGTTAGCGAATAGAATAAGCGCTGGAATTAGTTCGATTAAAGGTTTATCTGCACCAATAACAAGAAAAAATTGTACTCATGCATATTACTTTTATGTAATGAAATATGATGAAAAAAAAGTTGGCATTAAAAAAGAGGATTTTGTAAAAGCTATCAATGCAGAGGGATATTATCTAAGAAGCGGTTACTTAAAGCCATTGTATCTTGAACCAATTTTTCAAAAAAAAATATGTTTTGGTAAAAAAGGATTTCCTTTTACTTATAGCAAAAGTAATAAAAAAATTTCTTATAAAAAAGGGACCGCTAAAGTTTGTGAAGACTTAAATAACAATCAAGTTATTTTGACTAATATAATTTCTACTCCATATAATATAAAAGATATGGATGGATTTGTAAGGGCTATTAAAAAAGTAATAGCCAATAAAGATCAATTCAAAAATTGAATATTTATTTTATAAACCAAATTGGTACTTATAACTATTTAAGTCAATATTTTAGTTATTGTATTAATAAAAAAAAAAAATATAAGATTTTTTTTTCAGAAAAATTTAAAAAAGTAATTTTCCAAAAAAAAAACGCTTATAATTTTAAGTTCATAAAAGATGATAAGAACTTAATTCAAAAAATTATATCTAAATTTAAACCAAAAAAAATAATATTATCTAGTTCGGGAAATTCATCTTTTGAAAAAAACGTGATTTTGGTTGCTCGTCAAAATAATATACAAACTTTTTCAATAATAGACACCTGGGATAACTTGAAATTTAGATTTAAGTTTAGAAATAAATATCATTTACCTAATAATATATTATGCATTGACTCATATTCAAAAAAAAAAATAAAAAAAATTTTCACAAAGACCCGTGTAATTAAAATTGGTCAACCTTACTTAGAAAAAATTTTAATCAATAAAAAATAGTGAAAAAAATAATTTTTATAAGTCAACCTTTATCTTCTAGGCTTCCAGGTATAAAAAGAAATGAATTTGATTTTTATAAATTTATCTTTAATTTTCAAAATTCTTATAATTTCAAAATAATAATTTGCTTACATCCAGAGGA
>MDTG01008469.1_pt1 | contig 14667 bp, 15 predicted proteins | sample 811421 | NCBI WGS metagenome assembly MDTG01 (sample SAMN05326645, study PRJNA326480) | marine metagenome | isolation source: seawater | place: Pacific Ocean: South East | collected 2011
GCGAATCAAATTGATTATGTAGATAGTGTTTGATATTTACAAGTCATATTTTCATGGAACATTTAAGAATTTTTATAGAATTAACAAGATTAAATAAGCCAATAGGCTTTATGCTTTTATTCTGGCCTTGTTCTTGGGGTTTAGCTTATGCGTATGGTATTGATAAAAATTTAAATATTTTTTTATACTACATTTTATTATTTTTTTTAGGTTCTGTCTTAATGAGAAGTGCTGGATGTATATTTAATGATATTGTAGATAAAGATTTCGATAAAAAAGTTCAAAGAACAAAGCTTAGACCGATAGCTTGTGGAAAGATTTCTATTAAACAATCTATTTTTTATATTTTGTTCCTTTGTTTAATAGCTTTTTTAATTTTAATTCAATTTAATCTTAAAACAATCTATTTGGGTCTTGGATCAATGTTGTTAGCTTTTTCTTATCCGTTTATGAAAAGAATAACATTCTGGCCGCAATTATTTCTAGGGTTAACATTTAACTGGGGTATGATAATGGGTTATACAGCGATATTAGATCAAATCTCATTTGAAATTGTCATACTTTATTTATCAGCCATATTTTGGACATTGGGTTATGACACCATTTATGGGGTACAGGATATAGCAGATGATGAAATTATAGGCATAAAATCTACTGCTATAAAATTTAAAGGAAATATAAAATTATTTGTTGGAACATGTTACCTGATTACTTTTTTATTACTAATCTATTTATTCAAAAAAAATATAGGGATTAATTTATCAACTTTTTTTATTCTAATGTTTTCATTAAGCTTAATTTATCAAATAAAAATTTTTAGTAAGAGTAATCACGTTAATTGTCTTAAAGCTTTTAAAATAAATAATTACTCAGGTCTTTTTATTTTCGCAACAATTCTTTTCTCCTAAATTATGAAATTTGAAGAATTAAAACTCATTCTAACAAGGCTTTATAAAGAACATGTACGATTTCACTTAAAGAGAATATTTCTATGTTTAATCTTATCCATACTTATTGCTGGAACGACCTCTGCAATTGCTTGGTTACTTGATCCAGCGGTCAAAAAAATATTTATTGACAAGAATCAAACACTTGCTTGGTTAATACCTATTGCAATAATTTTAACATTTGCAACAAAAGGACTATCTCTTTATTTCGCTAGAATTAATATTAATATTGTTGGTCAAACAATTGCGGGAGAATTACAAAAAAAAATTGCTAAATCAATTTTATTTTCTGATGTTCAAACTTTAGATGCGAGACATTCAGGAAAATATATTTCAAATATACAATTTGATTCTGCTCAGGTGTCTTACCTTGTTAGCACCGGAGTGTTAAACTTAATGAAAGATTCTTTTTCTGTTGTTTTATTGGTTGGACTTATGTTTTATCAAAACTGGAAATTAGCCTCTTTTGCAGTCTTTATGATTCCTCTCGCTGGAGGATTTGCAAAAAATCTAGGAAAACAAGTTGGAAAAGCTACTACAAAAGCTAGTAAATCATCTGGAAAGTTAGTTTCTTTTTTAGCTGATATTTTAAGGGGATCTAGAATGATTAGAATTTTTCAAAAAGAAGATCAAGAAAATGAAAATGCTCAAAATGTAATTACAGATTTAGTAAATAAAAATATTAAAATCGGGGCAATTATGTTGAGAGCTACTCCTATTATGGAAGTTTTAACAGGAATTATGATAGCAGGTTTTATTTTTTTCTCAGGAAAATTAATTAATTCAGGTGAACTAGGGCTTAATAATTTTTTTTCTTTTTTGGCAGCAATGATGTTAGCTTATCAACCAATTAGATCTCTGGCTACGATTAATATGGTAGCTTATCAAGGAGCAGCAGCAACAAAAAGAATATACACTATAGTTGATAAACCAATAAGAATAAAAAATGAAGATCATCTCCCTGATCTTCGAATTAAAGATTGTAATATAGCGTTTGAAAATGTGAGTTTTAAATATGAAACTACAGAAGAAAAAGCTGTAAAGAATATTGATTTACAAATAGAGGGGAACAAAGTTACTGCTCTGGTTGGCAGAAGCGGTGCTGGAAAAAGCACCATAATTAATCTTTTACCAAGATTTTATGATCCACAAGAAGGTGAAATTAAAATAGACAATCAAAATATAAAAAAAATAAACCTGAAATCTTTAAGAGGTAAAATATCTTTAGTGAGCCAGGATGTCATTTTATTTGACGATACTATTAAAAATAATATTGCTTATGCGGACTCTTCTGCAACACAAAAAGATGTTGAAGAGGCTTGTAAATTTGCTGCTGCTGATGAATTTATTGAAAAACTACCCAATAAATATGATACCCTTGTGGGAGAAAACGGAGTAAGGCTTTCTGGAGGGCAAAAGCAAAGAATTTCTATAGCAAGAGCGATTCTTAAAAAGTCTCAGATAATACTATTAGACGAAGCTACTTCTTCTTTAGATACAAAGTCTGAGAGTATAGTTCAAAATGCAATAAATAATCTAATAAGAGGAAGGACTACGATAGTCATTGCACACAGAATGTCGACTATTCATAACTCAGATAAAATATTTTTGTTAGAAAATGGAAAAATAATAAATTCTGGTAATCATGAATATCTCATCAGCAATAGTGAAAAATATAAATCCTTATACAAAAACCAACTAAAGTAAATGTTACTAATTTACCGTTATTTAATTAACATTTTTTTTCCATTAATAATAATTATAACTTTATTTAGAACTTGGTTTAATAAAGAAGATAAAAATAGATTTAAAGAAAAATTATTTAGTTCATCATTTAATATTAATAGGAACGAAAATAAAAAATTAATTTGGTTTCATGCAGCTAGTATTGGAGAGGTAAAAAGTATAATACCTCTAATTAAAAAATTGAATGAGAAAAAACAATTTGAATTTTTGATTACGACTGTAACCCTAAGCTCATCTAATTTAATTTCTAAAGACTTATCTAATGAAAAAGATATAACCCATAGATTTTTTCCTATTGATAAACAAAGTCTTGTAAAAAAATTTTTAGATAGTTGGTCTCCAAACTTAATAATATTTATAGACTCTGAGATATGGCCAAATTTTATTTTAGAGATTAAAAAAAAAAATATACCACTAATTCTTCTTAATGCTAGAATAACAAGAAAATCATTCCTGAGATGGAATTTAATACCAAAAGTAGCTGAAAAAGTTTTTCAATCATTTAAATTATGCTTACCAGCTAGTAATGAGTCAAAAAAATATCTTGAACGGTTTAAAGTTAAAAATATAAAATATTTTGGTAATTTAAAACTAGCTTCAGAAAGTAAAATTAATATTCTAAATAACAAAAATAAAGAAATTTTGAATACTAGTAAATTTTGGTGTGCAGTAAGCACTCATGAGGATGAAGATATTTTTTGTCTTAAAACTCATTTAAAAATGAAAACGAGTTATAAAGATATAATGACAATTATTATTCCACGACATATTGATAGAGTTCAAAGTATTAAATCGTCTTGCAAACAATTTAATTTAAATTGTCAAATTTTATCCGGGGATGAACTAATAGAGAATGGTAAAGAAATTATAATAATAAATTCTTACGGTAAAATATCAAATTATTTAGAACCATGCAAAAGTGTCTTCATGGGAAAGTCTATGGTAGCAAAGCTTAAAAGTGTAGGTGGACAGAACCCAATTGAAGCGGCAAAACTCAAATGTAAAATTTATCATGGTCCACATGTGTATAATTTTCAAGAAATATATGATCTTTTCAATCAACATAAGATTTCAGAAAAAATTCAAAATGAAGAAGAATTAGCAAACAAAATAACTATGGATTTTAACCAATCGAACGAAATAACTGATGAAAAGATAGAAATAATAAACAATTTAGGTAAAAAAATATTAAATGATACATGTAATGAATTGGAAAAAATAGTTGATAAATGAAAAATTTAAAACCTAAATTCTGGGAAAAGAAAAATAGCTTAATATCTTTGTTGCTTCTTCCTATATCAATATTTCTGCAATTATTAATTATAATTAAAAAAAAACTTACTCATGAAAATTCATTTAAAATTCCAGTGATTTGTGTTGGAAATATCTATTTAGGGGGAACTGGTAAAACACCTTTATCAATCTTAATTGCAAAAGAACTAAGAAAGCATAATAAGAAACCTGCTATAATAAAGAAATACTATCCTGAACATATTGATGAACATAATTTAATCAATAATAGTCTGGATTGTCTCCTCTTAGATAAAAAAAGATCTAGAGCTATAAATTTAGCAGAAAAAAAAAAATATGATGTTGTTATCTTAGATGATGGGTTTCAAGATTATTCAATAAAAAAAAATCTAAATATATTATGTTTTAATAGCAATCAATTAATTGGTAATGGCATGACATTGCCTTCGGGTCCATTAAGAGAAAGTATAAATGCTATAAAAAAAACCCAGATAGTTATAATTAATGGTGAAAGAAATATATTATTTGAGGAGAAAATTTTAAGTATTTCTAATAAAGTAAAAATTTTTTATTCAAAATATTTCCTAGAAAATATTCAAGAGTTTAAAAATAAAAATCTTTTTGCTTTTGCTGGTATTGGAAATCCAAATAATTTTTTCAAATTATTAGTCGATAATAATTTTAAGATTCACTCAAAGATTTCATTTCCAGATCATTATAAATTTAATAAATCAGAAATTCAACAAATGGTAGATGAAGCTCTTAAAAAAGACCTAGAACTTGTTACAACAGAAAAAGATTACTTTAGAATTAAAGATTATGGATTTAAAAATATTAAATTTTTAAAAATTAAATTAGAAATTTTAGAAAATGATAAGTTTTTAAATCAAATTTTGAATTACTCATGATAAAACCTATAAAATATATTTTTGAGGCATTTTTTGTTTATTCATTTTTTTTAATTGGAAAATTAATAGGACTCTCGTTAAGTAGAAAAGTTTTTTCATTCATATTTAAAATTATGGGTCCAATAATTAGATCAAATAAGATTATTGATAAAAACTTACTAAAATTTTCTAAAGAACTTTCTCATAAGAAAAAAAATGAAATAATATCAAACATGTGGTCTAATTACGGTAAAACTTTCATCGAATATGCTTTTTTAAGAAAATTTAAAAAAGGAAAACTGCATATAAATATTGAAGGAGAAAAAATATTAAACGACATATATATAAATAAAAAACCAGTAATCTTTATATCTGGTCATTTTGCAAACTTTGAACTTATGTCAATGGAAATTACTAAAAGACAAATTAATTTAGCAACTATTTATCGGCCATTAAATAATTTTTTTCTTAATCCCTTTATGGAATATGTGAGAAGAAAATATGTTTGCAAGAACCAGATTAAAAAAGGACGTGGTGGTGTAAAAGATTCAATTGAATATATTAAGAAACAATACAGTATTGCTCTAATGGTTGATCAGAGAGTGAGTGAAGGTGAAAAAATTAAATTTTTTGATGAAGTGGCTTACACAACGACTTTACCCGGTCAACTAGCTTTAAGATATAAATTAGATCTTGTTCCAATATTCTTAGAAAGAGAAAACGATGACTCATTTAAAATGAAAATATATGAGCCTATTAAAGCATCAAATTTTAAAGATAAATTCGAAGTAACAGAAAAATTAAATCAAATAATAAAAAATATGATTATAAAAAACCCTCATCAATGGATTTGGACTCATGATAGGTGGAAATAAGAAATTAAATTAAACTTTCTTTTTAAACTTTTTATAACTTTCATTTACTTCTAGAGGCGAAAAGTAAGCTTCTTGTAGCTCTACATTCCAATAGTTTAAATTTTCTAGTGGGATTTCTTTTCCTGATATAGCACAAACTACAAAGTTTCCATCTTCAATAACATCAAAAGAGTTATGCTTATATTGAAGTTTAGCTTTTTTTTTATTCATCTATAAATTATATATAATATATCTTTTCATATGAATATTGCATTAATAGGTAGTGGAGGCAGAGAGCATGTTTTATGCCAGAAAATATACGAGTCTAAGTTATGCAAAAACATAGTTTGTATTCCAGGTAATGCAGGAACAGCAAAAGTTGCAAAAAACATAGACTTAAATTTTCTTGATTTTAGAAAATTACTCAAAACTCTTAAATTACATAAAATAGATTTAGTGATTGTTGGTCCAGAGGAGCCTTTGGTTAAAGGAATAGTAGATTTTTTAAATAAAAATAAAATTAAAGTATTTGGACCAAATAAATATGCAGCAAGACTAGAAGGCTCAAAAGCATTTATGAAATCGATTTGTAAAAAATATAAAATTCCAACAGCTGAATTTAAAACATGTAAAAGTAAAAAAGATGTAATTCAATTTTTAAAAAAAACTAAATTCCCATTAGTTGTCAAAGCGGATGGATTAGCCGCTGGTAAAGGAGTAACAATCTGCAAAACAAAAAATGAAGTTTTAAATGTTTCAAACGAAATATTTCAAGGTAAGTTCAAAACATCGAAAAAACTTGTTCTAGAAGAATTTTTAGAAGGTGAGGAGGCTAGTTATTTTTTGATTGTAGATAAAAAAAGCTATAAATTTTTTGGTTCAGCCCAAGACCACAAACGTGTAGGCGAAAATGAAAAAGGGCCTAACACTGGTGGAATGGGTGCATATTCGCCTGCGCCAATTATTAACAAAAATTTAGAAAGAAAGATTATTAGTAAAATCGTAAGGCCTACTTTGCAAGCTCTAAAAAATAAAAAAAAACCATATACAGGATTTCTGTATGTTGGTTTGATGATAAAAAAAAATGAACCTTATCTAATAGAATATAATGTTAGAATGGGAGATCCAGAATGCCAAGTAATCTTGCCTAGACTAAATACAGATATAGTAAAAATTTTTAACGCAGCAATTTCTCAGAAGCTTAATAAAATCAAAATAGAATGGAAAAAACTTAAATGCATGACAATTGTTTTGTGCTCTAAAGGATATCCTGGTGAAATTAAAAAAAATAAATTGATAAAAAATATTGATAAATTAAAACTTAATGAGAATTCATTTATTTTTCATGCTGGAACTAAGTTAATTAATAATGAATTAGTTTCAAATGGAGGTAGAGTATTAAATATTACTTCTACAGGAAAAATTTATAGAAAAATACGAAGCAATATATTTAAAATAATTAAAAGGGTTAATTGGAAGCACGGTTTTTTTAGAAAAGATATTGGTTGGAGAGTAATTAAAAAAATTTATGCGAATAATTAGTGGTAAACTTAAAGGGAAAACTTTATCTTTTTTAAAATCTTTAACAACTAGACCTTTAAAAGACTCTGTTAAAGAGAGTATCTTTAATATTATAACACACTCTAATTTAATAAATATAAACCTTAAAAATTCGAATATTTTAGATCTTTACTCAGGTATTGGTTCTTTTGGATTAGAATGTGTTTCAAGAGGAGCAGAAAAAATTACATTTGTAGAAAAAGATAAAAATGTAGTTGAAATTTTAAAAAAAAATTTATTAAATTTAAATATAAAAAAAAATGTCAATGTTGTAGTTGATGAAATAGAAAATTTTTTAAAGAATAATCTTTCTGAAAAGTTTGAAGTAATTTTTCTGGACCCACCTTTTGCAAATAATAACTATCTTGAAGAACTAAAAATGATAAAACAAAAAAAAAGTTATAAAAAAAACCATATTGTCATAATTCATAGAGAGAGAAAATCTTCTGAAGATTTTAAAAATATTTTAAAACCCATAATAATAAAACAATATGGACGTTCAAAAATAATATTTGGAAAATTTTAAGATAGTATTCTTTTTGTATCGATTTTCACCTGTTCGACTGCAGGCTGATTAAATGGATCAATATTTGTTAATTTTCCTACAATTATTGTTTCCAGTATAAAATATGAAAATAACTCTCCCAAAACTTTTGCACTAAAATCTTTAATCTTAAATTCTCTAAATGGAATTCTCTTTTTTTTCAATGATTGTAAAAATGCATTTTTTTGAGCTGACTTAATTTGACTTAAGCTTTTATTATTTAAAAAATTTATTTTTGAGCCTAAAATATTTGTATTTAGCTTTTTTTTGTTGTTAATATCGTTGCTAAAGACATAGAAAAATTTATCTTCTGGTCCATCTAGATAAAGCTGTAATAAACTATGATGATCTTTTGGTGCAGGAGAAATTATAGGTAAAAAACCTTTTCCTTTCTTTCCTAAACTTTCAGCAATTAATTGTTGGTTCCAATATAGAAATTTATTTAATTGGGGAACGTAATTGAAAAAAATTAGAGTTTTAATTTTCCTTTTTTGTAAAAACTCAGCTATTTTAATTGAATTATTTTTTAAATAAATCTTATTTTTTCCTCTTAAATATTTAAGCAAATTTTTTCTTAATTCTAAAACATTCACTCCCATTAGATAAGCAGGAACCATACCAACCTCTGACAAGACTGAGTATCTACCTCCAATGTAACTTCTATGTTCGATATGAAAAAATTTCATTTTTCTTGCCAATAAGTAAAGAGGATTTTGTTTTTTTTCTGAAATTATTATTATATTTTCACTTCCTTTTTTAACAATCTTTAAAGCTATAATATTAGATAATGTTTCAATAGTATTGCCTGATTTAGATATTATTATAAAAAGTATTTTGTTTGAAGTTTTATTATTCTTAATTTTTTTAAGCTCTTCTTCATCAATATTGTTTAAAAATAAAAATTTTTTTTTTATCTTTTCTTTTAAAAAATTATAAATTGCTTCTGATCCAAGTATGGAGCCCCCCATACCAATAATAGCAACAGTATTGAATCTCTTAAATCTATTTAAATCTTTAAATTTATAGTTTAATTTAAATTTACTACTTAAAGAATTGAGTGCATTGTTAGGTTTATCAAGATTTACAAAAATATTATTTAAAATATTAGAAAATTTTTTATTTATTTTTTTATTATTCTTCACTTTCTGATTTTTTCCATAATAGAGTCTTCTACTGAGGAAGAGCCTTTAGATGTAGACGATTGCTCTTCTGGAATATTTAAAATCTCATTAATTTTATCACCTCCAGTTTTTTTTGATTTTTCAGCTGAATTAGGCTCGGGCAAGGTATCGTATTCAGGTGGCAATACCAGGGGATCTCTTTTTTTTACTAAAAACTCGTCAGTATTTGTAACTTTTTCATTTGTCAAAACTTTTGCAGCATCAGATGCTCCTCCACAAGAATGTAAAAAGGCTGTTAATATACAATTAAATAATACTATCTTAATTTTTTTCATTTTTAAAAAACAGTTCTTTAATAATCAGTAAAAATATTCCAATAGTAATAAATATATCTGCGATATTAAAAGTAAACCAGTGAAATCTTTCATAATGAAAGTCTATAAAATCTGGAACAGCAAAATATACTATCCTATCGTAAAAATTGCCAAGTGCACCTCCTAAAATTACAGAGTATAATATTTTTTCAAATAAATTAGACTTTATAATCATAAAAACTATTATAATTAATATAATTCCTATTAATGCTGAAATTGAATTATAAATAAGACTAGAATCTGAGCTTAAAAGACCAAAACCAATCCCAGTATTCCATACTAAATCTAAATTGATGAAATCATTAATATAAACTCTATCATTATAAAGTTGATGATCTATTATTTTAATCTTAGAGATTCTATCAAAAAAAAATATTGCTATTGCTAATAAAATGCAGAATAAATTATTTTTTTGAATCAAAAATGAAAAATCAGATTTATCAAATTGTTTAAAAACGCTCATTTTAAATATTTTATCTTATAGCCTCTTCGCACCTAACGCACTTTTTATCTAAAATTTTCCAACATCTTGGACATTTTGTTCCATTTGTTTTTTTGACTTCAATTTTTAACTCTTCTTTGTTTTTAGTCTTTACTTTTTCAGCTTTAGATGTAATAAAATATTCTGCTAAATCCAAACCTTCTAATAATTCAAAATTTTTATTATCAGTAATAATTTTTAATTCTGCTTCCAAGCTTGAGCCAATTTCTTTACTAGCCCTCTTTTCTTCTATCGCAATATTGGCTTCTTGTTTAATCTTAAAAAGATGTTTCCATTTTTCATTCAAAGCTGGATTATTAAATGTTGTAGGTATTACGGGAAATACATTTTCATGAATATTTTTACTTTCTTTACTGACTAAACTGTAGATTTCATCTGTTGTAAAAACCAAAATAGGAGCGAACCATTTTAATAAGCAATCTAAAATTATATTGAGAACCGTGATGCAATCTTTTCTTTTTTTTGAGTTTAAGTTATCGCAGTACAAAACATCTTTTCTTATATCAAAATAAAACGATGAGAGATCTAGAGCACAAAAATTTAAAAGTTCTTTATATAGTTTATGAAAATTGTAATGTTTCAAACTTTCTTGCACTGAATTATTAATTATAAAAAGCTTATGTAAAATATATTGTTCAAGCTCCTCAAAATTTTTAATATTTAAAGATTTAAGTGACTGAGGTTCAAAGTTATCTTTTATATTGCCTAAAATGAATCTAAAAGTGTTTCTTATTTTTCTATAGGATTCAGCATGTTGAGTTAATATAGTCTTATCAATTCTTAAATCCTCAGCATAATCCGAGGAAGCCACCCAAGCTCTTAATATATCAGCGCCATAACTCTTAAGTATGTCTTCTGGAGAAATAACATTTCCTGAAGACTTAGACATTTTTAAACCTTTGCCGTCGACAACAAAGCCATGGGATAAAATGCTTTTAAAAGGAGCTTTACCTCTTGTGCCGCAAGACTCAAGTAATGACGAATGGAACCAGCCTCTATGCTGATCTGAACCTTCGAGGTACATGTCAGCTGGCCATTTTAAATCTTTTCTTTTTTCTAGAACAAAGCTATGTGTAGAACCGCTATCAAACCATACTTCTACAATATCATTAAGCTTTTCATAGTCGTTAGGATTAAAATCTTCTCCTAAAAATTTTTTAGCTTCATCAGTAAACCAACAATCTGAACCCTCTTTTTCATAAATTTGAGCAATTCTATCTATTACTTTTTTATCCCTTAAAGGTTCTTTAGTCTTTTTATTAATAAAAATAGGTAAAGGCACGCCCCAAACTCTTTGTCTAGAAACGCACCAGTCTGGTCTATCTTCAATCATTGAAAGAAGTCTATCTTTTCCTTTCTTTGGATAAAAATCTGTTTCATTGATTGCTTTAATAGCTTTATTTCTTAAAGAATTTTTTTCCATTGAAATAAACCATTGGGGTGTGGCTCTATATATTAAAGGAGCTTTAGATCTCCAAGAATGAGGGTAGCTATGATTTAATTTATCATCTTTTAATAATTGATTTTGTTCTTTAAGTTTTTCTATAACTAAAGGATCTGCTTTAAATACGTGTGTACTAGTAAAATATGGTACTTCTTTTGTATACAAACCAGCGTTATCAACCGTATAACTTGATGAAATATTGTTCTTTAAACATAGATTAAAATCATCTGGTCCATGACTTGGGGCGCAGTGGACTATTCCAGTACCTTGTTCCAAATCAACAAAATTTGCTTCAAGCATTGGGACATCATAATCAAATTTCATCTTAACGAATGGATGGCTACAAATAGTTCCTTGAAATTCTGAACCCTTAAAAGTTTTCAAAATTTTGTGATTTTCTATTCCACAAGTTTTTACAACTGAGTCAACTAATTTGGTAGCAATAATTATTTTCTTATCTTTAAAATGATTTAACTCATTAATCTCTACTAATGAGTATTCTATGCTTTTATTAAATGCTAAAGCTTTATTTGCAGGGATAGTCCAAGGAGTCGTGGTCCAAATTATTATACTAGCATCTTTAAGAAAATCTTTTTTGGTATCTTTAACTTTAAAAGCCACAAAAATTGTATTCGAAGTATGTTCCATGTACTCAACCTCTGCATCTGCTAAAGCTGTTTTTTCAACTGTAGACCATAAAACAGGTTTGAACCCTTGATATAAACTACCATCTAAAAGAAATTTTCCTAGTTCTCTTACAATTTGAGCTTCTGCTTCATAACTCATCGTTGAATAGTAATTCTCAAAGTCTCCAACGACACCTAACCTTTTAAATTCTTTAATATGAACCTGTATCCAGTCTTTTGCAAATTCTCTGCACTCTTGTCTAAAATCTTTTATAGGGACTTCGTCTTTATTTTTTTTCTTTTTTTTATATTGTTCTTCAATCTTCCATTCTATTGGAAGACCGTGACAATCCCAGCCAGGAACATAAACCGAGTCTTTTCCATTCATTTGGTGAAAGCGAATTATTATATCTTTTAAAATTTTATTAAGGGCAGTTCCCATATGTATATGCCCATTTGCATATGGCGGTCCGTCATGAAGAATAAATTTTTCTTTACCTTTTGAATTTTCTCTCAGTTTTTTAAAAATTTTATTTTTTTCCCATTTTTCCAAAATTAATGGCTCTTTAGTGGGTAAGCTTGCTTTCATAGAAAAAGCTGTTTTAGGAAGATGCAAGTTGTCTTTGGACATTTTTTAAGCCTTAATTATATCAATTTTAATTTGTTTTTTTAACTGTTCTAAATTCTTAAATTTTTTTTCTGGTCTTATAAATTTTATAAAATAAACTTTTATCTCTTTATTATATAAGTTTTTGTTAATTCCAAATATATTAACTTCTAATAGTAAATTTTGGCCATTAAATGTTGGTCTATAACCTATGTTAGCAATGCCTTTTTTTTTAAAATGGTTTGTTTCGACTTTTACAGAATAAACTCCAAGTTTTGGAACTATATAATCCTTCAATTTCAAATTACAGGTTGGAAAACCAATTTTTCTTCCTCTTTTGTTACCTTTTAGAACTTTTCCGTTAACACACCATGGGCGACTCAAAAGTTTATTTGTTTCTTTAATTTTTCCTAAAGATATTTTCTTCCTGATTAAAGAAGATGAAATAGTTTTTTTTGTTTTTTTTAAAGGAGACGTAACAATAGTTTTAAAGTCATAAATATTTTGAAATTTTTTTAATGTATGGATATTACCTTGTCTTTTTTTTCCAAATTTAAAATTTTTACTTACAAATACATATTTAGATCTGATTTTATTAAAAATAATTTTTTTTATGAATTGCTCAGCGCTTAATAATGAAAAAGATCTATTGAATTTTATAATGACTAAAAAATCTAATCTACATTTTTTTAGCTGAATTTTTTTTTGTTCTAATGAATTTATTCTGTGACTCTTTATATTTGAATTAAAAAACATAACAGGCATTGGTTCAAATGTGATCAATCCAAATGGTAATTTATTTTTTTTAGCTTTTTGCCTAGCTTGTGCTATAACTTTTTGATGGCCTAAATGAACCCCGTCAAAATTTCCAATAAGTATTACTGAGTTCTTATGATTATTTTTTATATTAAGATTGTTATAAATTTTCATACTACCAAGTTAGATCTGTTTGAAAATAATTTGCTTCCACTCTGTATTTTTTAAGAAGATCTTCTAATTCACTCTGGTTTTCAAATTCATTTCGATGCACACCGTTAGAAATAAAAAGGGAATCTATATTTAAATTATTTGCTCCTTTTATATCTGTTCTTAGATTGTCTCCTATTGCTAATACTTTTTCTTCGTTACTGAAGCAAAGATTATAAACTTCTTTATAAGGTTTTCCAAAATATACAACTTTACCACCTAAAGACTCGAACACCTGAGCTACTGATCCTGCGCAATATTCCTCTTCTTGGCCCCTGTGAACAGTTAAATCGGGATTAGTACAAATCAATGTTTTTGTTGTAGAATTTTTTAAAAGGTCTTTATAAAAATTTAAATCATCTTCATGCTCATCAAAAAGTCCTGTGCACAATATGAAATCACTATTTTCTAATTGAGCTTTGTTTTTTTTAACTTTATAAAAAATAGAATCATCTCGTGATGGACCTAAATGATAAAATAGTTTTCCAAATCTATTCTCGTTCAACGCTTGCATAGCAGCCTCACCAGAGGTTACTACATTCTTTAAATATTTTTCTTCCATATTTAATTTTTTAAGAAACAATCTAACTTTTTCACTAGGGCGCGGGGCGTTAGTTAAAAATACAATTTTTTTAGACTTTTCTAACAATTTGTCTGTTGCTGTTATTGCTTTATCGTTAAGAGAAATTCCATTATGCATCACTCCCCATAAATCTATCACGAATGTGTCGTAAGAGCTGTAAATCTCAGATAAGTGTTCTAATTTTTTCAATTTTTATAGTCCCCCTTCAATTTATCAGAAATTATGCCTTAAAACACAGCAATTCCGCCTGCTTTTTACTATTAAAAACCCTTGAAATTTTCTTAAAACACACCATATCAGCCGTACACAAAAATTTATAGGAGAAATATATATGAAATTTAGACCCTTGCATGATCGTGTGCTTATTAAAGTATTGGATAGCGAAGAAAAAACAGCTGGAGGAATAATTATTCCTGACACTGCTAAAGAAAAACCACAAGAAGGAGAGGTGGTAGCTGTTGGACCGGGTGCTAAAGGTGAAGACGGAAAACTTACGCCTATGGATGTAAAAATAGGTGATATTGTTCTTTTTGGAAAATGGTCAGGCACAGAAGTAAAAATTGACGGTAAAGAGTATAGTATTATGAAAGAATCGGACATAATGGGAGTTTCAAAAGGAAAAAAATAATCTTTAAAGGAGAATTAAAATGGCAAA
>MDTG01140597.1_pt1 | contig 14667 bp, 14 predicted proteins | sample 811421 | NCBI WGS metagenome assembly MDTG01 (sample SAMN05326645, study PRJNA326480) | marine metagenome | isolation source: seawater | place: Pacific Ocean: South East | collected 2011
ATCAGAGTACTTCAAATCAACACCACTATCTTTCAGAAATTTATCCGTTTGCTTTGCTAAATTTTTCCTGTTAACTTCACTGTTTACAAATTCACTGATCTCGTCATCGGAATAACCCAATTGTCTAGCAACATTTTTAACTTCAAGAAGAGCCATCAGACCTTTTAACTTTCTAGCATTTATCAGATCACAATCTTCACTCACCTTGTTAGCTACACTTATTTCTAAAAGACTATGCCAAATCTCCTTGTTGTTAATAAGCAAATTTTTGGCACTAACTGAATAAATACCATAAAAACAGAAAAAAAATATTAAATACCTTACTCGCAAGTCAAACCACCTAAAATACCTTTCTATCTATCCAATTATAAACATCTATTCTGCAGCAATGCTGTTCGATAAACTATCCTTTGTTTTCAATCGATCTTCTATTTCATCTCGAAAATTTCTAATCAAGCCTTGAATAGGCCAAGCAGCTGCATCACCTAGAGCACAGATCGTATGACCTTCTACTTGTTTTGTAACATCTAAAAGCATGTCAATCTCTTCAACATTGGCACGTCCGTTAACTAGCCTTTCCATAACTCGCATCATCCAGCCAGTACCTTCCCTGCACGGCGTACATTGTCCACAGCTTTCATGTTTATAAAATTTAGACAACCGCCATATAGCTTTTATAATATCAGTTGACTGGTCCATAACTATTACTGCAGCAGTTCCCAAACCAGAGCGCTGATCTTTTAGATAGTCGAAATCCATAATGACGTCTTCGCAGCTTTCGCCCCTCAAGCATGGCACTGAAGAACCTCCAGGAATGACTGCTTTTAAATTTTTCCAGCCCCCTCTTACTCCGCCACAATGTCTGTCTAAAAGTTCTTTTAGAGGTATTGACATGGCTTCCTCAACTACACATGGGTTGTTAACATGGCCAGATATTGCGAATAGCTTGGTTCCAGCATTATTTTCTCGCCCAAATGATTTAAACCAACTACTACCTCGACGTAAGATTGTTGGAACAACAGCTATGGACTCAACGTTATTGACTGTAGTAGGGCAACCGTAAAGTCCAGCTCCAGCAGGAAATGGTGGCTTCATTCTAGGCATGCCTTTTTTACCTTCTAAACTTTCTAACAAAGCAGTTTCTTCACCGCAAATATAAGCGCCTGCACCATGATGCAAATATAAATCGAAATCCCAGCCCGACTTAACAGCATTTTTTCCTAAAAAACCTGCTTCATATGCTTCATCAATAGCATTTTGCAGCGCTTCTCTTTCTCGAATAAATTCACCCCGAATGTATATATATCCCGTGTTGGCCCCCATAGAGAACGCTGCGATCAGACAGCCCTCAATTAAAGTATGTGGATCGTGACGCATAATTTCTCTATCTTTACAAGTCCCAGGCTCAGACTCATCTGCATTAATAACCAAATATGATGGCCGGCCATCACTTTCTTTGGGCATGAATGACCATTTAAGTCCAGTAGGAAACCCTGCTCCTCCCCTTCCCCTAAGACCTGAAGCTTTTATTTCATCTATTATCCACTCACGGCCTTTTTTGATTAGCTCAGAAGTATTGTCCCAATGCCCTCTTTGCATTGCACCTCTCAATGACCTATCATTCATACCATAAAGATTTGTGAATATTCTGTCCTTGTCACTTAACATCAGTTTTCCTCTAAATGGTTTCTATTTAACCAAACTCTGAAAATTACTATAAGCGCCCAAATAAAGGCAGCTATTGCAAAAAAATCAAATAAGAATGCAAATTTTGGCTCCCAATTAAATTGGCTTCCTAAAAAGTTTATTAACATCCAGGCAACTATAGTGAATATAATAACCGCACTCGCTATTCTCATTTGTGATTTGTTTTTTTTATCCAAAATAATACCCAAAAATAAACCTAAATTGAATCTACTCTACTTTTTATGTTTTTCTAATTTCGTTCTAACTTCTTTTGTAGTGTTTATCGTATCTTTTAATGTTACAGCTAAGTCTACAGAAGCGTTATTTTGCAGCTCTGTATTCCTAAATTCCTTCAATGATGTTAAACCTGATGCTGGTTCAGCGGCAAAACGCTCATTTTGAGGCCCTGGAATTGGTATCTTACCTTTTTCAAATTCTTCTAAAATCTTTAATAGTTTTGGTGGAGTTAAATCTTCGTAATAATCCTTTCCAATCTGGACCATCGGAGCGTTTGAACACGCGCCTAAACATTCTACCTCTTCCCAGCTGAGCTTACCGTTTTTGGACAGTTCATGTTGGTTAGGAGAAATATGCTTTTTGCAGATTTCAGCTAAATCTTCCGCACCACATATCATACAAGAGGTAGTTCCACAAACTTGGATGTGGGCCACTTTACCAACAGGATGTAGTTGAAACATAAAATAGAAGGATGCAACCTCTAAAGCTCTGATAAATGCCATATCCAACATTTCAGACACATACTCTATCGCCGGTCGAGTTAGCCAACCTTCTTGCTCTTGAGCTCTCCACAATAGAGGAATAATCGCGCTGGCTTGACGTCCCTCCGGATATTTCTTTATTTGCTCGCCCGCCCAAATCAGATTTTCTTTATTAAAAGAAAATGAATCGGGCTGCTCATGATGTAATCTTCTTAACATTAAAATACGCTCCGCAAATTCATTTTGTATGCTATTTCAATCTTCGAGAACTTAAAACAAATCATCTATCCACCTCTCCAAATACAATATCTAAAGAACCCAAAATTGCAGAGACATCTGCAAGTTGATGACCTCTGCATAGGTAATCCATCGCAGCTAAATGAGGAAAACCAGGTGCTCTTAATTTGACTCTATAAGGCTTATTTGAGCCATCTGAGACAAGATATACTCCAAACTCACCTTTTGGGGCCTCAACAGGAGCATACACCTCTCCATGGGGGACATGAAATCCTTCAGTATATAACTTAAAATGATGAATTAGAGCCTCCATCGATTTCTTCATTTGAACTCGTGGAGGAGGGGTTAATTTACCACGAGACAATACATCTCCCTCTGTCTTGCCTAATTTTTTAATTGCTTGCTGTATTATGCTATTACTCTCACGCATTTCAGCCACTCTACACAAATATCTGTCATAACAGTCCCCATTTTTGCCAATTGGTATCTTAAAATCAAACTCATCATAACACTCATACGGCTGTGATTTCCGTAAATCCCAGGCGAAGCCTGAACCCCTAACCATAACCCCAGAAAAGCCCCAATCCTGTATGTCTTTTTCACTTACCACCCCGATATCAACATTTCTTTGTTTGAATATACGATTCTCGGTTAGTAAACTCTCGATATCATCCAATACTTTTGGAAAATTTAAACTCCATTCCATTATATCGTCCAACAATTCTAATGGTAAATCTTGATGCACACCTCCTGGCCTAAAATACGCAGCATGTAATCGTGCTCCACAAGCACGCTCATAAAAAATCATTAATTTTTCCCGCTCTTCAAATCCCCACAGAGGCGGTGTTAAGGCTCCTACGTCCATAGCTTGAGTTGTAATATTTAATAAATGGTTTAATACTCTACCGATTTCACAATAAAGCACACGTATCAAAGACGCTCGCTTTGGAACTTTTGTATCTGTCAGTTTTTCTATCGCCAGGCACCAACTATGCTCCTGGTTCATCGGCGCCACATAATCTAACCGATCAAAATACGGCAAGTTTTGAAGATAAGTTCGGCTTTCCATCAGTTTTTCAGTACCACGATGTAATAAACCAATATGTGGGTCACACCTCTCTACTATTTCACCATCGAGCTCCAAGACTAACCGTAATACCCCATGAGCAGCTGGATGCTGAGGTCCAAAATTTATGTTAAAATTGCGGACTTGATCCTCCACTTTTTTATCACCTGTTAATTCTTGAGACATTAGTTAAGCCCGTTCGCTAATTATATTTTAATATTACGCTGTTTAATTTCAAATCTTCATTCGTTGAATAAATTCACAAAGATAGTTCAATTTTTACTATCAAGTTCTTCACCCTCTTCTACGTTGATGTAATCAGCTCCTTCCCAAGGTGACATAAAATCGAATTGTCGATATTCTTGAGTTAGACTTACTGGTTCATAAATTACAGCTTTTTGCGCTTCATCATATCTCACTTCAGAATAACCTGTGGTAGGGAAGTCTTTTCTTAGAGGGTGACCTTGAAATCCATAATCTGTCAGTAATCTGCGCAAATCAGGATGCTCCGCAAATTTGATTCCATACATATCGAACACCTCGCGCTCATACCAATCAGCGGCTTTATGAATCGTACTAATCGTCGGTATGAGCTCTTCATCTTTGATAGATACCTTAACTCTTATGCGTAGATTTTGATACATCGATAACAAGTGATAGACTACATCAAATCGTTTTTCACGATCGGGATAATCGACAGCAGTCACGTCGATTAATGTAGAAAACTGTAAGTTTGGATTTGTTCTAAGGAAATCTAATAGAGATACTATCCGACTTGGAATTGCTTCAATAACTAACTCATCATTGCAAACTTGCGTAGACAAGACGGACTCTTCTTGTTTCGACTCTATTAAACTACCTAATTCACCGATGACCTCACTCATAGAAAACCTTATCTTACAATTGTTCCAGTTCGTCGAATTTTCCTTTGCAGTTGCATTATCCCATACAGAAGTGCTTCTGCTGTTGGAGGACACCCTGGCACATAAATATCTACAGGCACTATCCTATCGCACCCTCTAACAACTGAGTAACTGTAGTGATAATAACCCCCGCCGTTTGCACAGGAACCCATACTTATAACATATCTGGGTTCAGGCATTTGATCGTACACCTTTCTTAGAGCTGGTGCCATCTTATTTGTCAAAGTACCAGCAACAATCATTAAATCAGACTGACGCGGGCTTGCCCTTGGGGCAGTGCCGAGTCTTTCAAGATCATAGCGCGGCATTGATGTATGCATCATCTCCACTGCACAACACGCTAAGCCAAATGTCATCCAATGCAATGAACCCGTCCTAGCCCAATTGATAACATCTTCAGTCGAAGTGACAATAAACCCCTTATCTTGCAGATCTCTACTTAACGCACTCACAGCTATCTCTTTGTCAACTCCTGCTGAATTCGAAACAGTTTTCAATCCCATTCCAACGCTCCTTTCTTCCACTCGTAAGCGAAACCAATAGTCAGAACACCCAAGAAAACCATCATTGACCAAAATCCTACAGCACCAACATCTTTGAAACTTACTGCCCAAGGGAACAAAAAAGCTACCTCTAAATCAAAAATAATAAATAAAATGGCTACCAAGTAAAACCGCACATCAAATTTCATCCTAGCGTCGTCAAAAGCATTGAAACCACATTCATAAGCTGATGTTTTTTCAGAATCTGGATTGTTAACAGCTACAATAATTGCAGCTAAAATCAAAATTACACCAAGCGCTATGGCTAACCCCAAAAATATAAGTATGGGCAAATACTGCATCAACAACTCATTCAATGAAAAGCTCCCCAATTTGATGGTATATATGTAGGACGCGGTTTAACCCTGACAATAGCTAACGTCAACAGAACATCAACTAAATCGGAGAGATAAAAACTACGAAACAGATATAACGTAGTACGAAAGAAATATGTTCAATTGTCACCCTGAACCAAATATTTGATCGGCAATTTTGTTGGACTTGTATTCCCAGTATCAGGCAATAAGGATATTTCTCCATCCAATGAAACCTTTTTAAACTTTTTCACCAAAGTCTTCAGTGCAATAATATAATCTGTTTTAGCCATGTAATGGCCTACGCAATGATGTGCTCCACCACCAAACCCAAAATGTTTTTTTCGCCGTTTGCTAATATTAAACCCTTTTTGATCATCAATTAACGGATCACGGGCTGAAGAATGCACCAATAAATGTAGTATAGTGCCTCTTTTTATCTCAACACCAGAAAATTCAAAATCAACAATTGCTTCACGAGTGACCCAAGTGGTAGTTGGTCGCTCTCTTATTAACTCATTAAAGGCATTTTCAGCTAACGAGTTATCTCTTTCTAATTTTTCCCATTCTTTGGGATGCTGAATAAAGGTAAGCATTCCCAAGCCAAGTTGGGACCTCGTAGTATCAACACCACCAAATATTGAAATAACAATCAGATCAGAAAGCTCCAAATCAGTTAAACCACCAAACTCTTTGGCTCGTAGATAAAGTCGCGCAATAAAACTTGTCTTGTCTTGGCCTAACTGGGCTTTTTTCAACAGTTCAATTGAGAGTGCCGCAAGTCTTTCATACGCTTTATCAAAAATAATTTCATTCTCTTTACACTCAACACCCATCGCTAAACCTAGATCTGAAGCGTTATTGGATATCATCTTCCAATGCTTCCCATCTAAACCAAGTAAAGCACTCATTGCCTTTCCAGCATATGGCTTTGCAAATTCCTCCATGAACTCACACGACTTTTTAAGACTTAATTTAGAACAAAGGTTCTTCGCTATAAGTTCAAACTCAGGCTCTAAAGAGCTAATATAATCTGAGGACAAAGCCGGAACCAAAATACTCCGTAATTTACGATGGTAATCTCCCTCTTGTCCAATGATGCTCCTCTTCCAAAATTTCCCAAAAGAACCTGTAAGATTATTTTTATCTGGCCAGATATGACTTCCTTGTCTTAACCGACGATCACGTAAAAGTTGTCCAACTTCCTTATATCGCAGAATCGCTAACCCATATGGAGTGGTGGCAAAAAATGCTATTTTCCTAGCTTCTCTTACTTGAATTCCTCTAGTTGAAAATCTTAAATTATCTAAATTTAAATGAGAAAACTGCATCGAACTCTTTACCAATAAAGCTTCGGAAATTTAACTGACTACAATAATGATTTTATACTAAAGAAATGTTCTTGTAGTCAAATATTGTGATTTTATGTAATAAGCTAATTATAAAACACTAAGCCAGAAGTAAAAACGATGAAAACGTTAGACTTTATTTTTGATTTTGCGAGTCCAAATGCATATCTCGTTCATAAGGTTCTTCCTAAAATCAGACTTCGTAGAAACATTAAAATTAATTATATACCCTGTTTGCTAGGTGGAATATTTAAAGAAACTAATAACCGCTCACCAATGGATGCATTTTCTAGTATCAAAGGAAAATTGAAGTATGAAAGGCTAGAATTGCTACGCTTTATTCGGGAACATAAAATTATAACGTACAAAGCGAACCCGTTCTTTCCAGTTAACACACTAATACTAATGCGTGGCGCAATTGTAGCTGAACGAGGTAATTGGTTAGAGAATTACATTGAAGCAGGTTTTTATCACATGTGGGAAGAACCTAAGGATATGAGTAATTTGGAAGTATACAAGAATGCCATGCAAAACTCAGGTTTTAAAGTTCCAGATTTACTAGATCAAATTCAGTCAGATGAAGTGAAGAAACAGCTAAAAATGAATACTAATACAGCTGTTGAAAAGGGAGCATTTGGGGTTCCAACATTCTTTTTGGGAAACGAAATGTTCTTTGGAAAAGAACGATTAACTCAAATCGAGGCAATCCTATCCAACTAACCTTTACCTCTCCACGGAATGGTTCGGCTTATAATTAATCGCATTAAAATATCAAATGCTAAACCCAGTAAACCCATGATCAAGATAGTTACCCAAATTAATTCATAATCTGAGACAGTCCTTGCAACATTTTCTATAAACCCAATTCCAGTAGTACCTGCCAACATTTCAGCAGCTACCAGGGTACCCCAACACACACCGATTGCTATTCTGATTCCAGTTAAAATTTCAGGCAAGGCATTAGGTAAAATAACATGCCTTAAAATCTGTTGGTTGGACGCTCCTAATGAATGAGACGCACGAATTTTGGATAACTGCGTACCTGAAGCGCCTGTTCTAGCAGATATAACCATGATAGCAAAAGCGACCATAAATAATAAGAAAATCTTACCATCATCTTGAATACCAAAAATTGTCAAAATCAGCGGCGCCCAAGCTAATGGAGGAACTGGTCGATATAATTCAATGATAGGATCAAAAAAAGATTTAAAAAATCTAGATATACCCATGTAAATGCCTAAGGGCACACCCAAAAAAATGCCAAGAGCAAGAGCCACCAAAACTCTGAACAAAGAATCCCATATATGGCCATCCAGCATCGGAATAGCACCAAGGTAAATATCTCCTTGAGCAAATGCTTGTAACTTGTCTTTATAATTTGGGATGAATTTTCCATTTTCTGAATGAACGCCATAATCACCTGGTAACAAATCAATCAAAAAATCAGGAATTAAAAATGAAACAATATCAGAGATTTCCAGCCAATCCCACCAGAATAGTGTAGTACCTTTATATCCACCACCACTTTCCAAATTCGGATTAGCTAGAAGAAGAAATTTTGCTACAACATCCGTTGGTTTAGGCAACCAGCGACCTGAACCTTGTTCAGTACATTGAGTTTTGGATTTAATAACTCCTGCCCCTGGAATAAAAAATGACTGTACTAAACGCAAATTGCCTTTAGCATTCTCTACGGCAATCAAAAAATTTCTTACTGCCTGATTCAATTGATCTAAAGCCATTGGAGGAAAAATCGTACCATCATCTAATCTTCTAAAAATACGCTCAACGGCTTTAATATAATTTTTTCGTTTGTTTAAAATTTCTTCCGAAAACTCTACATCTTCATTTGATAATTTTAACGTTTTAATCTTATCCTTAGTCAACTCAATAGTGCTATTCGCCACTTTTGAATTATTACGAACTTTCAGAAACTTCTTAGATAACAAATGAACTTCTTCACTAATCTCATCAAAAAGAGCACCTTTTGAAGTGATTGGAAGTAGAGGTAATTCGATACGAGTAGTACCCCACTTCGGTTGGGCCAAACCCTCGCTTGAGGGTTGATAACTGGCATACCCTCTAATAAGCTTTTCAGTCAACTGATCCAAATCTGAAACAATTTCGTTTATCGCTTCTCGGGACTCAAGGCTTTGGTTTTTTCGATCTGAAAATATTCCAATAATGCTTCTTGAATTAGAAATAACCTTTAATAGCTCCCCCTTTTCTGACTCGCTAAAAATTCCTTCAGGAAAGCTAGATTGCAAAATATTTAATTGATCCGTATTTCTGACAATCAATGCCGTAGACTTGTAGTATCGTGAGTCTACAGGTAAAGCAGCTTTTATTGGCGCAATAGCAGTTTCAACTTTTGCTACCTGACACATTTCATTCCCCGCTTCAGGAAAAAAGGCCCGTCCAAAACCCCATGAAAAATAAAACCAGAGCAATAAAATTGCAGATACGCCAGACAGAGTCCAATACCATCCACCTAACGTTCTCTCAGGGTCCCCAAAGACTTGATCTCTCGCGCGATAAGTCGCTTGCCTTATTCCAATTACAATAGACCAAAACAGCAATACCAAAAGAATGACAATTATAATAGATGCTACAAAAGCTCTTTCTTGAGACAACCAATCAAGCACCTCCCATAATCTCCTCTTCCATATCCCAAATCATGGAGAGAATTTCTTCTCTTACCTCAGCAAAATGTGAGCTTTGTTTTATATCTCTAAGTGGAGTTTGTAAGCCTTTTTCAGCAAAAGGCAGTTTATATTCTTTGTGAATCCTTCCAGGCCTTGGAGCCATCACGAATAACCGTTCACCTAGAAGTAGAGCTTCTTCAACAGAGTGTGTGATTATTAAAATTGTTTTGCCAGTTTCTTTCCAAAGTTCTAGAATTAAAGACTGCATTTTTTCTCTTGTCAAAGCATCCAACGCCCCCAAAGGTTCATCCATCAAGATGACATCAGGGTCGTTTATTAAGCAACGTGCCAATGCAACTCGTTGTTGCATGCCTCCCGATAGTTGATAAGTAGGAGTATTACCAAACCCTTGCAAACCAACGATATCAAGCCACTTAGCCACCAGTGCGTCATTCTCATTTTGAGAAGTCTTTTTCATTCTCAATCCAAAATCAACGTTCTTAGAAACAGTGAGCCATTCAAATAAAGCCCCCTGCTGAAACACCATTCCCCTCTCTACACTTGGACCGTCTATTATTTTTGAATTTAATGTCATAGAACCTGAGGTTGGATTTAAAAAACCTGCAATCATATTTAATAAAGTTGTTTTACCGCAACCTGATGGCCCCAAGACAGAAAGTAACTCTCCCTTTTTGAGGGTGAAATTTATATCTTGTAAAGCCTCGACCTTTACCCCAGTTTGCGCATTTGCAAAAGTCATACATAAATTTTTACAAACGAGATCAGACATATTATTTTTCAAATTTTCTAATGAGGGCAAGACCCAAATACGGGTCTTGCCTTTGATATGTGACTTATTATTTTCTATCCATCAATCAAAAAATGAACTATCAATCGTTTTTGCAATCGCAGCTCCATCAGATGAGTCTGAAAACACCACTCCTAGCGCTGCCGCTGCACTTGCTGCCACGCCATCAGGTCCAAAGTATTTTTCCATCTGTTGTTTTTCAGTCATGAAAATCATACCAGCCATTTGTCGACGAGTATCTTCGACACTCATTCCAGCATCAGCAGCAACTTTTGCTAATTGTGCGTCGGTAGCTTTCCATGCCAAATTCGCTTCATCAGTCACATCTAAGAATGTTCTCAGTAGATCAGGATTTTCAGTTGCAAATTTTTCAGTTACTGAAACCACATCAAATGAACCTATACCTGCATCTATTTTCTGCTGAGATGTCATGATTGGAGTTCCTACTTCGCCTGCAGCTTTTGATGAATTTCCACCAAAAATACATGCCATATCAACATTGCCATCAGCAAGTGACTTCGCTCCATCAGCAGGAGCTTGATCTACAATTGTCATAGTGGTTGTATCAACATTCAGACTGGCCATATAACTTCTGAAGGCAAAATCAGCCATTGTATTTAATGGAACTGCAACAGTTTTTCCCTCTAATTCAGATGCATTTGAGGAGTCTATTCCCAATCCATTCCGTATAAAACAATCATTTGCTTCATATTCCATAGCTATAGCAACCATTTTCAAGGGATGTCCTTGCTGAATTGCGGTGACAAACGGTGAAAGACCTTGTGAGTAAGAGATGTCAATATCACCTGCTAACATAGCTTCTGTCATTTGAACACCCGTTGAAAAGTCTGTCCAATTAACTTCCACACCCATAGCCTCATCATAAACTTTATCAACTTTTGCTATTTGATTTGGTGATGCCCACTCCAAAAAAAACGCTACGTTAACACTATCTGCTGCCTGGCTCATAGAAGCGGCTGTCAAGCTTATAATGCCTCCCACAAGGGCTATGCCCTTAATTAAAAATTTTCTCATATTTCCCCCTTTTGATTAAAAACTACAGTTAGTTGGAATTAACTTATCCTAGTTTTATTTTTTAGACTTCAATTCCTATCATTAAAAATCGTAATTTGCGAGATTAAACTTTTACCTCAACTTTAATGAGCAAAGATTAAGAAAAAATGATTTTTTTGTTTAATCTTTGCGCAAGTGGTTGTATTCATCATTGCGCTTGATTAGAGGAAGTTTATGAGAATTTGGATACCATTTAAAAAGAAGCCACCCATAGTAAGCGTAATTCGATTTAGTGGCACAATTGCGACAGACGGTAGATTCGGTTCATCCGAGATTAGTGATCAATCAACAAAAAAGTTGATCGAAAAAGCTTTTGGGCAAAAAAATATTTCAGCCGTTGCAATAATAATCAACTCTCCTGGAGGAAGCCCCGTGCAATCTAGCCTTATTGCAGCTAGAATTAGACGCCTCGCAACCGAAAAACAAGTCCCTGTTTATGCCTTTATTGAAGATGTTGCCGCTTCTGGAGGTTATTGGTTAGCAACTGCAGCAGATCATATCTATGCAGACTTTAGCTCAATTGTTGGTTCAATTGGTGTAATTTACTCTGGCTTTGGATTCCAAGATCTCATAAAATCCTATGGCGTAGAACGCCGAATACATACAGCTGGGAAAGACAAAAGTTTTTTAGATCCATTCCGGCCAGAGAATCCTGAGGATATCGATAAACTTCTAAATCTTCAGAAAGAAATTCACGATGCTTTTGTTACACAGGTCAAAAATAGCCGTGGAGCAAAATTGCAGAGTGAGGATATTTTTACAGGCGAGTTTTGGATTGGAAAAAGTGCTAAAGCTTTGGGTTTGATTGATGATATTGGCCATCTAGTTCCCACTATGAAAGGTATATTTGGTGAAAAAACCAGATTCTCCTTACACGAAAAAAAGAGAACCTTTATTTCGAGATTTGGTATCAAAATAGTCAATGAAGTATTAGGGGGTATTGAGAATCGCATTAAATGGTCAAAATTTGGATTATAAATGATTATAAAAGTGATTTCTCTTTTTTTGATCGGCATTGTTATTTTAGCTATCTTTGGTCGACTGAGATTGCCAAATTTTAAACTTGGCTCCCGAAAAAAATGCACTAAGTGTGGCTCACCAATTATCAATGACTCAAAGTGCATTTGTGAAGATTAAAAATAAGTTTTGCACAGAGATCTGATGGAGATGTTAATGTCAAAAAGTGCAATAATCACCGGTGGAGCCAAAAGACTAGGAAAAGCAATGACATTAGATCTCGCCAAACAAGGTATTAATGTCTTAGTGCATTACAATACTTCGGCAGGTGAAGCAGAAGAAACACGTGATTTGGCAAGACAAAATGGTGTAAAAGCAGATATATTGAAGGCAAATCTGTTAGAAATGAGTGATACTGTTGGGCTTATAAAAAAAGCAACAAATCTAATGGGAGGGCCATTCAGTATTCTAATAAATAATGCTTCTATTTTTGAATATGACAATTTAACCACAGCGGATAAAATAAGTTGGGATAGACATTTAGACTCAAACCTAAGAGCTGCAGTATTCATTACACAAAAATTTGCAGAACAAGCTCCAAAAATGACCCACAGACAAAACGAACTTCCTTTCGCTAATTCCAACGTTATAAATATTATTGATCAACGCGTGAGAAAATTAACACCTGAATTTATGTCTTACACAATAGCGAAAGTTGGTCTTTGGGGTTTTACTCAATCGTCTGCTCAATTTTTAGCGCCAAATATCAGAGTAAATGCGATTGGTCCTGGACCAACGCTACAAGGAGTTAGGCAAAGTAAAGAAAATTTTGACCGACAGAGACTAGCTACTCCATTGATGAGAGGAGCGAATGAGGCTGATATAACCAATGCAATGAATTATATCTTGAATGCACACTCTTTAACTGGCCAGTTAATATGCCTCGACGGAGGTCAGCATCTGGCATGGCAGACAGCAGATGTGGTAGGAATTGAGTAAGAAAAACAATGGTGTAGGTAATTTCCCTTACGTTAGTTGTCCACCTAAAATGAAGAATTTTTAGAGAAATATAAAAAAAAGTAATGAATTCAAGAATTTGCATAATTTAAAAGAATTTAATGTTTTATTTCAATGACTTATAGATTTGCTTAAAAATTAGGCAATATGGTTAACTGCTAGTAAATTAAGGGAAAATAGAGATATTTAGAAAGTTATATTCAGACTTATCCACAGATTAGGTGGAGAAAATGCTTATGATATGGCAATTTACACATCAAGAAAAAAGAATCATATAAAAACTTAAAATGACAAACGTGATCAGAGCAAATAACCAAAAGATTTCAGGGTATAAAATAATCGCAAATTACCTTAAAGATCTTGCCGAAAAACCAGGTGTTTATCGGATGTTAGATAGTAATGGTGAGATCTTATATGTGGGAAAAGCCATCAATTTAAGGAAAAGAGTCACAAGTTATTCAAAGCTTTCTGGTCATTCTATGAGAACAATCAAAATGATAGAGCAAACTCATTCAATGATGTTTTTAACAACCCGAACTGAAACAGAAGCCCTACTATTAGAGCAAAATTTGATCAAACAATTAAAACCAAAGTATAACGTTTTATTGCGCGATGACAAAAGCTTTCCAAATATTTTAGTGTCCAAAAGTCATACCTTCTCACAGATTAAAAAACACAGAGGGAAGAGATCTGAAAAGGGTAATTATTATGGACCCTTTGCTTCAGCTGGAGCCGTTAATAGAACCTTAAATCAACTACAAAAAATATTTATGTTACGAAATTGTACTGACGCACAATTCAATAACAGGAGTCGTCCTTGTTTATTATTTCAAATAAAAAAATGTTCTGGACCATGTGTAGGTAAAATTTCTGAAAGTAATTACAATGCAGCTGTCAAGGATGCAGAAGATTTTTTAAAAGGAAGAAACAGCTTCATACAAGAAAAACTAGCATTACAAATGCATAAAGCGAGCCAAAGATTAGAGTTTGAAACTGCTGCCGGGATAAGAGATAGAATCCATGCACTCACGCAAATCCAGCAGCATCAAGGTATTAATCCAAAAGGAGTAAAAGAAGCAGATATTATCGCAATACATAAAGAGGGAAACATCGCGTGTGTCCAAGTTTTTTTTATTCGAGCGCATCAAAATTGGGGTAACAAAGCTTACTTTCCACAAACAGGAAACGGTGCAGAGATTAAAGAAATTCTAGAAGCATTTATTGTTCAATTCTATTCCAACAAAACACCACCTAAAACACTCTTGCTGTCAAACAGCTTGGAAAATACTGATTTAGTAGAACAATTATTATCAAAGAATTCATTATATAA
>MDTG01272231.1_pt1 | contig 14667 bp, 12 predicted proteins | sample 811421 | NCBI WGS metagenome assembly MDTG01 (sample SAMN05326645, study PRJNA326480) | marine metagenome | isolation source: seawater | place: Pacific Ocean: South East | collected 2011
AAGTTTAATAAAATTATTATTGATGAAAGCGAAAGCTATTCAGCTAATTGTATATGGGTAAATGACAAGGTGATTGTACCGGAAGGTTATGTGAAAACTCAGAAAGCCATTGAAGATGCAGGATACGAAGTCATATTAGTAGATACTTCAGAATATAGAAAGCTAGACGGCGGTTTGAGTTGCTTATCCCTTAGATTTTAATTATAAATAGGGGTTTGTATCCTATTTCAGATATTCTATGATGATGAAAAGAAAACAGTAGTATAAGTACTATAGAAGGGACTGTCTCAGAAGTTTACCTAAAGTTTAAATCTGGGGTGTTTCAGAATGAATTTCAAAAAACACAGAAATTCATTCTGAGACACCACCTTAGTATGTTTTTATATGACCTAGGAGGATGACATAAATCTCGCACTATGAAAGTGTAAAGCATCTTTGATCACCTAAATCACTTTTTCCTTCCATTTTCCCATTCTAAAGTATATAGATATAATTGCAGCTTCAACTATTACCGATAGAGATACTGCAATCCATACCCCATTCGTCCCATAATCCAAAATGATGGACAATACATATGCGATTGGAAGCTTAAATACAACATTTGCAACAAGGGATGCAATCATTGGAGGAAGCGTGTCGCCTGCGCCCTTAAAGACCCCTCCGAAAATCATTGTGAAAATAACAAACAATAATCCAGCATAAATTATTCTTAAATAATTAACTCCAATCCCTATAACTTCGGGGTCATTTATAAAAGCCCCAATAATCCACTTAGGAACAATTAAATAAGGAATCGCAAAAATCGTCATATTTATACAGGCAAGCTTTAGCCCTTCCTTAATGAGTTTTTCAACTTCTTCAGTATCCTTTCTACCTAAACTATGGCCAACCATTATTGATATGGCTACCGAAAGGCCAACAAGGAAAATAAAGGTATAATTGAACAGCTGTCCACCTATACCAAATGCAGCTGTACCAGCATTTTTTCCGGCCTTATAGACAATTCTAAACATAAGCATACCAGTAAGTGGCCTAGCCACCTGCTGAATACAATCCCATATACCTATTCTTAGAATTCTAGAGGAATTCTTGATACTAAGCCTAGTATAGTGTAGAAAGTCCTTAATACTGTTGCCATAGATCTTTTTAACAATAATAAATGTAATAATGACAAAGGAAATAGTCCTTGATGAAACAGTGGCTATGGCGGCTCCCCTAAGTCCCCAACCAAATCCATATATAAATAGCCAGTCTAAAATAATATTTATAATATTTGAGGCTCCAAAAATATAAAGTGGAGTTATGGTATCACCCAAAGCATGTAAAATTGTTCTCATGGTAGTATTTAAATATACTAAAAACATACCTATGAATATTACCCTTAAATATTCACTGGTAAGAACAGTTGTTGTCGAATTCGTTTTAAACATGACTTCTATTATCTTAGAAGTATTTGAAAAACAGACAAGACTAACTATAATTCCAATAAGTGCCGAAAGGAGTATGGACTCACCACTAATACTTTTGACGGCGATTTCATCACCTTCACCAAAGCTCCTAGTAATTAGAGCTATAGTTCCCGCCGAAACCAATGCAGACATAACAAAAATTACTCCCGACGCTGATCCCCCCAAGGAAGCCGCCGAAGCTTCGTTAGTTCCAAGCTGCGATATGAACCACATATCTACGGTACCGAGTAGGGATTGAAGAATCATGCCTAGCATTACAGGACCTGCAAGCTTAAAGATTTTTTTAATGTAATCGGTTGAAATGTATTTGGTCAAGCTCATAGTTGTCACCCTTTTGGTTTTATAGTTTTACTATTTCCGTGCGAGGTGCGAAGTGCGATGTGCGTTAAAGAGATGGAGATTAACTTCAAGGTCATATACTAATAGGTTGATGAAGATTATTAAGTAAATCTTAATGATAAATATTAACTTTAAGGGAGCTGATTGCAGTTAAGTTTAAAGTTAATGTTCGTTATTAATATTAAGACATTAACTGAGGATATCATAAGGTTAATATGACAAGGATAAAAGTCCTCAGTACCTTAAAGAATGACCTGAACGTCGCACTACGCACCTCGCACTACGCACATTCTTCTGAAACATACATATAAATCATATCCTTTTAAATCATGCAGTGCAACCCATTGTTGAGAAAATTTGTATGCAAGTACCATTTAAAATATAAAAAATTATTAAAGAAATATCAAAAAAAGTGTTGATTGTTTATAAAAACAGGTATATATTATTATATAGATGAACATATGAACAATCATTCATATGAAAAACACTTATTAAATATGAGGTGATTAAATGGCTAACAATAAATCGAATAAAGACTCATGTGATTGTAATGTAATCCATGAAGATGTTGTTGATAAAGTTAGGGAAAAGATGCCAGCGGAAGAAAAGCTATATGACCTAGCAGATCTGTTTAAGGTCTTTGGCGATACCACTAGGATAAAGGTTTTATGTGCATTATTTGAGGAGGAGATGTGCGTATGTGATATAGCAGCAACACTAGGCATGTCGCATTCTGCCATATCCCATCAGCTCAGAGTTCTGAAGAGTGCAGGATTAGTGAAGTACAGAAGGGATGGGAAGATAGTTTATTACTCCCTTGACGATGAACACGTTAAAAATATTTTTGATCAAGGCTTTATTCATATAAGCCACAAATGAGCAAAAGGGGGCTATTAATATGTCAAGAAAAGGAAAAATAGAGTTTATACTTGAGGGACTTGATTGCGCAAATTGCGGGGGCAAAATAGAGAGAAAAGTTGTAGAATTGGATGATGTTAAGTCAGCATCTCTAAACTTTGTTACTAAAACATTATCAGTTGAGATAGATAGTGAAGACAACATAGAAGCCATCATAGCAGATACAAAGGGTATTGTTAAAAAATATGAACCTCATGTAGTTGTTAAAGAAAAAGTAGTAGACAAAGCTATTAAGAAAGTATTGATTTTAGAAGGGCTTGTATGTGCAGGCTGCTTAGACAAGATTGAAGGCAAGATCATGGAACTAAAAGGAGTTAAAAATGCACATATAGATTTTGCTTCAAGTAAGCTTATTATTGAAGGTAATAAGAGGGATATGGGCAGCATAACAAAGGAAGCTATAGAAATAGTACAGAGGATTGAGCCTGGTGTTGATGTTAAAGAAGAAACTAAAGGTAATACTCAGAAACATCAAGATAGCTGTTGTGGTGGAGGCTGTCATGGTAATAATCGTGAACAAGATAACGAGCATGACCACGGACACAGCCACGGAGAAGGCGGAAATAAAAAGGAATTGATAAGACTTGGTATAGGTGCTGCATTTTTTGCAGCAGGATTGATATTTAAATTCTCTCATATGGTGGAGTTTATAATTTTCTTCATCAGTTATATCTTAGTTGGGGGAGAAGTTCTTCTAAGGGCTGGAAAAAATATATTAAGGGGTCAGATATTCGATGAAAACTTCTTGATGGCCATAGCTACAATCGGAGCCTTTGCTATTGGAGAATTTCCAGAAGGTGCTGGAGTTATGATTTTCTATCAGACAGGAGAATTTATGCAGGGGTTAGCAGTTAATCGTTCAAGAAAATCTATTGCAGATTTAATGGATATAAGACCAGACTATGCTAACCTTAAGGTTGGAAATGAGCTTAAAAAAGTTTCTCCAGAAGAAGTAAGTATTGACGATGTAATAGTAGTAAAGCCCGGTGAAAAGGTGCCCCTTGATGGAACTATTATGGAAGGGAACTCTACCCTTGATACATCGGCGCTAACGGGAGAATCAGTGCCAAGAGATGTTACACCTGGAGATGAAGTTCTTGGTGGGTTCATAAATAAAAATGGGTTACTAACAATTAGAGTAACTAAGGATTTTGGAGAGTCAACTGTTTCAAAAATATTAGACTTAGTCCAAAATGCCAGCAGTAAAAAAGCACCAATTGAAAACTTTATAACTAAGTTCGCAAGATATTATACTCCTGTTGTTGTGTTCAGTGCATTGGCGCTAGCGGTAATTCCTCCGTTAGTTATTGATGGAGCTACATTTGCAGATTGGCTTTATAGAGCGCTTATCTTCTTAGTAGTATCTTGTCCTTGTGCCTTAGTGATATCTATTCCCCTTGGTTTCTTTGGAGGAATAGGTGGTGCATCCAAAAATGGAATACTCATAAAGGGTGGTAACTATCTAGAGGCCCTTAATAATGTAGATACAGTAGTATTCGATAAAACTGGTACACTGACAAAGGGTGTATTTGAAGTAACTAAAGTAGAAGTTCAAGGGAATATAGGGAAGGAAGATTTATTGCAGTTTGCAGCCTATGCTGAAAGCTATTCAAATCATCCTATTGCCCTTTCAATCATAAAGGAATATGGAAAAGAGATTAATAAGGATGAGATACAGTCCTATGATGAAATTTTCGGTCACGGAATAAAGGCTACTGTAAAGGGAAAGAGCGTTCTAGCAGGAAATGAGAAACTAATGAAAAAAGAAAATATTAAGTTTAGTAGCACCGATGCAGATGGAACGACGATTCATATAGTGGTTGAAAAGGAATATGCGGGATATATTGTTATTTCCGATGAGATAAAGGATGACTCTGCTAAAGCTATTAAAGGACTTAAAGAAATTGGTATAAACAAAACCGTAATGCTTACAGGAGACAATAAAAACGTGGCTGCAAAGGTAGCTGGAAAGCTTGGGTTAGATAAAGTATATGCAGAACTTTTACCTCAACATAAAGTAGAAAAGGTAGAGATGCTAGATAAAGAGAAAAAATCTAAAGGAAAACTTATCTTTGTAGGTGATGGTATAAATGATGCTCCGGTTCTTGCGAGGGCAGATATCGGAATAGCAATGGGGGGCTTGGGCTCAGACGCGGCTATTGAAGCTGCCGATGTTGTTCTTATGACCGATGAGCCAGCTAAAATAGTCAGTGCAATAAAAATCGCAAAGAGGACTAATGCAGTAGTATGGCAAAACATTGTATTCGCTCTAGGTATAAAGGGAATTGTATTACTTCTTGGAGCCGTAGGTATAGCAACTATGTGGGCAGCAGTTTTCGCCGATGTAGGGGTTGCACTGATAGCAGTGCTGAATTCCATGAGGGTATTAAATGTAGAAAATATATAAAAAGTAATTACCTGTGATAGCATTAAATTATTCAACAGAAAGCGACAAGGAGCAGTTCAGAATAGAGCTGTTTCTTGTCACTTTTTTATTGCTAAATCTCTTTTCTAGCAAATATATATGGAGCCATCTTATGATATACAATCTTTTTATACTTCATATCCTTTTGTATTCTTTGAATACCTGTATCAATAGCATCCTGGGATATGAGATTAAACATAGAATATCCTTTTCTCGATGCGATATTTATTAATTTTTGCCCAAAATTTTCATCGACACCTAGAACCAGAGTATCGGACTTAATGCCAGTAAAACCATTTTCTGATAGAGAGGAGATAATCTCTTCGCTGGATTGATATCTATTAAGCTCTGCTTCTATTGTCTCAGGAAAATACTTCGTAGTGAGTCGATTGCTAATGTGTTCATAGGTATCGGTAAAAATGAAAAGGCAACCATTATCTTTAAGTACCCTAAAAATATTCTTAAACATTGTATTTATATCTTTAATATGATGTATGACATCAACCATATATATTGCATCAAAGTCTTGACTAGCAAAGGGACTAAGATGGACTGCATCGCCAGTTACGTAATTTATATTGCTATTCTTTGCCCGTGCCTTTTCAAGCATTCCCTCAGAGCGATCAAGACCATAAACCTTAGCATTTGCCTTTTTAAAAATTAGTTCAGTATAATTTCCTGTTCCACAGCCTATTTCAAGTACTTTGCTTGTGCAATCAATTCTACCTTCTTGAATAATTCTATTGATGGTAAACATATCACCTTCTCTAACAGAATCATATATCTTAGATATTTCATTATAATTAACATTACCCATAGCTAGACCTCCCAGCATAATTATTTAGGTTTAACTCTATACCAGTACTCGTATATTTCTTCAAAACCAATTTTAGAGTAAAGACTTAATGCAGGTGCATTATTTTTTTCAACCTGAAGATAAGCCTTCTTTGCGCCATTGTTTTTGCCTAGTTGTAGGATGCTAAGGACTAGCTTCTCTCCATAACCCATATTTCTATAATCTTTATCGACAATGATATCGAATAATCCAATAAAGCCGCTTTCCAAAACTCCAAGGCCACATGCGATAATCTGACCATTTAGAGACATTGAAGCAAAAAACTTGTTGGGAAGGATGTTCCTTAGCATTCTAAAATGTATTGACTTTGAGGAAGTATTCTTACCTGATAATCTATAGAACTCATTATTCCATTTCTCAGTCACTTGAGGTTGAAAATCAATATTTTTGAGACTAACTTCCTTAATATTATCTAGATCAAAAACTTGAACACTTGTAGGTGCAACCTTATTATACCCTTTCTCGACTAATATCTCATCTAGATGCTTAGGATAAACATCTGGAGTAATTTTAAAAACAACGTCTAAGTCATGTGGAGCATAGATTTCTTCACATATCTTTATTTTTTCTTTTGCTGCCTCAGATGATGGATAGATGGGCTGGACAGAGTTGGCCCTTTTTGTATACCCTTCTGAAAACCTTATAATCCAGCCATCATAATTCATGTTTTGCAGTGCTGGCCAAGCATTTAAAGATAACTCCTCAATTCGCCTAATCATTTTGATAACCCCCTTTATTTAAAATGTAATCAAAGATCATATTAAATGAATTTTTAAGCTCATTTTCATTTAGAGAATAATATATTGAATTTCCCTCTTGGGCTGATATGTCAACGTAGCCTGCATCCTTAAATAGCTTAAAGTGCCTAGATATAGTTGAGGAATTTACATTTAGTATTTCAGCCATATTTCCTGTGCTATAATTTGCTGAAGACAATATTTTTAACATTTTGAGTCTTGTTCGATCATTAAGGGCCATTGTTTTTAGTAAAAGCATATCCGATGGTTCTATTGGCTGTTTATTAGATGAATTTACTGAAATATAAAATAAATAATCATTTCCACTATGCCAAAAGGTGAGATTTCTACTGGCAAATATTGATGGCATCACAATGATGTTATTGATCTCATTAATGTTAATCTGATGCTCTGGTTTAATCAAAAACTTTAAGGTGTTTTTATCTGTTTTTTCAATTCTGTCTGAGGTTTTTAAGAGATATGGGATTACATCACAGGTATCTATATCCTTGGAGATATCCATAACCTTTTCATATATAATCTTGCTATTTTTAGAGGTTTCGTTGTTAAAGTGGTTTTGCCATAGCTTGGATATAGTTTTAGCTACTTCATTTATATCTCCACTAAATGACTCAGTATCCACTAATATTTCAGGGTTTTTATGTAAATTAACTATAAATTCCTCCACACTTACAGTATCGTAAAGTGTAATATGTATTAGCTTTTCAAGAATATCTAACCATCCTGAAGTAGCATCTCCAAAGCTATCAATAAATTCCTCTTCAAAATCGCTAATTCTATTACAAACATTCTCTAAGGACTGTACATATGGTTTAAAACGTTCTCGACTGTAAAGCTGTCTAAATGCCAATGCCATATCTAAAATGGGATAATATCCGAGTTTTAATTTCATAAACAAACCTCCTAAAAGAGTAGTTGCGTAATTGCGCATATATACAAATTGTATAATATGGAAATATTTCTGTCAATATAAATCAGAAATTCTATATAATAAAAGAATCCTTGACCAGCCTAAAGAAGTTAGATATAATACCTTTAGAACAGACGTTCGCTACAAAATATTGTAGAGGAGGAGTTTTTTATAAGGAGGGTCTAATGTCTAAAAAAAGAGTTGAATATAAAAAGATGTATTATGGATTTCCTGTAATACTTATCTCATTTTATGACAATAACAATGTAGCAAATGTTACTACGCTTTCATCGTCGTTTTCTTTAGGTGATATGATTGTACTAGGATTTGGAAAAAACAGTTATGCAGGAAATCAGATTAAAAAGGGTGCAGACTTTATTGTGAATTTACCTGACCGTTCATTGATGAGTGAAATTGATATTTGCGGAGCACATTCAGGGCATAAATACAATAAATTTGAGTTGAGTAAAATGAATTATAAAAAATCTGAGGTTGTTAATGCACCAATCATTGAAGAGTGTCCAATTGCTTTAGAATGTACACCAGTTGAAATTATTGAAAACCATCACTTTCAAAGCTATACGACTGTATTTGCGAAGGTGAAAGGACGTATGATTTGTGAGGATTTACTTGATGATAATAAGAATCTTATTTACAGTAAGATGGATACGGTTGAATATTTAGGGGATGATAACTTAAGGGTTTACAGGTATTTAGATAAAGGCAAGTCAGATAATTCTAGAAGTTTTCTTAGAGAATAATTACTTGAGCAAATTGTATAATTACCATTCTTAAAAACTCGATACTATATGTATTATGCAATTTCCTCACTTTTATAGAAGATTTACATAAAATATAGAAGCGAACTTCTTTAGCATTTACAAAAGAAGCTTGCTTCTATATAAACTAATATAGGGTCATAATAAGTTTGTCAAAATTTGAATCTTCCAAGAGACCCTGCTCCAATAGTATATCTCTTGTCTCGTCATCTGACTTGGACATTTCATAGCATGAACCCATAAGCTCAGATAGACCTGCTTTTTCTAGAATAGGTTCTAAAATATTCATCTCACCATCTTTAAATCCTTGATCCATTGCTCCTTTATTTTCCCAGGTTTCCTTTGAAGTAATGAAAACAGCTGAGCCATCATCGGTATCAGTAATAGTAAATAGGAAATCACTTGCATCCATATATTATTCACTCCTTAAAGTAGGTTATGTTTATATATTTGCAATTTTGAAGTTTTTTATGAGGAGTTTTTAAAACAAATGCTCTTAAGATATTTGTTGATTGCGTGGCATGCTATTTATTTCTCTTTTATAGCGGATATTTATATGAGCAAATTGCATAATTACCATCTGAAGAAACTTGCTACTATATATAGTTTTGAAATCTACAAAGTTATACAATCAAAATATTTTCTATTTTAAATCTTATATTAAGGAAAATATTCGCATATTATGCAACTTAGCCAAGTTAGAATTATGCAATTTCCTCATATAAATAGGGCACTTGACTAGTAATATTATAAGAAATATAATTGAACTGCAAACAAACTGAAAATATGTTTGACATATAATAAACGATTATGGGGTGAGGATTTGGAGCAGAACAGTAACTTTTATTCTATAAAAGACATTGCACAGTTATTTTGGAATGCATCTATAGATGAACTCAAAAGGGGATATACAAAAAAGGATGGTAAGTATGTATGTCTTGTATGTGGAAAATACTTTGATGAAGATGTGATTTATCCAAAGGGAAAAGTATTTTTCAGCGCTAAAAAAGCTACAGAGGAGCATATTAAGGATGCACATAACTCAATGTTTGATGTATTATTGAACATGGATAAAAGGTATACCGGGCTATCACAAATACAATCGGATTTAATTGGTGATTTCCATGGAGGACTTGACGATGAAAGTATTGCTAAGAAAACAGGAATTACAAAATCAACAGTAAGAAACCATAGATTTAGACTTAAGGAAAAGCAGAAGCAAGCAAAGGTCTTTCTAGCATTAATGAGCTTAGTAGAAGAAAAGCAAAATGAAGATGATAAAATAATCGCTATACATAAGACGCCGAGGATGTTGGACGAAAGGTATGCAATTACTAAGGAGCATCAGGAGAAGGTATTGGAGAAATTCTTGAAGGAAGATGGAACCCTTATAAAGCTTCCGAAGAAGGAGAAGGATAAGATAGTTATTTTATTTCATTTTGCAAGTCAATTTGAATACAATAAAGAATATAAAGAGATGGAGGTTAATAAAATCATAAAGCCTATCTTTGATGACTTTGTCACTGTTAGAAGATATCTAATAGAATATGGATTTATGGAGAGAGCGAAGGATTGTAGTAGGTATTGGGTACTTTAGATCAGATCATACTGATCATTTCTTACAACACTATAGATTAAATATTCAATAGGAATTTGTAGGAAAAGTAAGCTATTTTTGCAAAATAACTATATAAACAAATACTCCAATGAGGTATAATGTTGTAGATGCATAAAAAAATTATTACATATAAGAACTAAGGCTTACAAACTATAATATTTGTTTAATATTGAAAATTAGATAGATGTTTTAATATAGATATGTGACCTTAGAGAGCTGCTAAAATCATTTCTGCTGTTAGCTGTCGGCCGTCAGCAGTTAGCCAGATAAAAATAACTGATGAATAGTAGTAAGTTTTGAAATAAAATATATATAATAATCTAAAATACAACCTAGAAAGAATGTGATAAAATGGGTAGATTAAGGAGCTTTTTAAAGGATCATAAGATACTGTTAGCTTCAATAATAGCAATAGCGCTGCCTGCAATTGGTGAAATGAGTTTAAATACTCTTCTTGGAGTAGCCGACACCTTAATGATAAGCCATTTCGTAGGTTCAGAGGCTTTAGCAGCGGTGGGCTTTGCAAATCAGATTGTATTCACTTTAATTTTCATCTTCTCATCATTTAATACAGGTGCTACTGCAATGATATCAAGATCCTATGGTGAAGAAGATTATGATAAACTCAATAAAATTGCTGGACAAACTGTTTCTATAAATATGATTATTGGAATCATTATAACAACCCTAGCACTTGTATTTGCTAGACAGATTTTTGGAATCTATGATATGACTCCAGAAGTGCTTAACTTTGCTCTTACATATTTTTATATCGTTATATTTGGAGCAATATTCATGTTTTTATCATTTTCCTATGCAGCTATCCTTAGGGGCTCAGGAGATACTGTTACGCCAATGGCGATTACAGGGATTGCAAATATTTTAAACATCATCGGAAACTATGTATTGATTACTGGATTTGGCCCTTTCCCTAAAATGGGTATTGCAGGTGCCGCATGGTCCACAACGATTTCCAGAATGATAGCCATGATCCTATACACCTACATATTATTTTTTAAAGATAGTCGTGTTAAGATTAGAGTCCAAAATATGAAAATTACTCAAAAGATACTAAAGCCATTATGGAAACTCAGTTACCCAGGGGCTATTGAGCAGGGATTAATGCAGGTGTCCTTTGTCGTTGTGGGGATGTTTATATCAAAACTAGAAACCAACTCAGAAGCAGCATTTCGTATACTTCTTAATATAGAGTCAATATCCTTTATGCCTGCCGTGGGGCTGTCCATTGCAGCCGCAACTCTAGTAGGAAAGGCATTGGGAGAGAAGGATATTGAAAAGGCGGTAGATACTGGATATACAGCTTCGGCTTTAGGTGTTTTATGGGGAGTGTTTATGGGACTAATATTCTTTATTTTTCCAAAACAGATATTAGGAGCATTTACACCAGAAATAGATATTATCTTATTATCATTGGCTACGATGTATTTTATGGGAATTAACCAACCATTTTTAAACTTTATGATTGTAATGTCTGGAGCGCTTAGAGGTGCCGGTGACACCCGTAGTGTCATGACCATAACATCCCTTAGATTATGGCTGACGTTTGTACCTCTATCCTATTTATTTATACTAACCTTAAAACAAGGTATAATAGGACTTTGGTATGCCGAAATAATTTCTTTTATCATTTTCTGTGGTGTAATCTTTATGAGATTTAGAAGTAGAAAATGGACGAAACTAAGAATAGATTCATAGAGTGAAACAAAGATTTTGTTAGCTCTTTGCTCTTAGGATGAGAATGTCATTCTATGCGGTCAAGAATAATGTTTTCGTTGACATTTAGAGGAATAATACAAGAAAAGAAAGTCTTTTAGCCAGACTTTCTTTTTTTATACAGTATTTTATTGAATAATTTATTGTTAAAAAGAAAAATGGTGGACCTTGTATTTCGTATCTAAACTTGAAAGCTACGACACAAATGTCCTAAGAGCTAAGAGCAGAGAGCAAAGACCTGACAAGAAGCCTTTAGCACTTGTATTTACGCTTCTATCGGAATATAAGTTTTAAGATCGTATACATGGAAATCCATAGGTAAAGAGTCTGTTACTATTTTTCCTTGAAGTATACTATTATTTTCAATCTTTAGCTTTAGGGCCTGAAAATCAAAGTCAGATAACACTACATCACCCTCGGCTTCATTGGAACCATTAACTATTAATCCTTGTTTTCCAGTAATATTACATGTGAGACTTATAGATCCTTTATCATCGAAAATCACATTACCTAGAATATTTTTTGTCTCACTTAACACCTTACCATGAAATAGACTACCATCCTCTAAAATTAGATATCCCTTCATATTATAACCTCCTCCTATTTTTACCTCGCTGGGCAAATTTAATAACGAAAACTCATTAATATGCAATAAAATGTATAAATATACACCTTTCTAAAATTATAACATATTTTATGAATTTTGCAAGGGTCTTTAATATTATAAACTAAATTTTCAAAAATGTTTATAGTAAACCCGGATTAAAAATGAGAAAAAAGGAAAATTATTATTGAGTATGGAAATATTGAATAAGAGAGCAAATTTCATAATTAGAATCTAAAGAAATTTGCTCCAATATATAATTTAAAGATATCTAAAGCAATAACATTATACATTATGCAACATAGCCAAGTTTGAATTATGCAGTTTCTTCAAGTAAAATATATTGTAAAACCGATAACAAAATTTATTCTAGCGTTTAAGACGAGGAGGGATTTCCATTGAATAAGAACATAAAGATAATGATCGTTGATGACGATGAAAATATAGCTGAGTTAATTGCGCTTTATCTAAACAAGGAAGGCTATGAAACTAAGGAATTTCATAGTGGGGTAGAGGCACTTAAAGAATTTAATAACTTTACACCAGATTTAGTGCTTTTAGATATTATGCTACCTGGGATAGATGGATATGAAGTATGCACGGAGATCAGGAAAAAGAGCTCTGCACCTATTATAATGCTCACAGCCAAGGGGGAGACCTTTGATAAGGTTTTAGGTCTGGAGCTGGGAGCCGATGATTATATTGTTAAGCCATTTGAGCCTAAGGAGCTGCTTGCCAGGGTAAAGGCTGTGCTTAGGAGATATAAATCGAAAAATGCAGAGAGTAAGCAATTGGTGATACCTAACCTAACAGTTGACTTATCCGACTATTCAATAACATATCATGGTAAAAGAGTAGAAATACCACCGAAGGAACTAGAACTATTATATTTTTTAGCCTCTAACTCAAATCAGGTTTTTACTAGAGAACAGATCCTTGATAATGTTTGGGGATATGATTTTATTGGAGAAACAAGAACTGTTGATGTGCACGTTAAGAGGCTAAGGGAGAAGCTAGATAAAGAAGAGCCTTGGGAAATAAAGACGGTTTGGAGCGTAGGATATAAATTTAGATTATAGAATATCAAAAAACTCAAAAGCTTAATCAATTTAAATGTATATTTATAACTATATGGAACGCACTTATAAATCTACATCTTGAGTTTTTGAATAGACGGGGTTTTAGGGACATTCAAGGAGTCAAAATGTAAAAGATTTATTGAGATTTCTATAGGTCATATATTAGTGAGGTGATATAAGTTGAAATCACTATTTGGTAAAATGTATTTAATCTATATAGCTGTTATTATTATCAGCTTTATAGCAATAATTCTCGTACTATCTACAACCTTTGAAGATTACTTTATGAATCAAAAAGAAAAGACCCTTATTGAGCAGTGTGAAAAAATTCAAGAGCAGTACTCCTTGGTTTATGAAAGAGGCCCCATGTATATAGATGAATTAAAGCAAGAGATGGCGGCCCTGGATAAATATCTTAATGCCCGTATATGGTGGGTAAATCGACTTGGAGAAATCTATGTTGATTCTGAAATTGATGATGCTTCATGGATCGGTGAGAAACTGACTCAGGAAGAAATCGAGGAAGTTTTTAAAGGATATATCATAAAGAGAAAAGGTCAGTTTAGGAACTTTTTCGAAGCACAAGTACTTACTATTGGTTATCCAATCATAGTGGAAGACAAAGTAGTAATTGCCTTATTTATGCATGCCCCTATTCCAGAGATTAAAAGGACTATATCCGATGTTTATAGAATAACCATGGCTGCCCTTAGTTTTTCAATATTAATAACATCTGTAGGAGTATTCTTTTTATCTAGAAATATAAAAAGAGATATAAAGAATCTAAATGAAGCAGTAAAATTCGTTTCAAAGGGCAATTTTGAAAAAAGGCTTACGATTAAAAGGAAGGATGAGCTGGGTCAGCTAGCAGAGAATTTTAACTTTATGGCTGAAGATCTACATAAACAAGAGGAACTGAGAAGAAGCTTTATATCAAATTTATCCCATGATATTCGTTCGCCGTTGACATCTATCAGAGGTTTTCTACAAGCTATTTTAGATGGAACCATACCTAAAGAGAAGCAGGACAAATATTTAAAAATAGCCCTTAGTGAAAGTGATAGACTAACTAAGATGGCCAATGATATCTTAGATTTGTCAAAAATGGAAAGTGGAGAAGTTCATATTTCTAAAACAGAATTTAGCATAAACAATCTGATGATTAATGAAATCGATAA
>MDTG01361124.1_pt1 | contig 14667 bp, 13 predicted proteins | sample 811421 | NCBI WGS metagenome assembly MDTG01 (sample SAMN05326645, study PRJNA326480) | marine metagenome | isolation source: seawater | place: Pacific Ocean: South East | collected 2011
AAGGTCTGAATTTTCTGGAAGAAATAATCGAAAAATCAAAAATTCGTAGTAATGCTTTAGTCCTAAATGGTGTTCGAAAAAATAGGTTTAAATATTATTATGGTAAATATGGCTATGGCTATGGCTATGGCTATGGTTACGGTTACGGCTATGGTTATGGCTATGGTACAGAAAAAAAAGAATAGTTTTGTTTTATGAGAATTTTTATAATTTCGGTTTTGCTTTTGGTAATAAATCTAGGCAGAGCACAGTCTACTTTTGAATCAACTGGTGTAACATCAGATTGGAATACAGCAACTACTTGGAATGAAACAATTGCTTTAGGGGATGCAGATGGAATACCAGATAAAGATGATATAGTAATTATTTCAACTGGCCATATTGTTGATTGTGGAAGTACTGGATTTAATGAAACAATATCTCTAACTGTAAACGCTGGAGGTGTCTTAAACTTGAACTCAATAAGTTCTAATCAATTAAGGTTATGGAATAATGGTGGTAATTTTGTTAACGATGGAACCGTCAATGGACCTGGTTTGATTAGACCAATTTTTTCATGTACATTTCGAGGTACTGGAGCGTTTAATAATGTTGATTTAAGAAAAACTAACACTAATATCTATATTGATTCAGATTTTACTTTTGAAGATATAACAATAGAGTCAGGTGCCGATATGGTAATAAATTCTGGTGACACCCTAACCATAAATGGTCTTCTAAGGTCAAATTCATCTGCCAGTGTATTAACAAATAATGGAACCCTAATTATAAATTACTCTTCTTTTATGACTGGATCAAATGGGCCATCGACTAATTTCTTTTCTACTAATGGTGATTTGACTATAAATTCAACATTAGACTTTCCGGTCCCTATTGATAATTATCAAAACATAACAATTAATGGAACAACAACCCTTTCTAGTGATGTTTCTGTTAAGGGAAATATGTTAAATAATGGTACATTTAATTTTTCAGGGACACCAACATTGACATTTGATGGCTCGAACAATCAATCAATTTCAGGTTCAGGTACAAGTAATTTTTACAATTTAATATTGAATAATTCAAATAGATTAACCCTTTCTTCTGGGGATATTAATTTAACTAATGCATTAACTTCAACTTCTGGTACCATCGTACAAAATGGTGCAAATCTAACTTTGGTTAGCAGTTCAGCAAACTCAGCTGGACTAATTAAGTTAAACTCATCCTCAGATTATAGTTATCAGTCTGGTAATTTTACTGTACAACGATATTATAATGGAAGTAATAACGGATGGAGAATGGTTGCTTCACCAATTAGAGGGGCAACACTAGAGGATTGGGATGATGAGTTTATTTATTGTGGAGTGTTAGATGATTTGGGTGATCCAGTTGATTACTCATATGCTGGGTGTGGTAATTTTTACAGTGTATACAGTTACAATGAAAATGCAGCTGTAGGTGGTATGGATAATGGTTTAAACGAAGTTACTTTATCAACTTTTGATGTCTCAGGTGCGACTGGCACATTGATATATACCAGTTCTGGTATCACTACTCTTTCTGTAACTGGCACACCTGAGTTTGAGGATATTCCTAAAAGTGTAACTAGTATAAATGATGGTTGGAATTTGGTGGCAAATCCTTATCCATCCACAATTGATTGGATTGCATTCACAACAGAGAATACAAACATAACAGGTAATGTTTGGTATGCTTACAGTGCAGACGCTTTAAATTATCTTTCTTCTGCTTCAAATATTCCACATTCTCAAGGTTTTTGGATTAATTCAACTGTATCTACTAATTTAAATTTCAGTGTTAGTGAAACAGTAGCTAACCAAGCTAATTTTAGAAAATCCACAAATGGAATAAATTTACCCCTAAAACTTAAATTGACTAATAATATCAATTCTTATTATGATTTTGCGTATGTGATAACAGGGCCTAATTATTCAAATGATTTTGAACCCAATGCTGATGCCCTTAAGTTATTTACTCCATATCCTAGTTATAATGCTAATATTTATTTCTTGGATAATCAGGGAAATAACTTAGATCGGTCTTGTTTGAATGATAATATTTCTGAGGACTTATTTTTTGATGTTAGGGTTGGTCAATATGCTTCTGGTAATTACACCATTCAATTTGAAAATCTTGAACAATTTATGATAGGTTCGTGTCTTAAATTAGAAGATTTACACAACGGAGTAATTACGGATCTTAGACAAGACTCAATTTACACTTTTGTTTCAGATACCAATTCACCTTCCCCAAGATTTAAATTGCAGATTAATGTAGATTATGATATAAATGTTTCTAATGCAACTTGTTTTCAAGATAGTTCGGCTAGTATATCCTTAAATGGATCAAATCTTCAAGGTTATTATTTTAATTTAGTAGATACTTCTGGCTTGTTGATTGATTCTGTTACAGCTGTTTCGGATAGTATTCTATTTGATGGACTAAATGCTGGAGTTTTTCAATATGAAACTAATCATGTTGGTACTTGTCCTACCCATAATCAGCTAATTTATGTTACAGAACCTGAAGAAGTTATTTCACTATTTTCTACTGTAAGTGATACATTTTATTTAGATACAAGTAATCAAATCTCAATAAACTTTAGAAATTTATCAACAGGATCTACCTATCATGTGTGGGACTTTGGAGATGGGAATAATTCAAATAATTTTTCTGCAAATCATATCTATTATAATCCAGGCACCTATAGCGTCAAGCTGATTTCAAAGATGGATAGTACTGGAACATGTGTTGATGAATATGAAAAATTGATTTATATAATTGGTCCTATTTCAAATATTAATAATGAATTAAATATTGATAATTTACAATTCGATATTAAAAATAAAGTGTTATATCTTGCTTTTAAAAATACCAAACAACAGCAAAAGAAAATTACTATCAAGGATATACAAGGTAAAAACATCTTGACCAAAAATGTCTTTGGTGATATTCAAATAGACTTACAATATTTTAAATCAGGAATGTATCTAGTAACTATTCATAACTGCTCGGAAGATCCTATTCTTCAGTCTAAATTTATTATAAATTAAATTGCATTGGTTAGCGTTATTATTACCACATATAATTATGGTAAATATGTTGAACGTGCAATAAGAAGTTGCATTGACCAAACATTGGACAAATCAGCATTTGAAATTATAGTCGTTAATGATTGTAGTACAGACTTCACTCAAAAAATATTAGAAAATTATAAGCCAGACATTAGGGCTTTTAATTTAAAAAACAACATTGGACTTTCGGCTGCTAGGAATTTTGGAATCAAACAATCGAGAGGTCAATTTGTTGTTTTCTTAGATGCAGATGATTATATCCATAGAGATTTATTACTCATAGAGAAAGTATTTTTAGAAGAGAATAATAAATTAGATGCAGTTTCGGTTGATTACACTCAAGTAGATGAAAGAGGGAGTCATAAGAAACATTTTAGTGCAGAAAAAAATCCAATTGCATGCGGAATTATGTTTCGTAAAGATCTTCTTTACGATATTGGACTTTATGATGAAAACTTTAAAGCGAGAGAAGAAGAAGAACTTCGCATCCGATTTGAAAAAAAATATAAAATCCAAAACTTGTGTGTACCATTATATCGTTATTGGATACATGACAATAATTTGACAAAAAACAACAAGAAAATGGATTTTTTCAAGGAAAAATTGACTAAAAAGCATGGGTGAACAAAATGCGTTTATGGAAGGAAAACAAATTTATTTAAGACCTCTTAAGTTGTCTGATGTAAACCAGAATTATTTAAATTGGTTAAGTGACCCAGAGGTTATGAATGGAATTGCAACCTCAAATTATGACATATCAAGTCTTGAAACCTATGTAAAAGATAAAATCATCGATGAAAATGTTCATTTTTTAGCTATTGTTTTCAAAGAAAATGACCTCCATATTGGTAATATAAAGTTTGATTTTTATGATGTAAAAGCCAATGTTGCTGAGCTAGGTTTATTAATTGGGAATAAGCAATATTGGGGTAGGGGATTAGCTAAAGAAGCTTGTCAATTAATGATTAATTTTGCAATTAGTACACTTCACTACAGGAAAATTTCTTTAGCTGTTTACGAAAATAACATTACAGCTTTCAATTTGTATAAATCTTTAGGATTCAAAGAAGAAGGAAGACTTATTAAACATGTTTCAATTAATGGAAAGTATTATGATAAATTTTTGATGGGGATGTTTATTGAAAAATTAAATAATACATGAATTTATTGATAATTCAAGCTAGGATGGGGTCTACTAGATTTCCAGGTAAAGTCTTAGCTAAAATTGAAGACACACCTATTTTAAAAATTCTATTTGATAGAGTATGTGAATCAAAATATGCAGATCAAATTGTTGTAGCAACGACCGAAAATAATGAAGATGATTGTTTAGAATCATTTTGTGATAATAATGGAATCAACGTTTTCCGAGGAAGTGATTGGGATGTTTTAGATCGATTTTATAATGCTTGTCTAACAACAAGTTCCAAACCTAAAAACATCATAAGAGTATGTTCAGATAACCCATTACTTTCATATTATGAAATAGATTATGTTTTTAAAGCGTTTTTGAATAGTGGAATGGCTTATTTTTCAAATTCTAATCAAGAGCCAAATTTTTTAGAAGATGGATTCGATGTGGAAGTATTTACTTTTAATTCGCTTAAATCAGCTTGGGAAAATGCCAAATTATTGTCAGAAAGAGAACACGTATGTCCTTACATCAAAAGTAATTTTGAATCTGCTTGGAAAAAAGTAGATGGTGATTATAAATATAAACTGTCTGTTGATACGATAGATGATTTCTTTTTAGTAAAAGAAATTTTTAAAGAATTTACTAACCACTCAAATTTTAACATACACGATGTGGTTAAACTATTAAAAAGCAAACCACAATTATTGAAAATAAATAAGAATAGTAAAATAAATTCAGGATATTTAAAATCGTTAATAAATGACCGAATAGTTGAGAAATAAAAATCACATAATTAATTTCAAAAAATCAAATGAATACAGAAGTATTATTCATGATTTGATTCCAGGTGGAGCACACACTTACTCAAAAGGTGACGATCAATTCCCGACAAACTCTCCCGCAGCTATTACACATGGAAAAGGACCTTATGTTTGGGATTTGGATGGAAATAAATATTTTGACTCATTGATGGGATTAACGTCTGTTTCTTTAGGTCACGCATACGAACCAGTACTTGAAAGGGTAAGAGAAGAATTATTAAAAGGCTCAAATTTTTCTAGACCTTCAGTAATTGAAAGAGAAATAGCCGAACGTTTTTTATCATTGATTCCTCAACATGATATGATCAAATTTGCTAAAAATGGATCAGTTGTTACTACAGCAGCCATAAAGTTGGCACGTGCCGCTACGGGAAGAAGCATAGTTGCCAGAACTGCAGAACATCCTTTTTACAGCTATGACGATTGGTTTATTGGATCAACAGAATGTGATTTTGGAGTCCCAAGAGAAATTAAAAACATGACCGTTACATTCAAACATAATGACTTGGATGATTTGGAAAGAATGTTTAATGAGTATCCCAGTCAGATTGCATGTATTATTGGAGAACCTGAAAAATGGCAAGTAATTGAACCAGACTTTTATGCTAAAGCCATAGCAATTGCTCATAAACATGGTGCATTATGGATTATGGATGAAATGATAACAGGTTTTAAAACAGATTATCCTGGTTCTATCAAAAAATACAACGCAGAAGCAGATATGGCTACTTGGGGAAAAGGTATTGCAAATGGTTTCTCTTTTTGCGCATTGACTGGCAAAAAAGAAGTAATGCAATTGGGAGGTATAAAGAATGAAGGTGATAAGAAACTTTTTTTAGTCAGTACTACTCACGGAGGTGAAACAGCTTCTATTGGTGCGGCTTTAGCTACCATGGATGTTTTTGAGAGTAACGAAGTCATTTTACACAATAAAAATATTGGTCAATATTTTATGGATGGAGTTCAGAAAATACTAAATGAGAATAAATTAAATGATTATATTCAAATTATTGGTTTTAATTGGAGTGTTGGATTAATTGTAAAAAATCAAGCGAAACAACCATGTATGTTCTACAGAACCTTATTTATGCAAGAAATGATTAAAAGAGGAGTGTTGTACCAAGGTATTTTATCTCCATGTTTTACCATGACAAAAGAGGACATCAAATTTGTGCTTGATGCTTTTTTTGAAACTTGTTTAGTTTTTAAAAAGGCGTTAGCTCACGGGTATATCTATTTTTTAGAGGGAAAAGAAATAAAACCAGTATTTAGAAAATTCAATTAAAATAATTTGTTTGATTACTATTTTGTTTTAGAAATTTTATGTATTTCTATTTGTAGCACTATTATTTTTACAATTATTGGGAATTTTTTTTGTGCTTTCTGCAGATTAAATACAGTTAATAGAGAAGAATTTTTTTTCATAAAATTAAGCGTAGCAGTTATTTTTTCTGTTTGCACGTATGCCATTTATAGTACTAGTTTTAAACCCAACTTATTTTTTTATTGTTAATACCTTTATTTCATATTAATGGAGCTAATTTTAGCTTTAACCCTAAATTATTTCAAAATCAAGATTTCTATTATTTAGCGAAATTTATTTTCTTCTTTATAATATTTCTATTTGTACAAGTTTTACGATTTGAATATATTTTGGATCTTCCATTTCATAGTATTTGGGGAGATTATTCACATTACACGTTAATTTCAAAACAAATGGCTTTATCCGGGCTGGAAAGTACAAACTTGTTTTCAAAAGAAATTATTGATTGGCGTCCATATCATTATTTTGACCTTTGGTTTAATTCGCTCATTAATTCTTTTTTTAACTTTAGTTTTAACTCGAAATTATATTCATTTTTTTACATCCCTTTTTTTGCAACAATTATTTTTTTTGGTTTGCGTTCAACGTATAGATATTTCAATGATAACAAATTATCATTTTATTTTTTAGACATTATCACACTTTCGTTTGTTTCAGGTTTGATATTAAATTTACATTTTCCAAAATCAATGGGAGCTGTAATCCTAATTTTAGCTTCAATATTGTCATATCTCAAAAAAAATAATAAAATGGCAATAATTTATATGTTAATGTCTGCAGTAATATTCCCCCTATTTGTACTGATTTATCCTTTAATTATAGTTCCTTTAATTTTTAGAAGAAAGAACAATGTCGGAATTGCAGTTTCCATTGTCATTTTAATAATTTTTTTTGTTCTTTCAACTAAACTTAATTTGTTGGAATTAAGTTATAGTAATATTTATGAAACATCAATTACTTTTTCAATTAATATTTTGAGTAGAATTTTTAGTTTCAAATTTTACGTATTGACTTTTTCGTTTTTAATTGTTTTTATCATTTTAATCTTAAAAGATGAAAAAGTAAAGCTTATTCTCAATTTTTTAGCCGTTATTGTTGCTCTATACTTGACTCACCTTATCTTTTATATTTTATTACAAAATAACATTGAAAATTTTCAAATAATAAATCAACTGGAGATACTCATTTTATTAGTATTTATGGTTTTTACATTCAATTGCTATTATCAAATTCTTAAACTCAGTAAATTGAAAAGATATATTTTATTAACAATTATTTTTTTTGTGTGTGTTGCTGAAGTTTCAGGAAAATACATCTATTTAAACCACATAAATTCAATGAATGAAAAATATGGCAAAGAATTTATTAAAAATGTAACAAATGAAATGAAAAAAAACAGTAACAACGGATTAATTGCATTTTATAAAATTGAATCTTTATCTTTTATGAGTGAAAGAAAATATGTGGTAAATAATTTTCCTACTTACAATAAAACATTTTTTATTTTGGATTTAATAAGTAGTAATAATGTTACAATAATTCCAGCTTATATTCCAAAAATGCTACATGAAATTACAGATAAAGATTTTGTAAAAAGATGGCATAATACTATATACTATAAAAACAGACATAAAAATTTAATTGAATTCATGAATGATTCTAAGATTAATTACTTATTAGTTCAAAAAAACGATAGCATTCCTTATTTTATAGAAAACAATTTTATATTGCTAGCTGAGGATAATTATTCTAATCATCTTTTTTTTAAAAGAGAAAATAAATTAAATGAAAAAAACTATTAATCCAGAAGAAATTGATTTTAAAGAAAAATTCAGCTTAAAAAATAAATGGATTATAATTACTGGTGCATGTGGCCTAATTGGAAGAGCTTTTTGCGAGGCTGTTTGTCAGTTTGGAGGAAATGTAATAGTAGCTGATATTCACAAAGCCAAACCAGAATTATATGCCAATGAATTAACTATAAGATTCAATAGAAAGATGTTGGGTATTGTTTTGGATGTTTCTTCTAAGAAATCAGTTTTGAATTTGAAATTTGAGATATTAAAAGTAGTGGAAAAGATTCATGGGTTGGTAAATGCACATCAAAATAAATCACATCTTGTTTTTGAGGAATTTGAGCATGTCAGCGAAGAAAATTGGGATAAAGTGGTTGAAGTTAATTTAAAAGGAACATTCTTAACATGCCAAATTATTGGTTCCCATATGGCCATAAATGGAGGTGGAAGCATAGTAAATCTACCATCAACTTATTCTGTCGTAGCACCAAATCAAAACCTATATAAGGGTACTGATTTGGGGTGTCCTGCAGCATATTCTGCATCAAAAGGTGGTGTTGAAGCATTAAGTAAATATCTTTCAAGCTATTGGGCGTCTAAAAATATAAGAGTAAATATGATAACGCCTCATGGCGTTTGGAACAATCACGAAGATCAGTTTGAACAAAATTTTTCAAAATTTTCACCCATGGAAAGAATGAGTTACAATCATGAAGTAGCTAGTAGTTTAATTTATTTACTTTCGGATGCATCTTCATACGTTACAGGTGATAATATGTTAGTAGAAGGAGGTTGGACCGTATGGTAATTATAACTGAATGATAAAAAAAATTTTCGGCCATTCTCTTCTTTATTCATTAGCAAATCATGTACCACTATTTGCTAACATTTTGATTTTACCTTTTATAACACCTTTCTTAACTAAAGAGGATTATGGAATTTTTGGTCTAACATATGCATACATAGGAGCTTTTAATGCTTTTTCAATGTTAGGTGTTGAAGCACTAATTCAAAATTCCTATTTCATAAATAAATCAAAATTTAAAGTGCTTTGGTCAAAATACTTTGGTTTACTCTCAATTTGGAGATTAATATACTCAGCGATAATTACAACCTTAATGTATATTATCTTTTATCCAAAATTAAATGAGAATATTTATATTTTTTTATTGATTATAATAATACCAATTTTATGTTTTGACCTTACAAAAACTTTTGGAATAAAATTTTGTCAATATGAGGGTAAACACCAAAATGTGTATTTTTCTTCATTTATTGCTAGTGTTTTTTCAATAGCGACATCTTTTATTTGTATTTATCACTTTAAACTTGGCTACTTGGGCTTTTTAATAGCATCAGCTGTAGCAAGTTGTATTCAGTTTTTATTTTTCTTTTACATAATTCATTATAAACTTAGAATATTTCCTGATGTTAGAATTTCTATTTTGTTTATAAAAAAAACTCTCAAAATAAGCTCGCCTGTTATCCTACATAATTACTCTGGGTATTTATTAAACAGTTCTGATAGAATTGTGCTAGATTTAAACAGGATTTCCATAAATGAAATTGGAGGTTATAATTTAGCGTATAGCTTCTCAAATTATTTTTCTTCATTTAATAATTCTATGAATTCTATTTTAACACCAATTTACTTTAAATGTTTTGCCTTGAAGGATAAAATAAAATCAAGTTTATTAGTAAACTCAATAACAATCTTATGGTTTTATTTTATTTTAATTAGTTGTTTGTTAATTTGTATTTGGTGTAAAGAGATTTTTGGACTTCTTTTTAGGAATCCTGAGTTTATTGATGTTTACACTTTTGTTCCTTATATTTTGGTTGGAATGATGTATAGACCTTTTTATGTAGCTTGTGTTGACAAGAATATTTTTTTTGAAAAAACCAAAAATATACTATACATTTCAGTTGGAGGTGGAATGCTAAATATTTTATTGAATTTTTTATTGGTTCCTTATTTTGGAATTCAATCAGTCTTATACACTACGTTTGTTTCTTATTTATACATGGGTTTTTCAGGATTCTATATAAAATCAATAAAAGAAAATCTAGATTTTAAAGGTAACCCAATGATTTTTATTTTTATAATCATATCTACTTTAATAATTAGTCTAATTCTAATGGATTTAACATTGCATTTTAAAATCATTATTTCGATATTAATACTATTTATCTCACTATTAATTTACCATTATAGATTTAAGACTATGGTTAATCGATTAATTAAAGAAAACCTATTTTAAGAGCATGATAAAAATAACGGAGATATATAATGATAATTCTTATAAGTTCCAACGTCCTTACATAATTGCAGAAGCTGGTGTAAATCACGAAGGTTCGATGGAATTGGCTAAAAGATTAATTGATGAGGCTGTTGAAGGAGGTGCCCAAGCCATTAAATTTCAGACATATAAAGCTGATACTATAGCATCAAAACATAGTCCATATTATTGGGATTTATCTAAAGAACCAACCCAAAGTCAGCATGAGCTATTTAAAAAGTATGATAAATTCTGGAAGAAGGAGTATGAACAATTAGCTAGGTACTGTGAAAATGCAAAGATTGAATTCATGAGTACTCCATTTGATGTTAGTTCAGCTAGATTTTTAAATGATCTTATGTCCGTTTTTAAAATATCTTCTTCAGATATTACCAATTTACCTTTTATTGAATTTATATGTGATTTTAATAAGCCTATAATTTTATCCACAGGAGCATCATTTCTCTGGGAGGTACAAGAAGCTGTAGACTTGATTGAATCAAAAGGCAATAGCTTATGTCTTATGCACTGTGTTTTAAACTATCCAACCAAAAATAAAAATGCTAATATTTCAACAATAAGAGAAATTGCAAAAAAATTCCCTGATTGTATAGCAGGATATTCAGATCATACTCTACCAGAAAGTATGGACACTTGTTTATTTGCTTGGCTACTAGGAGCAAACGTAATTGAAAAGCATTTTACTCATGATAAAACTTTAAAAGGAAATGATCATTATCATGCCATGGATAAAGAAGATTTAAAGCTTTTTTGGGAAAAAGTACAAAATTCACAAACACTATTAGGACAAGAAAAAATTACTTCACTCCCTTGTGAAGAACCAGCAAGAAAAAATGCTAGAAGAAGCCTTGTAGCTTCATGTAACATTTTAGCTGGGGAACAAATAATTAGCGCCCATTTAACTTGGAAAAGACCTGCACACGGAATAAGCCCAAGAGAGATCAAAAATGTAATTGGTAAAAAAGCTAAAATTAATATTGAAGAGGATGAAATTATAAAATGGAATATGCTAGCCAATGATTAATTCAAAATCATAATTGCTCATAATTCATTTATTTTTCTAAAAAAAAGAACAAAATAACATTTGTATGCCTGAGCTTGAAAATTATATAGAATTACTTTTTGATAAACTTTGGCCGTTATGTAGAAGTATTACTGGTGAAGGGCTTAGAAACTCATTTAAAATTTTAAAAGAAATAATTCCTCTTGAATTAACTGAAGTACCAACTGGAACTAAAGTTTTTGACTGGGAAATACCAGAAGAATGGATTATCGAAGATGCTTACATCATAACACCAAATGGAGAAAAGATTTGTGATTTTAAAAAAAACAATTTACATGTTGTGAATTATTCATCGCCAATAGATGACACAATTGAATATCATGAACTAGTTAATAATCTCCATTATTTATCAAATCAGCCTGATGCAATCCCTTATATTACATCTTATTATAGCAGGAATTGGGGTTTTTGTTTGTCAAAAAATAATTTTGATAGGTTGTCCAAGAAAGGTAAGTATAGAGTAGTAATAAATTCAAAATTTAAAAATGGAAGTCTTACCTATGGAGATCTCGTACTACCGGGAATGACTTCAAAAGAAATTTTATTTACATCATATCTTTGTCATCCTAGCATGGCAAATAATGAGTTGTCAGGACCTCTTTGTTTGGCTTTCTTATATCAAAAGATTAAATCTTTAAATTCTAGAAAATATACTTACAGATTTGTTATTGCACCAGAGACTATTGGCACTATAGCTTACTTATCAAACAATGGAGATCATTTAAAGGAACACCTATTGGGAGGCTTCGTGCTTACATGTTGTGGTGATAAAGGTAATTTTACATATAAAATGTCAAAAAACGAAACTAGTATAATTGATAGAACAGTTAGACACGTATTAAAATTTGAAAATATACCAAATCGTATAATACCTTTTGAAGTAGGAGGAAGTGATGAAAGGCAATATTGTTCTCCTGGATTTAATTTTTCTGTTGGATCTTTAATGAGAACACCATATCAAAAATACAGAGAATACCACACATCAAAAGATAATAAGAGTTTTATCTCATTTAAATCTATGAAAGAAACTATTTGTTTATATTTTAAAATAGTTGAAGCTTTAGAACTAAACGAAATTTATGTAAATAGTTATCCATTTTGTGAACCCAACTTAGGGAAAAGAAATTTATACCCAAATATGATTAAAAGTGATGATAGTAAAGAGGAATTACATAACTTACTTCACTTAATTTCATTTTGTGATGGTGAAAGTGACTTATTAAGCATAGCTGAAAAAAAAGAAAAATCAATTTTTGACTTTAGATCTATTGTCAACAAATTACAAAATAATAAAATCATAAAAAGCAATGATTTATGATTTCATCTTTTAAAAAGTTTAAAAATGATTTTTATTCAAAATTCAGTGATTTAAGCATCTTTGATGGGGAAGATTTTAATTTTTTTAAAGTAGCACTAGAAGGTTTAAAAGTAAACTATTATTCCAAGTTGGATTTTAAAACTTATGTATTTTGTTCTGATTTTAAATTTTATTTTCTTAGAATTTTATTTCAATTAAAATCGATAATAAATGGTAAGTATTTCGATTTTAAAAGACATATCAAATTAGCAAAAAAAAAAACTGATTACCTAATAGTAGAGCCTGGGAGATACCTGTTGAACTCTGAAAATAAACCTATCCCAATTTATTTTCCGAAAATTTTTAAAAAACTCTCTAAAACAAATAATATTTTTTATGTTACTGAAGGGAGTATACCAAATTGTGATTTTATTGATGATGAATATTTAGATATTTATTCATTTGGAATTTCAATAACACATCCTGTTTCGAAATCTTTAAGAATGCAATTAATTAGTGTTCTTGGGAAAATAAAGCATAAAACGTCTTTTAACTATACCGAACTACAAAACATAACATGCGCATTTCAAAAATTTTTTGTTGAATCAATCTTTTGGCTTAACATATTAGAAACTCTTAGACCTAAAAAAATCTTAATGATTTCCCATTATCATCACGAAGGTTTAATATTTGCCGCAAAGTTTTTAAATATTAAAATTATTGAATACCAACACGGACTAATTTCTAGAAATGATATTTTTTATGATTTTCCTAAGTTCATCAAAAACAATCACAAAGATTGTCTCTTTGCTCATCAAATTAATGTCTTTGGTGAATTTTGGAAGAAAATATTGATTGAAGGAAACTCATATTTAGATAACGAAATTAAATTAATAAAATATGATTTATATTATAGATCTGAACCTACAGAAATTGAAAATAATGTACTTGAAAATTTTATAAATACAAGAAAAGTTATATTGATTTGTACCCAAACTTATTTAGAATATCATTTCATTAATTATATTTCTAAACTTGTAACAATAATTGACAATAATCTTTGCATAATAGTAAAAGTTCACCCCCAAGAAGATATTTCTAGCTACTCTAAATTTAACTCAAATTCAAATATTTTAATTACTAAAATCCCCACAGATGTATTGTTTAATTATGCTTCTTATCATTTAACCATTTACAGTACAACAGCATTTGATGCATTAAGATATAATCTCTCAACATATTATATATTTATTGAAGATTGTAGTGAGTATATTGAGGAGTTAAATGCTCTAATTGGTGGATGCATTATTAAAGATTACGGCGTAAAATTTTGGGAATTAAATATTAAACCAAAGTTACACGGACAGGTTTTTTTCAATGTGTAATTTTAATTTTTGAATATTATGTCTCTTATAAGAATACTGAAAAATTTCATATCAAATTTTATTAAATTAACATTTCTTTATCCTATTTTTTATAAAAAAGTTGGCAAAATAAATTCTATTGTTCCACCAAATTTCTTAAGTTCCAAAGGAATAATTGTAGAAAAAAATGTAATTTTTCAAAATTGGAAGATCTTCAAAAGTATAGGAAATTTCACTTTTATAGGGAAAAATACATACATTGAAAACTGTCAATCAATCGGCAACTATTGCTCAATATCTTTTGATGTTAAAATAGGTTTAAAAAACCATAATTTACATACAATTAGTACGAGTCCTTTCTTCTATAAAAAGTCAAAAGGTTGGGTTGAAAAAGACAACTTACAAAATCGAAATCCAGTAATTATAGAAAATGATGTTTTAATATCTTCAAATGTTTTAATTCTTGAGGGTGTAAAAATAGGAAATG
>MDTG01365915.1_pt1 | contig 14667 bp, 13 predicted proteins | sample 811421 | NCBI WGS metagenome assembly MDTG01 (sample SAMN05326645, study PRJNA326480) | marine metagenome | isolation source: seawater | place: Pacific Ocean: South East | collected 2011
AGTACAGAAAACAAGGTCAGCTTTGCCCGCCAGGCCTATAATGACGCGGTCACGGCCTACAACACGAAGTGCGAGACCATCCCCACCAATATCATGGCAGGCATGTTCAGTTTCCAGCAGGCGGTCCTTTTTGAGGTGAGTGACGAGACCGAACGGCAAAGTGTCGATGTGAAATTCTAACGTCCACGACGGCCGGGCAGCAAATTGTGATCCTGGCATGTGAGTGGCATGACACAACGTGGCATGGATTTCTTTGAGGCGCAGGACCGGGCCCGGCGGAGGACCAAATGGCTCCTCCTCTATTTTGCCTTTGCGGTGGTCGGAATTATTCTTTCGGTCCACTGCGTAGTCAGTTTTTCGCTCCATTTCACGGGACGGCCGGGGCTGTTCTGGGATCGGGGCGTGTTTGGCCTTAATGCCCTCGGGACGGGTCTGCTGATCTTTGGGGGAACCCTCTACAAGTCCATGCATCTGGCCCGGGGCGGAGCAGTGATTGCGGAAGATCTTGGCGGCCGCCGGGTGGATCCCGCCACCGGCGCCCCGGATGAGCGCAAGCTCCTGAACGTTGTGCAGGAGATGGCGATTGCTTCCGGGATGCCAGTTCCGCAGGTCTATGTGATGGATGGTGAAATGGGAATCAATGCCTTTGCCGCCGGCACGGACCCATCAAATGCCGTGATCGGGGTCACCAGGGGGTGCATGGACGTTCTTTCCCGGGCCGAGCTGCAGGGCGTCGTTGCGCATGAATTCAGCCACATCCTGAACGGAGACATGAGGCTGAACATGCGTCTGATTCAGGTGATCTTCGGAATCCTGATCCTGACGATCATCGGCCGCACGATACTCTACTCCATGAGGCCGATGGGGTTAAGTCGGCGCAGCAGCCGGGAGGGTGGGGGAGCGATCGCGGCGATTCTCCTGCTCGGCCTCGGTTTTATCATCGTGGGTGGAGTGGGCTCACTTTTTGCGCGTCTGCTGCAGGCCGCGGTGTCACGACAGCGAGAGTTCCTAGCAGATTCTTCGGCGGTTCAGTTCACGAGGGAACCAGCGGGGCTGGCAGGCGCGCTCAAGAAGATCGGAGGCTGGGATGACGGGGCCACGATGCGCTCTCCCAAGGCGCTCGAAGCCAGTCATATGTTTTTCGCGGAAGGAGGGATGTTCAACTGGGGACTGGCTACTCACCCTCCGCTGGAAGTCCGGATCCGGGCGCTCCAGCCGCACTGGGAGGGAGGGCTTGAGAAAGCGGAGGCGGCTCAGAGTTCCGGAAGGAGCGCGCGAGCAGGGAGTAGCCTCGTCGCGTCCCTGTCGGGGGAAGGGGGTTCTTCCCAACAAAGGGCCGGGGTGAGGGCATTTACGGCCCTGAGTAATCTTGGTGCGCAGGAGCACTGTCGCCTCGAGGTGGGAAGTCGTCTGCGGGAAGGAATCCGCCCACGATGGCTGAAGGCTGCGGAGAATCGAGACGAGGCCAAGGCCCTCGTGTTTTCGATGCTGTTGTCTCCCGACGAGGAGGCGAAGAAGATTGAGATGGACGGCTTGCGCCAGGCGATGGGTAGCGAGGTGACGGAGCTGGCCGGAGTCTGGAGGGAGGAGCAGGCAGTGCTTCACTCGACGGACAGGATTGCCCTTATCGACTTATGCCTGCCAACCCTCCGGCACATGAGTCCGCCTGAGTATGAACGTTTCATGGAGACTACACGGTGGTTGATCTCGTTGGATGGAAAGGTGGATCTCTTTGAGTTCATGCTCCAGCATGCGCTGGCCCGGAACCTCGGCAGTCATTTCGAGCAGAGGGGCTTTCCGCCCGTCCGCCATTGCAGGCTGAGTGACCTGGCGCCGCATGCGAACGTTCTCCTCACCGTAACGGCGAGAATGGGGCGCCAGGAGGAAGAAGCGGTCTCATCTTTCAGGGCGGCGGCTGAGGATTCGGGGAGTCCTGTCGGCTGGAAACCCAGTCTCCTTGGAGAGGACGAATGCTCTCCGGAATTACTGCACTCGGCCCTTGCTGAATTCGAAGCAGCCACTCCGCTGGTAAAGAAGCAAATTCTGAGGGCATGCGGGCTGGCCGCTGCAGAAGACGGGGTGCTGACGAGCGGGGAAGCGGAGTTACTTCGCGCCCTTGGAGATGCAATCGGGGCCAGTCTCCCGCCTTTCGTCTCGGAACTGGAGAAAAATGAGAACCGACCGGGGTCCTAGCTCTCAACAGCGCTGATGCCCGAAGGGACTTGATTTGTGTTCATCCTGCCACGATCTTCCCCCGGTTTCATGGGACGACGCCCTCTCTGGATCTGGCCTAACCTGCTCAGTCTCGACGCGCCGATCATCGCGCTCGTCTGGTTCTGGATGTACAAGCAGGTATGGCTGGTAAAATACCACCAGCCAACCCTGCCCTGGTTTCTCGCGCTGACGGTCTGGTGTATTTACGTGGCAGATCGTCTCATGGATGAAAGGATGATGAGCCACACGGGCGGGCGGTTGACCGCCCGGCATGTCTTCCATCGACAATTTCGGAAGCCCCTCTGGATAGCCCTTGTGGGTGGTGGTTTCGGGGCGCTTTCCCTGCTCGCGATCCAGTCGCGGGGCTTGCACGTGTATGGCCTTCCGGTTCTCCTCATCGTGATGGCATATTTCGTTGTTAGCTATTACGAAAACAACAGGAGCTCAGACGATTTTTCCGGACGAGGTCCCCTGAATGGGATGGGATCCTCGACCATCAAGAATGTCATTGCCGGGCTGGGCTTTGCCTATGGAGTATCAGTAGGAGTGCACTTCCGGAGGGAACGTCCCTTCTGGGATCTTGTGCTTTCCCCGGAAGTAGTGGTTTTTGCGGTGCTGTGCATCATCAACATGGTCGCCATCGATCACTGGGAGACTTCCACGAGGCGGAAGATCGCTGAGGATGAGCCGGTGGGCCAAGAGGAGGAGAGTGTTAATTTTTTCCGGTCTCTTCTACTTGGTCTTCTTCTGGCCTTGATAGGTTGCTGCTACTTGCTCGCCGTCCGGGCCGAGGATTACACGCTGCAGACCCACAAGGCGTTTTATCTTTCGCTGATGGTCGGGGCGGGGGGCTTGGCATTTCTTGTTCTGCTTCGCGACCGCCTTTCTTCGAGTGCCTTGAGGGTTCTCGCGGATGTGGCCATGCTGCTTCCTCTGCCCTTCTTCTACTTCTACCTCGTCGACTATGGGATCATCGATTTCGGGCAATTGTCGTGGAACGGTTCAACGCCGGATTCATCAACGGGGGGATAGAAGCAATGAGCAGTATTTGGGCTTGGAGCCCGGCCCGCGGGCCGATAACGTCTGCGCCGCGAAGATAATTTCCGTGAGCGAACAAACGCGACATCGCCATACCGCCGTCCTGATCGTAGGTGCCCCGGGAGCTGGCAAGGGAACGCAGGGCAAGGTGCTCGGCGCTGTTCCGCGTTTTTTCCATTGTGCCTGTGGGGATGTCTTTCGATCGCTCGATACGCGGACTGAGCTTGGACAGCAATTCGTGGAGTATTCCAGCAAAGGGGAACTGGTTCCTGACGAGTTGACTGTCGACCTGTGGAGCGTCCAGATCGATAATTGGATCGATACTTCACGCTACAAGCCGGATATTGACATTCTTGTTCTTGATGGAATTCCCCGGAATGTCCGGCAGGCCGAGATTCTCGAAGATCACGTCGAGGTGCACCGGGTGATTCATCTTACCTGTCCTAACCGCGAGGAGCTGGGACGGCGCATGCGAAAACGCGCCCTCAAGGAAGGAAGGTATGATGATGCAAGTGACGAGGTCATCGCCCAGCGAATCCAGACCTACGAAGAAGAGACCAAGCCCCTGATCGAGTTTTACGATGGGAAGGTCAGTGATATCGACGCCACCAAACAGCCAGTCGAAGTCCTCGGGGATATCGTTGCGGAGCTGGTCGAGATGGAGGTCTATCAGGAAATGGCCAAGCAGACGGTGTGATCACGACGTGATCCATCGGCGGCAGCATTTTTCAGTTACGGTTTCTTGAGTGCAGGATCCTTACGCGTCGTGTTCATGGGGACAGGGGAAATCGCCCTGCCGTCCTTCCACATGCTGGTTGAGCAGGGGGGGCTCGTTGGTTTGGTAACCCAGCCAGATCGTCCGGTGGGTCGCCGTGCCCGGCCACGTGCTCCCCTGATTAAAGAAATCGCCCGGGAGGCAGGACTCCCAGTGATGCAGCCAGAACGCGTGCGTGAAAAGGATGCGCTTTCTGGACTTGCCGCCTTGGAGCCTGATCTGATCATCGTGATGGCCTATGGGCAGATACTAACCCGCGCCCTACTGGACCTGCCTGCGCTCGGGTGCATCAATGTTCATGCCTCCCTGCTTCCCCGACACCGGGGTGCTTCATGTATTCAGGCCTCCATTGCGGCTGGCGACCTGCAAACTGGGATCAGTATTATCGCCATGGACGAAGGGTTGGATACGGGAAATGTGATCGTCCGGCGGGCCTTGCCCCTGCGCGACTCGGAGACTGGTGGTAGCCTCCATGACCGGCTCGCCGAGCTGGCGCCGGGCCCGCTCGCTGAAAGCGTGAAAATGATAGCCTCTGGTGGAGGGGTGGGTGTGGCGCAGGATGACGCTCTCGCGACCTATGCCCCGAAACTTGACCGAGCAGACGGGGAAATAAACTGGAGCCTTCCCGCAGACCTTCTGGAGCGGAGGATCCGGGCCTACGATCCCTGGCCCGGGTCATTCACAACCTACCGTGATAACCGAGGGCGGGAGCGGCGTCTCAAGCTTTTTCCCGGAGGAGCGGTCGTGCCGGCAGAGTGCCCCGGGCGACCCGGAGAGCTCCTGGAGGTAAGTCCTTCAGGAATTCTGGTAGCCTGTGGAACTGGAATGCTCAAACTGAAAGACCTGCAGTCGGAGGGGGGCAAGAGGCTTCCGGTTGGAGAGTTTCTCAGGGGTCAGGCGCTGGTTGAAGGAGACCATTTCTTTTCGCTGGCGAGCGCATAGCGAGGGAGGCAGGGTCTGACCATGGGTTCGAGGGGCTGGAGCCCTGCTTCCTTTTTCCGAGGGGCGTTGCTGCAGGGATCTCGCTGGAATTCGTGAAGTTGTATCAGCCTCTTTCGCTGCGTGGGAATGATTATATCGGGGATGCAGGGGTGAATGGAGAGCCACGCCAGGCCGTGGTGACGCCCCGCCCGTGCGCCCTCCCCGGGGTTGTTCGCGAAGAGCTTTTCAAGGCGGTAGTTGGAACGCACCGGATTGAAAATAATGCGGACGGTCATGAAATTGAGGATATCGGCCTGCCTAATCTCTGTAAAATCAGGCTGAGGTCGGAGGGCAGGCAGGAGCGTCTGCTTGTCCACGGCGGGACATGGGTGGTTTCGTGCGGCCTGAGGAGCCGAAGCTGACGATCCGAGAGGGTCTTGAATCTTCTTTAAGTGCTATGGAATGCACCATCTGGAGCCCTTTCTCGGAGGTTCCCGGGAAATCCATGCAGCTGTCGCTTGGCCTGACTGAAACCAAGGCCGGGATCCTCAAGGACCTCGCCCGTCGATTCAGGTTCGGGAGAGCCGCTGGAGGTAGCGAAAGCTGGAATGGAAACTGGGCTCGAAGCGACTCTCCGATATTCACATTCCAGGTGTGGTGTTTTCGCTTTGCAGCCCGCGCAGGGATTGATTCACTGTTCCAACCTTCAGAGTGTATGGGAGAACCGGGACGCTCTTTCAAGAGAGCCATATTAAAGTTGAGCGGAGAAGCCCTGCGCGAGCCGGGAAGCACGGACAACATTTCTCCTGAAATAGTGGGGAGGATCGCTTCTGAGATTTCTTCGGCCATGTCCTCCGGCGTTGAGCTGGGAATAGTGGTGGGAGGTGGGAACTTCTGGCGTGGGGCAGCTGCCAGCGCGCGTGGCATGGACCGGGCGACTGCAGATTATGTTGGGATGCTCGCGACCGTCATGAATGCCCTGGCTCTTCAGGCAGCTCTTGAAGAGAAGGGGGTGATGTGCATCGTACAGTCTGCCATTGAAATGCAGAATGTGGCGGAGGCCTTCATTCGCCGGAAGGCAACGCGCCATCTCGATCATGGGCGGGTGGTTATCTTCGCAGCGGGAACGGGCAGCCCTTTTTTCTCCACCGACACGACAGCAGCTCTCCGGGCCAGCGAGATGAATGCGGACGTCATCCTGAAGGCCACGATGGTGGATGGCGTCTATACCGCAGATCCGAAAAAAGACCCGGATGCCACCCGTTACCAGAAGGTAACCTTTCACGAGTGCATAACCCAGAGGCTGGAGGTGATGGATTCCACGGCGTTCAGCCTCTGCATGGATAATGACGTGCCCATCATTGTGTTTGACCTTGGTGAGCCGGGCAATATCGAGCGCGCTCTGCGCGGCGAAGAGCTTGGCACAATCGTCGAGGCCGAGTAGTAGTCTTTCCTGAAGCAAGCATCGAAACCATCCCAGTTACCATGGATCCGGAAGCAACCAAGAACGAAGTGAACGCCGCGATGAGTAAGGCCGTTGAACACATGCTGCACGAATTTGCTGGAGTGCGCACAGGCAAGGCTTCCCCGAGCCTCGTCGAAAACCTGGAAGTGCACGTGCAAGCCTACGCGAGTAACATGCGGTTGAAGGAACTGGCGGTGATAACTACACCCGAGCCGCGCACAATCATGGTCCAGCCCTTTGACCCGAGCGTGGTTGGTGACATCGAACGCGCTATCCGAGAAAACGGGAAGCTGGGGCTTAACCCGGTGAGTGATGGCAAGGTTATTCGCCTTCCCGTCCCGGAACTTACCGAAGAGCGCCGGGTAGAGATGGTCAAGGTGATCCGGAATATGGCGGAAGAATCCCGCATCAGTGTGCGCGCGGGTCGGAAGGACGGCATGGATGCAGCAAAAAGGATGAAGGCCGATAACGTGCTGACGGAAGACCAGATGCACGACCTCGAAAGCGAGGTGCAGGAAATCACCGACAGATTCATCAAGCAGATCGATGAAAAGCTCGGGGAGAAGGAGCAGGAGCTGATGACCGTGTAGTCTCCGCGAGCTTTGGAGCCCCGGCGCCCCGTAGTTTTATTCCCCCGTGGGGCTCTGCCTACGATTACTTCTCCAAATCCTGAGAGCCACCGAGAGGTAGGCTGAGGTTGCGAGCAACACCATGCCCGTGCTGCGATCCGCCGGGTCCTGCCAGGTATAACTGCGCTCGAGGAGGGGTTGGAGAACGGCCGCACTACTGGTCAAAAAGGCAAGAAAGCTCACGAAGGAGACCGCAGCCAGCCCGTGCCTGGGCTCCTTGAAGCCATACAGGGAAGCGATCAGGATTGATCCGCCGAAGAATATCCCTGGCATTGCGAGGGCCCGCATTTCTTCCAGGGAAGCAGTTTGCAAGAGGCCGGCGCTGCCGATAGTGATCAGGACTCCGGCGAGGATGAAGCTGAGCGTGTGCAGCAAGGACATCAGGCGCCAAGAAAACACGAATGACCGGGGTCCGTCACGCGGGAACGAAGGAGCAGGCCAGAGCCTTGAATCAATAGAGAGATCGGTGCAGGGTGACAGGAGGAAAGTGAAGAGGATCGTCAGAAGGGTGATTGTCGCGGCTGGGGTCCTGCTTGTCCTCGGGGGAACGGCCTTAGTGTGCCTGAGCCTCCTCGCCCGCAAGCACATCTCCGTGGAATCTCTTATCCTCATGGCCGAGGAGGAAATCAACAGTCGCGTGCAGGTTGGCGGGGCAGAACTGAGTGTCTTCAGGTTTCCAGCAACCCTGACGCTCAAGAATGTTGCGCTCGGGGCTCGCGATCTTGAGGCTGAAAAACCTCCCGCAGAGCGGGAAGTTCTCGAGGAAGAGGATGCACCAGTCTTTGTCGAGGAAGTCCGGTTGACCGTGAGCCTGCCTGCTCTTCTGCGTAAGAGGGTAGAGGTCAGGGAATTTGTGCTTCACCGTCCGAGGCTGGGAATCACGCTCCGTGAAGAAGGCGGGATGTCACTGGATGACCTGCTGCGAAAGCCCGCTGGCAGACCAGTCGGGGAGAAATCCTCGGAGGACGGGGCTCGGGGGAACGCTGCTGACAAGCTGAATGGCCGATCCCTGAACGCGTATGCGCATGGCTTCCTCGGCGACGTGCGAGAGCTGCGGATGGAGGACGCCTCAATTGACTTCGTGATCGAAAAAACAGGGATGGTGCTTGAGGCCCGCAGGGTCAACTTACGCTTGGACCGGATCAGGATCGACCCTTCGGTGCTGAAGGAGACCAATACGGCTCGTGCGTCGATAGAAGCAGAGGTCAGGATCGATTCGGTTAATTCGCCGGGAGTGCGCTACGCTGAGTTCGATTTTGAGGGTCCCGCCGAGGCCGTTCTTTTTGATCCGGATAGTGGCGACCTGAACCTGGATATTCGGGGGGACTTTGGGCTTGGAGACCGTAGCTACGTGAACGCTCGCATTCCATTGGTAGAGAGGGGCTGGTCAGCCATGAAGGGCCTCAGGGCTCTCGGCATCGAGTTAGGGGATCTGCCGGGTAAGGCTGTGCCGGGGAGAAGCCGATCCGTCGCGGTTCACTATCACGACCAGCAGTTCACAATCGAAAAGCCGATCTCAATCTGGTATGGTGACTGGGAGGTGGCCGTCCTTGAGGGGACCATGGTGCACAGCGGCAAAGCTGAACATCGCGCTCGGGTGGAGGTTACGGCCTCTGAGGAGCTCAGCAGGAGGCTCTACGGACAGATCGGAAGGGGCGTTGACATTATTCCCGGGCCACTGCGGCCGATCCTGATGGAAGAGGTCGGAAACACGTGGTTCCGGGACGGACGACTTCTGGCGGAAATATCGACGGAGGGAGACTTGAGCAGTCCAAGGATCGATTTGAAGAACAAGTTTCCGGATCTGAAGGAGATTGCGCGAAAGGCCGGAAAAAAGATTCTGGGGAACCCTGTAGGAGATGCACTCAGGGGTTTGCTGGGGAGGTGAGAAAGCCCGCCGGGGCAGGACTTCCTGCACCGGGTGGGAGACGGTTTTAAACGTCGGGACTCTGGGTCCTTGCAGTCGGAGGGTATCCCTCCCTAGGCTGTCGACATGATCGACATGCTGGTGCGGCTTTATGACCTGCCGGACCCTGTAGATATCTACCGGAGGGTCGGGGAAGCGGGCGTCACCCTGCGGAGACCCAATGGATACGAGCGGCATATTCTCGCCCACTGGGTGGGAGAGAATTTTTCTCCCAAGTGGGTCAGTGAGGTAAAGGTAGCCTTTGCGAGGCAGCCGGTGAGCGCATTCGTCGCTACCCGCGGCAAGGAGATTCTTGGATTTTCCTGTTATGAGACAACGTTGAAGGGCTACTTCGGTCCGACTGGGGTAGCCGAGAGTGAGCGGGGTTCGGGGCTTGGGACTGCGCTTCTATACAAGGCCCTTGGGGCCTTGCGGGAGGAGGGCTATGCCTACGGCATTATCGGTGGGGTCGGCCCTCGGGAGTTTTACGAGAAGAAGTGCGGAGCAATTGAGATTCCGGGAAGCGACCCGGGAATCTTTGCCGACCTGTTGCCGGATCCGTGAACTGCGCTAAGGTCACTCCAGCCGGGCGGAGGAACCAGTATCGAATGTCGGAAGCAGCAAAAGCAGGCGGGCAGGATCCACACTACGTGAAGGGGGCCTTCGCCCGGATCGCGGACAGTTACGTTCTTACCAACCACGTTCTGAGTGCTGGGACTGATATTCTTTGGCGTCGCAAGGTGGGTCGTATGGTGGCGAGGTGGAAGCCAGCGCGTATTCTTGACGTAGCGACCGGGACAGGAGACCTCGCCCTGGAGCTTCAGCGGAGGTCTCCGGATGCCACCGTGCTGGGCAGTGATTTCTGTGAGGAGATGCTCGCTCACGCCAGGAACCGGGGTTTGAGCGAGACCAAGGTTGCGGACGCGATGGAGCTGCCGTTCGAAGACGGGGTCTTCGATGTTTCTACAGCCGCATTCGGGTTGCGCAACATGGAGAGCTGGCAATCCGGCCTGCGGGAAATGGGACGTGTCGTCCGCGGAGGAGGAAAAGTCCTCGTCCTCGACTTTTCGCTTCCACGCGGACTGCTGCGCAGGCCCTATTCGTTCTATCTAAATCAGGTTCTTCCCCGGATAGCCGGCGTGATCACCGGGGAGCGGGATGCCTATGAATACCTCGCCGGATCGATCGACCGGTTCCCGAGCGGGGCATCCATGCTGGAGCTTTTCGAGAGCGCCGGTCTTGTTGACCCTGAATGGATTCCCCTCAGTGGAGGAATTGCATCGATCTACGTCGGAACTTCTTCGCCGACTTAAGACTTTTACCGAGGCCGCCCCAGCGCGTAAGACTTTGCCCATGCCGCTCAAGCGATCAGCCAACCAGTTCGTATGCGACCTCGTGGCCTACGAGCCAGGGAAGCCGATTGAGGAAACGGCGCGGGAGCTGGGACTGCAGCCCGAGGAAATCATTAAGCTGGCCAGCAACGAGAACCCTCTCGGGCCATCGCCGAGGGCGAAGGAGGCGATGCGGATCGCGATCGAGGAGGCCCAGCTATATCCTGATGGTGGAGGTTGGCAGCTGCGCAACGCGATTGCGGAAAAGCATGGGGTCGGAATGGAGAACGTAGTCCTCGGAAACGGCTCCAATGAGATAATCGAGTTGCTTTGTCACTCTTTCCTCAATCCCCAGACTGCGCTCATTGCAGCTGAGCATGCCTTCGTGGTTTACAAGTTGATGGCGACTCTTTTCGGGGCCAAGTATGTGGAAGTTCCGGATCCAGGTTTTGTCCATGATCTCGATGCAATGGCGGATGCGATCAATGAGGAAACCCGCCTGGTGTTCATCGCCAATCCGAATAATCCAACGGGCACCCTGGTGGGTGGGGAAGCTATTGACCGGTTCATGAACCGGATCCCGGAGCATGTCGTGGCTGTATTTGATGAAGCATACCACGAGTTCCTCGAGGAACCTCCGGACACGGTAAGATATATCCGGGAGGGCAGGAATGTCTGCGTGATGCGGACGTTCTCGAAGGCGCAGGGGCTTGCTGCTCTTCGGATCGGGTATGGACTGGCCTCTGAGCAAGTTGCAGACCTGTTACAGAAGGCCCGGCAGCCGTTCAACGCAAACGCGATCGCGCAGGCTGGAGCCCTGGCCTCCCTGCTTGATGATGAACACGTTGCCCGGACGGTTAAGACGAACAAGAGTGGGCTGGAATTCTACCATGAGGCGTTCCGGAAGCGGGGACTGCGGTATGTTCCGAGTGTGGCGAACTTCGTCCTCGTCGAGGTCGGGGATGGGGATGCCGTATTTGAGCAAATGTTGCAGAAAGGGGTGATCGTCAGGGCCATGCGTGGATACAAGCTTCCTGGGTGGGTGCGGATTTCGGTAGGGAAACCTTCTGAGAACGAGCGGTGTCTTGAGGTCCTTGATCAGGTCTTAGGACATTGAGTTGAAACCCCTCGTGGATTGACAGGGCGGGTCAGGAGCCTTATCCTGTTAAGGGTTCTTAACAATCAGATGAATCAAACTATCGGTCAGGCGATGCGGAGCTTTCAATGCCGCAGCTGCCACGGGGGAATACAAATTCCATACGATTTGCCGCCTACCAGTGCCCCGTGTCCGCACTGCGGGGTCATAATCACCTCGCCGCCGCCAGACCCCGGGCTTGTCGCCGATGGGCCAGGTCCTCCCGAAGCATGCGGGGTCGACCTGCGCCCCGGGGAGCAGCCCTGTCCGCCGGAGAAAGGCGGAGTTCCCCCGCGGAGTGAGGGGCCCTCCATTCCTGCTCCGGACGGGGTGACCGAGCCAAGCGATCCTGCGAAGACAAACTCCGCTTCCGATACCGAAGAAGACCTCGGATGGTCAGAAGGGGTCCGTCGGAAAAAAATACACCCCGCCATCGCCTTCCTCAGCGCAGTCCTTGTGATTGTTGGAGTGCTGGTAACGTTGGTGGTGCTCAACCGGACTGATCCTGAGCTAGCGCCCCCGGTGGGGTTACATCAGGCAGAGAGCATTTCCGCTGGCCCAGTCAAGGATCAAGCGGCGCGGAGAGAGCTGTTCCTGAAGGACGGATGGAAGCTCGCCACGACAAGAAGTCTTACCGGGTTCCTCAGGGCGGCAACCCCGGAAGCAAAGGCTGGTTTCGTGATCGGGGGCGAAGCCAAGCTCGGAGAAATGAACGATTTTTACATGGGATCAAGCACCGTTGATGAATCGGACACCCCGATCGATTCATTCAGTCACTTCGACCTTGATATCGTGGACAAGCGACGAGGGCTTTTTCTCATGAGATTCGAGCGGCCCCCGCAGGTAAGGATGTCTGAATTTTTCCGGCCCGTAGTACCGCTGAAAGTGCAACATGACCTCGCCGAACCCGGGCTGCTCGTTTCGGCGTTCGCGGCGCGTGAACGATTCTCCATGGAACCCTTGCGAGTAATGGCCTTTTTCAAAGAAGAGGGAGATGAAATCCTCCTTGACTGGGACGTTTACGCGCAAACCAAGTATCGGAGGTTCAAACATTTTACCATGGAGCCCCGACCGGGGCAGGCGGCCGTCTTCCGGGTCATGGTGAGAGAGGCCGTCCCCCTGGCCGAAGACGGTGAGAGCAGCGGAGCGCGCTTCTACCGCCTGAGTGACCCGGCCTTCTACAATGACGAGGTTACAATTCCGGTGCCCGGCGCAGAGTTGCCCGGCCGTATTCTCTCAGCCCTTGCCTGGATCGGCCTCCCTGACCGCCGGGCTGAAAACCGTTATGCGACAGTCCGCCTGGCATGGACTGGTGGTCCAGAGAGCCGTCTCCGCGTGGAGGAAGTGATCTGCTGGGAATTCCTCGGGCTGGGAGGAGTTGCAGGCAACGCTGATCCAATCAGCGAGCCGGTAGCTGGGCTGGGGGAGACGCCAGCCGGGAGTTCACTTACCGGGAATTCCGTTTTGGGGGAGGAGGATGGAATTGGCGTTGAGCCAGTTTCAACTGGCAAGGGCCAGGCTGAACCTGCCGGGCAGAAGGGTGTAGTGAGGCCGGGGCAGGAATTGGAGAACAGGGAAAGTTCCGGGGTTTCGGAAACTCCGTGAACGATACCATTGCCGCTTTAGCGACCCCTTTCGGGCAAGGGGCGATTGCTGTCCTGCGCCTGTCCGGTCCGGAGGCTCTTGCGGTGGCCCAGCGTGCCACCGGCCGAAGGTCTGAGGACCTCCCGGCCCGGCAAGTCCGGTTGGCTAGCGTCCGAGGGACGCAGGGCGAAGTCCTCGACGAAGTTCTGGTTACGGCCTTTCCTGGTCCCTGCAGCTATACGGGTGAGGATGTGGTGGAGATCAGTTGTCATGGCGGCGTCCTCGTGGCGCAGGCGGTTCTGGAGCGGCTGCTTGCCTGTGGGGCTCGGTTGGCCGAAGCTGGAGAATACACCCAGCGCGCCTTTTTGAACGGCAAGATGGATCTGACCCAGGCCGAAGCGGTCATGGACGTTATTTCGGCCCAGACGGATCTTTCGCTCAGGGCTGCTCAGCACCAGCTGGGTGGACGGATCGGAGAAGCCACGGAGGCCTTGCGGGCAGAATTACTGGATGTCCTTGCCCACGTGGAGGCCTATATCGATTTCCCGGAGGATGACATCGATCCAGAGACCGGGGAAGGCCTGTTGCACCGGATGGATGAGGCCTGCTCGAAGATCGATGCCCTGCTGGCTACTGCAAAACAAGGGCGCATTCTAAGGGAAGGAGTTAGAACGGTTATTTACGGAAAACCCAATGTTGGGAAGTCCAGCCTTTTGAATGTGCTACTTGGTTACGAGCGGGCCATTGTCAGCGAAATCGCCGGAACGACCAGAGATACCGTGGAAGAGGTGGTCAACCTTGGGGGGATTCCGGTCAGGCTGATAGATACTGCCGGCATGCGTGAGGCTTCCGATGAAGTTGAGCAGCGGGGAGTGGAGCGTGCGATTCGCCATGTCGAGAATGCAGATTTAATCCTGGAAGTTGTCGACGCAAGTGAGCCCCGCGAGGCGGGTTTTTCACTGGAAAACCATAACAGAGTCCACCACGTATTGGTTCTCAACAAGTGCGACCTTTCCTGCCATTCGGACTGGAAAGGGGTAAAAGGCGTCTCCATCTCCTGCCTGGAAGGCACAGGGGTCACCGAATTGATTGAGGTGATCGGGGAGGAATTATCCCTGGGAGCGAACAGTTGGGGTCAGGAAGCGGTAGCCGTGAATGCTCGACACCAGGAATGCCTGCGAAGGTCCCGGGAGGGGTTGCTGGCCGCTCGTGCCCAATTGGGGCGAGGCGCAAGTCCGGAGTTTTCGTCCGTCGACCTGCGGATTGCGCTCGACGCTATTGGCGAAGTAGCGGGAAGGGTGGAAGTTGACGAAATCCTTGGGAAGATCTTCGGGAGCTTTTGTATTGGGAAGTAGAGGTGGAACCCGGGAGAGCTCAGGTCCGGTTGAAAATGAGTAGGAGGGGTTGCCTGAGAAACCTGTCAGCCGCTAACTGCGAGGTGTGGCCGATGGGAGGATGAAGGTGGTGAAAAGAAGGGTGTTCCGGGCGCCAATTCTTGTAATTCTGTGAGGTGAAGCTTGAAGAATCGGGATGTTGTGGCTTGGTAACAGCCGAGCAGGTTTGATGCACCTACAGCGATTCATAGTTCTTCTCGGGGCCATTGTGGTGGGTTCAGGTTCACCTCTGCATGGAGAACAGGATGGACGGGCTCCTGCGCCCGCACCCGGTC
>MDTG01225041.1_pt1 | contig 14666 bp, 16 predicted proteins | sample 811421 | NCBI WGS metagenome assembly MDTG01 (sample SAMN05326645, study PRJNA326480) | marine metagenome | isolation source: seawater | place: Pacific Ocean: South East | collected 2011
ATAAGCAATTTTTTATTTATAATGTTATACGTTCAAAACATATTTTTATAAAATGGATTCTTTTGAAATAAACAAAATAGTAGCTGCAATTTTAATGGTAGCACTCCTTATAATTGGAATAGGTAAGCTATCTGATATAATATTTTATGTGGAAAAGCCAGAAACACCTGGATATGCAGTAGATGTCGAACAAGCAGTTACTGCAAGTGCAACTGACTCGGAGACAGTTGAAGAAAAAATTGATATTACTGCTTTAATGGCTATGGGGGATATAGCTGTTGGTGAAAAAGTATTCAAAAAATGTGCAGCTTGTCACTCAATCGCAAAGGGAGGAAAAAATAACATCGGTCCAGCCTTATACAATGTTGTTGGTAGAAAGATTGGAGTAGTCAATGACTACAAATATTCAAAAGCGCTTTCTGCTTACGGTAAAGAATGGACTTTTGAAGAACTAAATGGCTACTTAATAAAACCAGCCAAATGGATTAAAGGAACTAAGATGGCTTTCGCTGGGTTAAGAAAAGAAAAAGATAGAGCGTCGGTTATTTTATATTTAAACCAAAACTCTGATAATCCATTACCTTTACCTTAATTTTCCAAAACAATATAATAGAATACTTTTTTGAACATGAATTCTGTTAAGTGCTTGTTGCCAAACTTTTGATTGTTTGCCAGAAAAAACTTTTTCATTTACCTCTGAGCCTCTTGGCAAACAGTGCAGAAATATACAATCTTTTTTTGCTTTTCTCATTAGTTTTTGAGTAATCTTAAAACTGTTGAAATGAGTTAATTTTTTTTTTTTATTAACCTTATCATTTAAAGAAATTACTTTGTCTGTGAATAAAACATCTGCATTTTTTACTGCATCGCTAGCTTTATTAAAAATATAAACTTTTTTATTATTCTTCTTAACCCAATTTAAGATAGATTTATTTGGAGTGTAATATTTTGGACAACCAATATTTAGTCTAAAATCAAATTTTACAGATGCAGCTATTAGACTATTTAAGACATTATTTGAATCACCTATCCAAGTAATATTTAATTTTGAGATTGGTTTTCTTTTAATTTCCTCAACTGTAAATATATCAGATAAAATCTGGGTTGGATGAGATGACGGGCTTAAACCATTGATAATTGGAATAGACAAGTAATCTTTGAAATCTTTAATTTTCATATCGCTGTCAGTTCTGAGCATAAAACCATCCCCAAATGTAGACAAAATTTTTGCAGTATCCTCCAAAGTTTCTCCACCCTCACCAAAATGAAGTTCATCTGGTCTCAACGTAAGTGTGCCTCCTCCAAGCTGTTTAATTGCCAAATAAAAACTTAATCTTGTTCTTAAACTAGATTTTTCAAACATTTGAATAAGTAATTTTCCTTTTAGAGGTAAATCTTTATCAGCCTCTAAAGAAGATAGTTTTTTTCTTTTTTTTTTCCTATTTTTCGCATCAATAAGAATTTTTTTTAAATCCTTTAATGGTATATCTTTGAGGTCAATAAAATGATTCATCTATTATTTATATTCTAAGCAAACTTTTTTTATAATTTTTAATGCATAATCAATTTCACTCTTTTTAACATTAAGTGGTGGTAAAATTCTTACTACATTTTCAGCTGCTCTTATTGTCAATAATTTATTTTGCATTAAACTTTTAATAAAATTTCCTTGATTTACATGTAGTTGGATACCAATTAGATAGCCTCTTCCTCTGATTTCTTTAATTATTTTTGGAAATTGATCTTTTATTTTATGTAATTCTTTGTGTAAATAATCTGAATTTTTTTTAATAATCTTAAGAAATTTTTTATTAGAAATGATATCCATTACTTTATTACCAACTTTCATTGCAAGTGGATTTCCTCCAAATGTAGACCCATGTGTTCCTGCTATCATTCCCTTAGCAACTTTTTTGTTCATCAAAACTGCGCCTAGTGGGAACCCACCTCCTATACCCTTAGCAATTGGTACAATATCTGGTTTAACTCTAGATTTTTCAAATGCAAAGAAATCTCCTGTTCTGCCGACTCCACATTGAACTTCATCTAAAATTAGCAAGATATTTTTTTTATTACATAATTTTCTTAGTCCCTTTAGACAAACATCAGGTATAACCTTAATTCCACCCTCACCCATAATTGTTTCAATCATTATTCCAGCAGTTTTTTTAGTGATTAGCTTATTTAATCTTTTATGGTCACCAAAGTTAAAGTGATCAAATCCTTGCACTTTAGGTCCAAATCCCTCCGTCATTTTTTTTGAACCACTAGCATAAATTGTAGCCAACGTTCTTCCATGAAAAGAATTTTTAATACAAATAATTCTATTTTTCTGTGGTTTTCCAACAGAATAAAAATATCTCCTTGCAACTTTTATTGCTGCTTCGGTTGCTTCGGCACCACTATTTTGAAACATTACATAGTCTGCAAAAGTTTTCTTTGCTAATTTTTTTGCTAGCTCTTCACCTTCTGGAATAACGAATGCATTAGAAACATGCCAAAGCTTTTTTGACTGCTTGTTTATTGTCTTGATCAATTCTGGATGTGAATGACCCAAAGAATTAACCGCAATACCCTGAACAAAATCTAAATATTTGCTCCCATTAGTTGCATACAAAAAACTTCCTTTACCTTTTATGAAAGATATTTTTTTTCTATTATAATTTTTTGCTAGATAACTCATATTATTTTCTATCTTCTATAAATTTAAATATATTGATGCAAGTTGCGATTGAATTTGAAAATAAATAATTTTCTCGCTTAATGTGCATAACTTAGAAAAGTATCTTTTTAATTCTTCTATCTTAGCTTTATATTGTGTTATAAGAATTGTTATACACATTATATAGTAAATTATGAGTTGGACAGAAGAAAAAGTCAATAAATTAAAAGAGCTTTGGGGAAAAGGCAATACTGCAAGTCAAATTGCTGAAATAATTGGAGGCATTAGCAGGAATGCAGTGATAGGCAAAGCTCACAGATTAAATCTTTCTGCAAAGATAAAAACTAGAACAGCAACATCCAATAAAAATTTTGAAAGTTCTTTAGAAGAAAAAAATATAGTAAATAAAAGAGGCAGAAAAAGTAAATTTAAATCACTTATAATTGAGAAGGATTTTGAACCAGAAAACCCAAAACAACTTGAAGAATTGGATGAAAGCTCATGTAAATGGCCTATTGGACACCCAGATGAAAAATCTTTTTACTTTTGTGGAAGAACATCGTTAAAAGATTTTTCATATTGCAAACTTCACTTGTTATACGCTTATCAACCAAAAGGTAAAAAAGAGGAACAAACAAATAAAGAGGATTTACCAGAATATATTAACAACAGAAAAAAAATACAATCGGCTTAAAACAAAAGATTAATCTTTGTTGTAATTATATTTATCTGTTGAAAATTGCCCACCATCTTTCCACATAAAGCAATATTTTTTAACTTCATCTTCAAATTCTAATAAACTTGGAACTCCTATATCGTTATTAGTTTTGTATTTTCCTGAAACTACATTGTCGTATTTTAAGAGATTTAATTGATCTTGTGTAAGCAAGGGCTTTGGTAATTTCTCCAAAAAAAAAGCTGAAATTTTTGCAAGAAAAAGAGGGAATGGTATCAAAATTCTTTTTTTTTCAATTAGTTTGAGTAGTATTTCTAAGATTTCTTTAAAAGTAATTATTTTAGGTCCAACACATTCAACTATTTTTGAGTGAATATTATTTGAAACAATGTGATAAATTACATTAGTTAAATCAGTGCAATGAATAGGCATAAATTTTGTTTTACCAGAATAGTAAAGTGGAAATATTGGTAAATTATTTAAAAGTGACATAAAATTTGTAGTAAAATTATCGTCTACGGAATAAACTATTGATGGTCTCAGAATAGTTGCCATCGGAAAATTTTTTAATATTTTTGCTTCACCCTCTAGTTTACTTAATGCATATTTTGAATCTATTGCATTATTTATTCCTAAAGCTGACAAATGAATGAATTGTTTTAAGTTATATTCTTTACTCATTTTTGCCAACATTGAAGGAAAGACAGTATGAATGTTTTCGAAAGAATTGCCTCCTTTTTTTTCATACAATATCCCAACTAAATTAATACAGATATCTGCCTCTTTAAATAATCCTCTAATTTTTTTTTCATCAAATATTTTTGACTCAACTATGTCAATATATCCTGCATTTGCCTGTGTTTTAATCTTATAGCTTTTTTGATGAATATTTCTTGTAACAACAGTTACTCTATAGTTATTTTTGGTTAACTTTCTAATTAGAAATCTACCAATTTGACCACTGCCGCCAAAAATTAGACAATTTTTTACTTTCATATATATATATTTACAAATGACAATTAAAATTAATCTTCATCAAAATGACTTACCAGATGATTTAAATTTAGGCAATCTCTTAGCAGTTGATGGAGAGTTTATGGGGCTAAATGTAAGGAGAGATCCACTTTGCCTTATTCAGATTTCATCAGGTAATTCCGATGCTCATATTATCCAATTTGATAGAGCAAATTATAAGGCACCTAATTTAGTAAAGATTTTAAAAAATGAAAACATTACAAAAATATTTCATTATGGTAGAGCAGATATTGCGCACATTAAACATTACCTAAATACTGATACAAACAATATCTTAGATACAAAAATTGCCTCAAAATTAGCTCGATCTTATTCTGATAACCATTCCTTAAAAACATTAATTAAAGAATTTATTAATATTGATATAAGCAAACAATTTCAAAATTCTGATTTTGGTGGAAAACTTACACCTGAACAATTAAAGTATTGTGCAAACGATGTGGTTTATCTCCATAAAATTCATGATGAACTTAATAAAATATTAGTAAGAGAAAAAAGAATTAACTTATATAAAGATTGTTTAAAATTCTTAAAAACTAGAGTTGAACTTGATTTAGCACTTTTTAAGGATGATATTTGGTCACATTAAGATGAATAAAAAAATAAATGAAATCGGAGTTGATGTAATAAATCTTCAAATTAAAGCTCTAAAAAAATTAAAAAATTCTATTAATCATTCTTTTGAGGATGCTGTAGAAACAATCTCAAAATGTAAATCAAAAGTTATAATTTGTGGAGTTGGTAAAAGTGGAATAATAGCTTCAAAGATTTCTGCAACACTTTCCTCTGTTGGTACTCCATCGTTTACTGTTTCAGCAAGTGATTGTTCCCATGGTGATTTAGGTAGAATTACGAATAAAGATATTTTAATTCTAATTAGTTACTCTGGAAATACAATAGAGTTAAAAAATATCATTAAATACGCAAAGTCAAACAAAGTCCTTTTAATTGGAATTGTTTCTGACAAAAATTCAACACTTTATAAATCCTCAAACATAAAATTATTAATACCTGAGGTAACTGAGTCAGGAGATGGGATTGTACCAACATCAAGTACTACATCTCAACTTGCGATCGGTGATGCTTTGTCTGTAGCCTTAATGAAAAAAAAAAGATTTGGTAAACTTGATTTCAAAAAATTTCACCCGTCAGGTAATTTAGGCAATAAGTTAAAAACTGCAAAGGATTTGATGTTAATAAAAAACAAGATTCCTTTTGTTAATGAAAATGAATTAATGAAAAAAGCATTAAAAATACTTAATCTTAAAAAACTTGGATTTTTAGTAGTTGTTAATAATCAAGGTCTTAATTCAGGAATTTTTACTGATGGTGACCTTAAAAGATTACTTCAAAAAAAGAGAAGAATAGAAAATTTTAAGATTAAATCATTTATGACAAAGAGACCATTTAATGTTGAGCAAGATATGCTAGTAACTGAAATACTAAATCATATGAACAAAAAAAAAATTACAAACGTTTGTGTTTATAAAAAAGGAAATAAAAGAAAAATTGTTGGGGTTCTGCATATTCATAATTTGATAAATAATTTAAAATAAGAGTTAATGAAAATATTAATTCAATTATTTCTTTTTTCTTTAATATTTTTGATTTCTATTATTTTTTATAAATATTATTTTAATGAACAAACAACTTTAGAAAAAAAACAAAATTTAGAAACTAATACAATAGTGGATGGTAAAAGTAATCTTATTAAAAATCTTAAATATGAAGTTAAATTTGAAAACAACACACAATATATAATCTCTGCTAAATTGAGTGAACTTAATTACGTTGATGAAAATGAGATTGTTAAAATGCAAACAGTTTCTGCAAAATTTATTGATGAGAAAAATATGCCCTTAGAGATAAAATCCAAAAACGCTATTTATAATAATTTCTCTTATAATACACAATTTTCAGATAACGTAGAGATAAAATATATGAATAATGCTATTACAGCAGATAACGTGGATCTTGACTTCGAGAAAAATAATGTAACAATTTATAATAATGTTGTATACGAAGGACAACAAGGAAAAATTAAATCAGATAATGTAAGAGTAAATTTAATTACAAAAAATGCCGAAATATATATGAATGATTCAAATAACAAAGTAGAAGTACAATCTAAATAAATTACAATGTCTAATATTAAGAAATTTAGGATCAAATCGTTTAAAGAAAACAAGTCAATCTTAAGCCTTGATAAAATTTCATTAAAGTTTGGAAGAAAAATTATATTAGACAATTTATCGTTAAAATTAAATAATGGTCAAATTCTTGGGTTACTTGGTCCTAATGGTGTTGGAAAGTCAACATTATTTAATGTTATCACAGGTTTAATCTCACCTGATTTTGGTTCAATAATCATAAACTCGGAGATTGTAAACAAATACCCTATATATCAACGAACATTAAAATACCAAATTGGATTTGTACCACAGCATGGAGGTTATTTTCATGATTTAACAGTTAACGAAAATTTAAAAGCGATTGCAGAAATTACAATATCGAATTTAAGTTATAGAAATGAAAAAATTGATGCTCTAATATCAAAATTCGAGTTAGATCCAATTAGAGATATAAAAGCTGAATTTTTATCTGGCGGTCAAAAAAAAAAACTAGTTATTGCAATCGCTCTTATTTCAGATCCGAAAATACTCTTACTTGATGAGCCATTTGCCGCTCTTGATGTAATGACAATTAAAACATTACAAGAAATTATTGTTGGGTTACAAAGCAGTAGCAATATATCAGTAATACTTTGTGATCATCAAGCTAGAGATTTACTTGCTTGTGTTGATACAGCAGCAATAATTCATAATGGTAAAGTTGTTGCACAGGGAACACCGTCAAGTCTTATCAAAAATATAGATGCAAGAAATGCTTATTTCGGTGAGTCTTTCAAAATAAGTTGAATTATAAGCATGAAGAATTATGTCAGGATAGAAAAATCAATCAAACCATTCAATAGAATATTGAAAATTGAAGGAGATAAAAGTTTATCTATTAGATGGGCACTTCTAGCCTCACAAGCAAAAGGTAAGTCTATTTCCCAAAATATTTTAAAGTCTGAAGATGTTTTAAGCACATTATCCTGTCTAAAAAAATTGGGTATCAAAATCAAACTCTTTAAAGATAAATGTGTGATAGTTAGTAAAGGTCTAAACTCATTTAGATATAAAAAAAATATAGTTTTGAATGCCGGAAATTCAGGAACTTTGGGAAGACTTTTGTTAGGTCTTTTAGTTCATTCTAAAAATAAAATTAAGATTAGAGGTGACCAAAGTTTGTCAAAAAGAGACTTTTTAAGAGTTACTAATCCACTTAAAAGTTTTGGTGCAAGTTTTGTTACTAACAATGGAAAACTCCCAATTGTTATAAAAGGTATTAAATATGCTAAACCAATTAAGTATCACGAAAAAAAAGGATCAGCTCAATGTAAAAGTTCAGTAATGTTAGCGGCCCTAAATACAAATGGAACAACAGTTATAAAAGCAAAAAAATCGAGAGATCATACCGAAATATTATTTAAATATTTAAAATTACCTATTAAAATTCGTAAAGGTCAAAATTATGACCTAATTAAAATTAATGGGAAAAAAAAAATTCAACCTCTAAATTATTCTATTCCCTCTGATATTAGCTCCAGTGCTTTTTTTATAGTTTTGACTGCCCTGTCAAAAAATTCAAAACTCCAAATTAAAAATGTTAATATTAATCCTACAAGAATAGGTATATTAAAAATACTTAAAATGATGGGTGTTAAAATTAAAATTGATAAAGTCAAAACTTATAAAGGTGAAAAAATTGCAAACTTATTTGTTAAAAGTAGTAAAACATTTAAGCCTATTAATTGCCCTATAAACTTGAATTCTTCAGCAATAGATGAATTTTTATTAATTTTTTTAGTTGCGGCTAAAGCTAAAGGAGTTTCTTATTTTAAAAGATTGTCAGAATTAAATCAAAAAGAAAGTCCAAGATTAATATGGGGATCAAAAATACTAAATAAGATGGGTATTAGGACTAAATTAAGTAAAGATAGTATTAAAATTTATGGTAATCCTAAATTAAAGATCAACAAAAAAATTATTATTCAAAAATTTTTAAAAGATCACAGAGTATTTATGGCAAGTATAGTGGCAGCTCTAGTATTTGGTGGAAATTGGAAGATATACGACAGAAATTCAATCAATACATCCTTTCCAACATTTATAAGTAAAATTAAAAGCCTAGGAGCTAAATTAAGTTAAAATACTGACTAAAAAGGCCCATAACTAATGTTTTTCATAATAATTTGGATAAATTCTCTGTTGATTAAAAGGTTAAATTTATCTAAAAGTTCGAAATTTAAAATTAAAATAATTTAAACGCAGTATTTTTAATAATTAATGGAAATATATAAAGACCTTAAAACCCCCGCTTCGAAAGAATTCGAAAAGCTTCTTAATAGTCAACTTTCTAAAATAAACATTGAAGAAGGAAAAATCATTGAAGGCAAAATTAACAAGATTACTGAAAAGTTTGTATTCCTTTTTGTTGAAGGATTAAAAAGTGAACCAGTCTTGGATATAAATGAGCTTAAATCAATGGGTTTAGCAGATAAAATTAAAGTTGGTGAAACAATTTCAGTATTGCTTGAAAAAATTGAGGATAGAAACGGTGAAGTTTTAGTTTCTGCAAGTAAAGCCCAAAAAATTAAAGGTTGGGATAAACTTGTCGAGGCATTTGAAAAAAATGAGCCGATTATGGGAAAAATTACCTCGAAGTGCAAAGGTGGATGTATAGTTGAACATATTGATACAGGATCTTTAATGTTTCTTCCAGGTTCGCAAATTAGCGACAAACCTTTAAAAGATATTAGTCATTTAATGAATGAACCTCAAAAATTTGCGTTGATTAAATTAGATAAAGTAAGAGGAAATGCATGCGTTTCCAGAAGAGAAATTATTTCCTCTTTTAAAAAAGAGGATAAAGCTAAAATTGTTGAAAAATATAAAGTTGGTGACATCATCAAAGGAGCTGAGGTAAAAGGTTATAGCACTTTTGGATGTTTTTTTAATGTCAACGGTGAAATTGATGTTCTTGTACATCTTCAAGAAATTTCATATTCAAGAGTGAATCATCCTGATGAGGTATTCAATATTGGTGAGAAACATGATTTAAAAGTAATTTCAATCGATAAAGATAAACTACAAATAGGCTGTTCAGTAAAACAATTATCTCCTGACCCATTTGAACATATTGAAAATTACGAATTAAACAAAATGTATAAAGTAAAAGTTGTTAAATTAATGGACTTTGGAGCTTTTTGTGAATTAGAGCCAGGCTTAACAACGCTTCTACACTCTAGTGAACTGAGCTGGACTAAAAAAAACCTTTCAGCAAAAAAAATGTTTAAAGTGGGAGATGAAATAAATTGTGTGATTACAGAAATAGATAAAGATAAAAGAAGAGTTGCAATTTCACATAGATTAACTGTTGAAAATCCTTTTGAAACATTTGAGAAAAAATTCCCAGTTGATACGATTGTGGAAGGTCAAATAGTAAACAAAAATGAGTATTCTTTATTTGTTAAAATTGAGGATTTAGATGTAGATGCATTTTTGCATTGTAATGATTTAACATATCTTAATAACGGTGAGGAAGAGTTATCTAAATATAAAAAAGGTGATAAGATTAAGGTCAAAGTTTTAGAAATAAAACCCTCAGAACAAAAAGTTAGGGTTGGATTAAGACAGACACAAGCAGATCCTTTTGATTGGTTTAAGGACAAAAAAGTAAATCAGACTATCACAGTTAAAATTATATCCACAGATAATAAAGGTCTAATAGTAAGGCCAGAAGGTTGTGAAATGGATTTTCAAATTAAAAAATCTCAAATTGCAATTAATTCAGCCGATTCAAGACCTTCGAGGTTCACTGGTGGTGAGAGAATTGACTGTGCTATATCTGATTTAGATTTTATCAAAAGAAAAGTAAACTTGAGCATCAAACTTTTAGAGGAAATCGAAAAAAAAGAGGCTCTAGAAAAATATGGGGCAGAAGGTTCAGGGAAAAACCTTCCCTTTTCGTCTTTATCTCAAGATTTAAAAAAAAAAGATGATAAAAAAAAATAATTAAGAAGACATAAGTTGGGAATTGTAAAATCAAATCTTTTAAAACAACTTTCAAAAAATTTTCCCAATTTCTTAAAAAAAGATCTACAAAAATTTTCAGAGATTATCCTTAACGAGATAAAACAAACTTTAAGGAGAGGTGAAAGAGTAGAATTGAGAGGATTTGGTGTTTTTTTCACAAATATTCAAAAAGCTAGAATTTCCAGAAATCCAAAAACAGGAGAGAAAGTTCATACACCAGAAAAAAAAACAATTCACTTCAAAATGTCAAAAGATTTGTTTAAAAAATTAAATAATGAAAAAGAATAAAATATTTATTGCCTGCGATAACGTTAAAATTCAAGTAATAAAAAAAATAATTAAAGATACACAAAACTCAAAATTAAATATTGGTTACAAATTTGGTCTCGAATTTCTTAATTCAAAAAATGGAAGAAGTTTTATATCAAAATTAAAAAATAAAATTATTTTTGCTGATCTTAAGTTACACGACATTCCAAACACATGTGTATCAGCTATAAAGGCTATAAAAGATCTGAAAGTAAATTACCTTACAATACATATTAGTTCAGGATTACAAACATTAAAGGCATCAAAAAAAATTTCTGGTAAAATTAAATTAGTAGGTGTTACAATTTTAACATCTTTGGATAATAAAGCTTTAGCAGAAATTGGTTTCGGTAAGGACGTAAAAAAATTAGTTTTACATCAAGCAAAATTAGCTAATAAAGCAAAATTAGATGCTATTGTTTGTAGTGCAATGGAAGCAAAAATAGTAAAAAAAGTTTTTAAAAAAGAAATAATAACACCAGGAATTAGAATTGACTCTAACACTAACGATCAAATAAGAGTTTTAACACCTAAGCAGGCTTACAAAAACGGAAGTGATTGGTTGGTGATTGGAAGACCAATAACAAAAGGTAATATAAAAAATAATATTAAAAAATTAGTTGATCACTTAACTAAATGATAAAGGATTGTAAAATCTGTGGAATTTCAGACTTAAAAACTTTAGATTATATTATAAATCATCCATTCCCGCCAAAATATGTTGGATTTATTTGTAACTATCCAAAAAGTAAAAGATATGTTGAAATTAACAAATTAAATAATTTATTAAATTTAGATAAAAAAAATACAAAATTTGTAGCAGTCTTAGTAAAACCTAACGAAAAGATATTAGATGAAATTCAAAATTTAAATTTTGATTATTATCAACTTTATGATTGTGATCCTGATGAAATTAGATCTATAAAAAAAAGATATAGTAAAAAAATTATAGTGGCAGTAACTGTTCAAAAACCCCAAGATGTTGAAAAATACCATCTATACAAAGATGTTGCTGATATTTATCTATTTGATAGTAAAGGTTACGAAAAAAGTATTTCATTTGATCATTCTTTTATTAAAGGAATTGAGCTTAACAAAGACATAATGATTGGAGGCAATATAAAGTATAATGACAATCTTGAAAGTTTTAATGAAATAGCAGATATTATTGATATATCTGGTGGTTTAGAAACCTCTGGAGTAAAAGATATAACGAAAATAGAGATTTTCTTAAATAAAATTAAAAATTTAAAAAATGAAAATTAAGAAAAATGTTCCCTTAATAGACCAACACGACAAAAATGGTTTTTGGGGAGGTAAATTTGGAGGAAGTTTTATACCTGAAACTTTAAAAAAACCTGTTGAAGATTTAACAAAAGAATTTGATAAATTAAGAAAAAATAAATCATTCATAAAAAAAAGAGATTTTTATTTTAAAAACTATATAGGTTCACCAACTTCATTTGTTAAATTAGATAACTTAACTAATTACCTGGGGGGAGCTCAAATATGGGCTAAATTGGTTTCAGAGGCTAATGGAGGAGCTCATAAAATTTACGGAGCGACAGTTCATTGTCTTATAGCAAAAAAAACAGGTAAAAAGTATATAGTTGGAGATACTGGAGCAGGTTATGCTGGTAAAATGTTAAGTATGGCAGCTAAAAAATTTGGGCTTAAATGTAAAATATTCATGGGTGCGAAAGATATTAAAAGACAAAAACCAAATGTTTTAGCAATTAAAAAAAATGGTGCAGAAATTATTCCTGTTTATTCTGGCAGCCAAACCCTGGTCGATGCAGTCAGCGAATGTATGAGATATTGGGTTTCAAACTGTGATTCTACACACATGTGTGTAGGTTCTACAGTTGGTCCAAATATTTTTGTAAAGATTTGTGGTTGGAGTACTGCACAAATATCTAGGGAACTAAAACTTCAGATAAAAGAAAAATTTAAAGTAATACCAAAAAAAATAAAACTAATTAATTGTGTGGGAGGTGGAAGTTCTGCTTATGGTTTCTGGAGTAATTTTATTGATTTTGATAAAAAACAAATTGAATTAATAGGTGTTGAGGCAGGAGGACCTAAAAAATCAAAATTACATGCAGCTCCACTGAGTAGAAATGCTAAAATTGGAATTTTGCATGGTGCAGCTTCTTACGTTTGTCAAAATAGTGAAGGACAAATAGAAGAAACAGATTCAATAAGTGCTGGATTAGACTATCCTGGAGTAAGCCCAATTCATTGTTTTTTAAAAGATACCAAAAGAGCGAGGTATACATTCGCCAACGATGAAGATGCCCTAAATGCTTATAAATTAGTAACTAAATTTGAAAATATAAACCCAAGCCTAGAACCATGTCATGCTTTTGCAGAAGCAATAAAAATAGCCCCAAAATTAAGTAAAGATACAGTTATCATAGTAAATTCATGTGGTGATGCAAAAAAAGATAGGGATATTTTAAAAAAAAAATTAGGAAAATATCAATGAAAAATTCTTTAATAAATCTATCATTTAAAAACACAAAAAAAGAAAATAGACCTGCTCTTCTCACTTACACTGTAGCAGGAGATAATACAAAAAAAAAATCTTTAGAAATATTAAAATCAATCTCAAAATACGCTGATATTTGTGAATTAGGATTTCCTCACAACACTCCAATTGCAGATGGAGGGCAAATTCAAACTAGTGCTTATAGAGCTATAAAAAATGGTATAAAAATTAATGATGTTTTTTCAATTGTAAGCAAATTTAAGAGAACAATAAAAAATAAACCAATAATTTTAATGGGTTATTACAATATGATTTATCAATATAATGAAAATAAATTCATTGCAAAATGTAAAAAATCAAAAGTTGACGGGCTAATAGTTGTGGATTTACCTTATCCAGAAAACAAAATGTTTGCTACAAAATGTAATAAAAGTGGAATAAATTTTATACAGCTTATCTCTCCCACTACTTCCAAAAAAAGATTAAAAAAAATTATAAAAGACTCACATGATATGGTTTATTATATAAGCATGTTATCTACTACAGGTGGAAAATTAAAAGTATCACCAAAAAATATTCTTAAAGAATACATAAAAATCAAAAAACATAATAAATCTAAGAATGTTGTAATTGGGTTTGGTATTACGGAAAAATCCATCAAATCCCTAAAAAAAGCTGATGGATTAGTTGTCGGGAGCGCAATTTGTAAAGAAATTACTGATTCCATAAAAAAAAGACAAAATACTGTCACAAATGTTACTAATCTAGTTAAAAGATTAAAAAAAAAAGTAATATGAACTGGATTACAAAAATAATAAAAGCAGGTGAGAAAATTAAATCTGCAATTCATAAAAGAGCAACAAAAGAAGATATTGCCAAAAGTGATTGGACTTCTTGCTGCCGAGGTCCAATTTTAAAAAAAGATTTAGAGCAGAATATTTGGGTTTGCCCAGATTGTAATAAACATCACCGTATAAAACCAAAACAAAGATTTGATATTTTGTTCGGAAAAAATAATTATGAAATATTTAAAACACCTATTCCTAAAGATGATCCTTTAGAATGGTCTGACATAAAATCCTATAAAGATAGATTAAAGGCAGCAAGAAAGAAAACCGGAATTGATTGTGGAATGATGGTTGTGTGTGGTTCAATTAATAATATTAAAATTACTGCGGTAGCTTCTGATTTTGATTTTTTAGGGGCTTCAATGGCTGCTGCAGAGGGAGAGGCATTTCTATACGGTATTCAACATGCTATTGAAAATAAAACTCCTTTTTTATGTGTTAGCTCAGGTGGAGGAATGAGAATGATGGAAAGTTTAATTTCATTATCACAAATGACAAGAACAAC
>MDTG01368898.1_pt1 | contig 14664 bp, 15 predicted proteins | sample 811421 | NCBI WGS metagenome assembly MDTG01 (sample SAMN05326645, study PRJNA326480) | marine metagenome | isolation source: seawater | place: Pacific Ocean: South East | collected 2011
ATTTTCCGGTATTTATATAGTCAACCAAAACTGACCCAACCGGGTCTGCCAGAACCATTTCGGTCTCCGGTGATACTTTCTTAAAATAGCGGGATAATCCAGTAAGAGTTCCACCAGACCCAACGCCGCATACTACAGCATCAACTTTTTTTTCAAGCTGTTCCCATATCTCAGGCCCAGTGGTAAGTTCGTGTGCAAGTGGGTTAGCATCATTTCCAAATTGATTAACAAAAAAAGCACCTGTTTCTTTGGCTATTCTCAGAGCCACATCCTGATAATATTCAGGGTGACCTTTTTCCACATCTGATCGTGTAATAATTACTTCTGCTCCCATGGCCTTTAAATTAAAGATTTTTTCTTGGCTCATTTTGTCTGGCAATACAATAATCATTTTATAGCCTTTTTGGGCCGCTACCAACGAAAGTCCTATGCCTGTATTTCCGGCAGTGGCCTCCAAGATTGTGTCTCCGGGATTTAATTTACCGTCTCTCTCTGCGGTCTCTATCATGGAAACAGCTATGCGGTCTTTTATTGATCCTCCAGGGTTTTGACATTCCAGTTTAAGATACAAATCGCACAACCCCGTATCTATGTTCCTAACTTTTATCATAGGGGTGTTTCCTATTAGTTCGAGTGTATTTTCTATGATCATGCTATGCCTATCCTTTTTTTTAGGGGATTTCAGATCTAATAATTTCTCCGCGGTCAATTAAATATATCTCATCTAAAAGATCTTTGGAGTGACTTAAATCAGATTCTGTTAAGATAATAGAAGAACCCAATTTTTTTAGATTAGCTATTAACTCAACCAGCCTTTGGGCCAAAACCGGAGCTACTCCTTCAAATGGTTCGTCCAGTAACAATAATTTGTCTCCAGCCATTAAGGCCCTTGCTAGAGAAACTATTTTTTGTTGCCCCCCTGACAGTAGGGATGCTTTTCTACTAGATAAGTCGCAAAGCTCAGGGATCATCTCGTAGATATTATCTAGTTTCTGTTCTGGGAAATCTTTTTTTGTAGCCCAAGCCGTCATTAGAATGTTCTCTTTAACGGACAAGTCTGGGACCAGTCTACGGTCTTCTGGCATATAACCGATTCCTAAATTTGCTCGGACAAACGCTGGTTTAGTAGGGGATATAATTTGGTTTTCAAATAATATTTCGCCTTGATGGTGGCTAAGGAGTCCAATAATGGTGCGCATAAGCGTGGTCTTACCAGCCCCATTGCGACCGATAAGTCCTATAAACTTTTGGTCTGGAACTTGGACATTAATACCTCGAAGAATACTTACATTGCCTATGGATACGTTAAGGTTTTTTATTGATAACATTAGTGATCCGTATAATATTTATAGAATGTTTCCCAGAACGTGTTTTCGAACTTCGTCTTTTACAAGAACATCATCGGTGACACCGTCTGCCAAAATATTGCCATTATAAAAGGCTAAAGTTCTGTCGGTATATTTTTTAATTATCTCCATATCGTGTTCTACAAATAAAACGGCTATTTTTTCGGAACGAACTACCGCCATGACCATATCCATGATATTAAATTTCTCGTCAGCTGAAACCCCAGAGGTGGGTTCGTCTAATAATAGTAACTTCGGCTTCATTACCAAGGCCATTGCTATATCCAAAAGTTTTCTTACGCCCTCTGGCAAATGCGCAGCTAAATGTTTTTGGTACTCCCCTAATTGAAACTGATCTATAGAGTTTTTTATTATTCCGACAAGGGAATTACGATTACTATTTAAATCATATTTATTTGCTAGATGATTTATAGCGATGGATGCGCTGATTGTAAGATTTTGTTCCACCGTCATAGTGTCAAATGTTTGGGGTATCTGGAACGATCGATAAATCCCTAAACGGGTAATATGCCGTGGAGTTTTACCTGTGATGTTTTGACCCTCAAAATAGATTTCCCCTTTATCAGGCGTAGTATAACCCGTTATCATATTCAGAAAATTTGTTTTCCCTGCTCCATTGCTACCAATTAATCCAATAGTGGAGTTGTGGTCGATACCTACATTAATATTATCAGCAGCTTTGATAGCTCCGAAATTTTTAAAAATATTTTTAGCGGTTAATAAAGATCTCATTTGAATTTCTTTTTTGGGGCTTTGGCAAATAAGGACCAAAGTCCATTTGGTAAAAAAATTATTACGACCAACATGGTTATTCCCAAAAGCATTTGCCACGTATTGGGCGAATACTCATAAGCAAAACTGCGAATAGTTTCGAAAATAACGGCTCCTAAAAATGGAGCCACGACGCTGCCCGAGCCCGCTAATATAGTGATGAAGACAAACTCACCTGAGGTAGTCCAGTAGCTCATTTCAGGATCAATATGCCCTATACTAATGGCCATTAATGCGCCGCCAATTCCAGCTAGGACAGCTGAAATTACATAGTTCAGATGAATAATGTGGGCCACATTCGCGCCAAGATATTCAACACGCAGTTCATTGTCTCTGATTGCCTCGGCAAGTTTGCCTTTGTCAGATTTCAAATAGCGGTGCATGAGGATACATGAAATCCAAGAGAAAATGACTGTGATAACAAAAATTATATATCTAGCATATCCAGTCTCACTCAAGGAAACTCCGAACACGGTGTCTATACTAACATTAAACCCATCCGTACTCCCGAGGATAGCGCTTTTAGATAGCAGTCCATAAAGAATCATGGAAAAAGCAAGTGATAGCATTGCAAAAAATATATCACGATACTTTCTAAGCAAAAACCCAAGAATAAATGAGACGGTTGCCGTAAGGAAGACTGCTGCTGCAAGCATTACAATAACATCCGAGCTGCCCCAAAAAGGTTTTAGGGTTCCAGCAGCATAAGCTCCTAAGCAATAGTATAGGCCGTGACCAAATGATACTAGTCCAGTCCTTACTAGAAGAATCATTCCAAGTACTACCGTGCCGTAGCAAAGGGATACTGTTGCAAGAAAAACTGCCCATTGAGGTATTAGCTTTCCCAGAAAAAGAAGAGCTATCCCGGTGCAGGTAATGTATAAGTATGTTTGATCTTTCATCAAATTTTTCTTTGCTCTTTTGTGGCAAATAAACCTTTAGGACGAAATATTAGGACGGCAGCCATTACAAAATAAATACTAAAAAGATCTAAGTCAGGAGCTATATGTACTGCACTTGCCCGAACTAAGCCCACTAAAATGGCAGCCAAAGCAGCACCTGGAAGACTGCCAAGCCCTCCTATTACTACGACGGCAAAAGCCAAGACGATTGTCTCTGCTCCAATTCCCGGTTGGACCGAGATCATTGGCGCAGTCAACACTCCGCCCAAAGCTGCTAGAGTTGCCCCTAAAGTAAAAGTTAAAAAATAAACTTTGCCGACATTAATTCCTTGCGCGGAGGCCATTTCCCGGTCGTGAATAACCGCTATTAAAATTTTGCCTTGTTTGGTTCTTTGAAGTAACCAGGTGAGAGTTACGCCTATCGTAACAGCGCAGCCGCAAAGCAATAAGTTGTAGTTCGGATAGGTGAGTTCGAGAATTTCAAAACTACCTAGCAAACCATAGGGTTGATAAAGAAAATAAGGATTCACTCCCCATACAATCTTTATAAAATCTTCAAGTATAAGGAATAAGGCGTAGGTAACTAGTACTAAAACAATCTCATCCCTGCCATACATAAATCTAAGCAAACCGCGTTCTATAATTGGTCCAAATGTTACGCCAACAAGGATAGCTGAAACTAGCATAACTAAGAAAGAGCTCATGGGTGCAAAGCCAAGATTCAACCAATAACCTGTTAATGACGCTGCAGTATAAGCTCCGAGAGAATACAAGCTTCCATGTGCTATGTTTAATATCTTCATGACCCCATATATCAAAGTGAGTCCCACTGCTATAATAAATAGCCACGATGAGTATACAAGCCCATCAATTACTATTGCTAATAAACTATCCATGGTTCATTCGGTAGATTAATAGTGTCAATTTGAGGCCCCATTGTTTTTATCGCTCTCCTTCATGCTCGTCAGGTGTTTGATGGCTTGGCCTGATGAGTTGAATTTTGATTGCAAATCACAACCTCAACCAAAAATTTAGTATTTTTTTTTATAATCATTATTTCTTTTGTGGCAGACAATCCATCAAATGGAAGGAGTTAGGCAACTTGATAAAATTTTTGAACTTATTATTAAAATAACGGTTTCCTTTTTAGCATTCTAGAAAAATTGTCTAATTCTCGTTTGGCAGATTGTGTTGCAATTTTAACTTGCTGGGGTGATGTGCCACCGGTATGATTTCTTGAGCTAATCGACGAGGTTATTGATAATGACTTTTTTATTTTGTTGTCAATAATTGGGCAGAATTCTTTTAATTTTTTTAGTGTTAAATCAGCTAATTCGACTTTTTGGGAGTCAGCATATTGCACAACACTTGCAACTATTCCATGGGCCTCTCGAAAAGGAACTCCCTTTTTAACAAGGCTATCAGCCATATCCGTGGCAGTAGCATGACCTTTTTGTACAGCAGCCTCCATTTTTTGGGGATTCACTATAATGCCCTTTATTAATTGCTCGAAAATTGAGAGTGACATCAGGACGGTTTTTACTGAATCAAACAATGGTTCTTTGTCCTCTTGATTATCTTTATTATATGCCAGTGGCTGCCCTTTCATAAGCGTGAGAAGTGCTATCAGATTTCCGTTAACACGCCCTGTTTTTCCTCTAACCAACTCGGGAACATCAGGGTTCTTTTTTTGAGGCATTATGGAAGATCCCGTACATAGCTTGTCAGGGAGGCTTATAAATTCGAAATTGGGGTTCATCCATAGTACTATTTCTTCAGAAATACGAGACAGGTGCATCAAAAGTATCGCACTAAAGCTACAGTATTCAATGGCGAAATCACGGTCTGATACTGAGTCAAGTGAGTTTTTGCCGATTCGACTGAAACCCAGGGTCTCTGCCACCTTTTCTGGTTTAATGTTGTAGCTGGTTCCAGCAAGGGCAGCCCCTCCCAATGGAAGTGTGTTTACTCTTTTTTCACAGTCGATTAGCCTTTCTTTGTCACGTTTAAGCATCTCATGATAAGCCATAAGGTGATGTCCAAACGTTATCGGCTGAGCGACTTGTAAATGAGTAAAGCCTGGCATTATGGTGTTGATGTTTTGAGTAGCTAATTCTATTATTGCTGACTGCAGGTTGTTGATTCCCAAGGCTGTATCATGGATCGACTTTCTCAGATAAAGTCTCATGTCTGTGGCCACTTGGTCATTTCTTGATCGGCCAGTATGAAGTTTTTTCCCGGCTTCTCCAATCAGTTCGATTAACCGTCTCTCAATATTAAGATGTACATCTTCGTTATCAATTGACCACTCAAAATCTCCTTGTTTTATTTCTTTTTGTACTTTCTCTAGGCCACCCTTGATAGCCAGGTGATCTGCCTTCGAGATGATTTTCTGATCGGCCAGCATTCTAGAGTGTGCTAAGGATCCTATAATGTCATAATCAGCTAGTTGCTTATCAAAGCTTACGGAAGCTGTATATTGTTTCACAAGATCAGAAACTGGTTCATTAAAACGACTGGACCAAGTTTGGGTTTGATTCGATGTCTTTTTTGGTGGCATAGTGACTCGTTTAAAGATTTCAGACGGCAATGAATTTTTAGACGCTATATTACTAGCTTGATTATAAGGCAGAATCGATATTAAACCTTAAATAATTTATTAATTATTGCCGATTTTTGGGAGTCACTAGAGGGCATGTCAGAAAACCTACTTAAAAATCATTTGAAGATTGCAACACGCGGGAGCAGACTTGCAATATGGCAAGCAGAATTCGTAAGAAATAAAATACTGCAGTTTGCTCCAGACTTTAATGTCCAGATCATCCCATTTATCACTGAAGGGGATAAGCGGCTTGACCAATCACTTGCTGAAATAGGGGGGAAAGGGTTATTTATAAAAGAATTGGAGAAGGCTCTAATAGAAGGGGAGGCTGATATGGCTGTGCACTCTATAAAAGATTTCCCGGTAAATTTGCCAGACCACTTTAGTTTGGCAGCTGTTTTGGAGCGGGGTGATCCCCGGGATGTTTTCGTGTCGAATCTTTCGCAAGAGATATCTTCTTTGCCTGAAAATAGCATTGTCGGCACTTCCAGTTTCAGGCGATGTAGTCTAATTTCTTCCAAATATAGTAATGTTAAGTTGCTTCCCCTTAGGGGCAATCTAGAAACCCGCTTGAAAAAACTCGACATGGGTGATTATGATGGCATAGTGCTAGCTGCTGCTGGTTTAAAGAGACTGGGTATGCAAAGCCGAATAGCTTCATATTTTGAGCCAAGTGATTTTTTGCCGGCGGTTGGTCAAGGGGCTGTTGGCATTGAAATATTGAAGGAATCAAAGACTCTCTTTAAATTTTTGTCATCTTTGGAGCATCAACCCAGCCGATGGTGTGTTGATGCAGAGAGGGCGATGATAGCAAGGTTAGGAGGTGACTGTAATTTTCCCATTGGTGGTTTCGCGGAAATTAGAGGGACCGAAGGCTTTCTAAAAGGCTTTGTAAGTAATCCAGCTGGTACAGTTGTCTTGTTTCATCAATCATCAAAAAGTTCATTCAACAATCCGGAGTATCTTGGTGAAATCGTGGCGAAAGGGTTAATAAAAAAGGGGGCACTGCAATTACTAGCAAATATATGAAAGCTGAGCCTCTATGAATAAAAACCTATCTGGAATAAACGTTGCGGTAACTCGACCATCTATTTACTCTAGTTTTTTGGAACAGGGTATTAGGGCTCAAAAGGGTATCCCGGTTATGTTGCCCGCTATAGAGATAGTTGAAGTCGATAGTAAAGAGACAAAGAAAAGGTTAGATTGTCTGGATGCCACCCATTATATTTTTGTTAGTCGAAGCGCTGCAAGGATAGGAGGAGCACTCATTTTGGAACAAGGCCGTATAATGTATGATTCAAAGTTTTATGCTATTGGAGAAGGCACAAAGAGAGAGCTTTTAAGTTTAGGTTTTAAATCTATATCTCTTCCAGAAACAGGGCAAGATAGCGAGGCCCTCCTTAGAGTGCCCAGCTTGCAAAATATTGCCGGGAAAAAGTTGGTGGTAGTAAGGGGCAATGGCGGCAGACTGATCCTAAATAAGGGGTTAGAGGAAAGAGGGGGTATTGTAAAAAATTTTGAATGTTATGTACGAAAAAAACCCATCTGGAATGCTGAGTTAATGAATTTAGTAAACAATAATCAGATAAGTGCTTGGTTGGCAACTAGCGTTGAAATTATTGAAAACATATTTGACATGAAGGGTTTAACTGGGCACCACTTTCTACGTAATGCACCCTGGTTTGTAACGCATCCACGGTTGGCAGTAGCTGCAATGCATGAATACAAAATCAAGAAAGTTTTTGTAACTCCCTCTACTGATGATGGACTGATCAATGGTTTGGTCTGCTGGTTTGAATGAGAGTTTCTGTTAATAAACTACTTCTATGAATAATCCAAAAAACATAAGAAATAAAACGCCGGAAACTGAAGAAAAACTGCCCTCCAAAAGAAAGCTTCCCTATGTTATTTCAGTCTCATGGGGAGTGGTTTTGACGCTGGGCATGATCATTTTGACTATTCAAGGTTATGAGGCTAAACAGGTATCTAACAAATATGAAGAGATGGTTGACGATCTGGAAAATGGAAACCGAGTTCTGATGAACGAGCTGCAAGCTGCTGTTCAAAAAAACTCCGAATTGGTTGCTAAGCTGGATCTTCAAAATAGTGAGATAAGGGTTGATATGGCCGAAATGAAAAACCAAAGGATGGCCATAGACGCCTTATATAAAAAACTAAACAATTCCAAATTGATTTGGACTTTAGGTGAGATTGAGCACGCCTTAATTATTGCGGAGCAACAGTTATCCTTGTCAGGTAGTGTTCAAAATGCCCTGAAAACACTACTTCAGGTTCGACAGATTATAGACCTCAGTGGTTTGCCTCAGTTGCGAAGTATATCGCAGTTGGTGAGGGAGGATATAAGAAAGTTAGAAGCGGTAAAAAGTGTTGATTGGGATGATTCTTCAAGAGAATTGGGACGTATTGCTAGAGGGGTTCAATCTTTACCATTAGCCGTTTCGAATGATTCAGTAGTCAGTTCAGGAGATATAAGTTCTGAATATGCAGATAAAGACAAGGATCACTTTTGGATGGGGCTATGGGACAATATCAAAAGCCTCGTTAAAGTTGATACTCTGAATGCCGGTGGTAAATATATATTTGATAAGGAGCAAGAGTTTTTTTTAAAGGAAAACATCAAAATGAGATTGCTGTCCGCTCGTTTAGCATTGATGCTTAGGGACGGAAAAATATTAGAGGAAGAAATAGGGGAGGCTATCAATTTGATTAACGGTTTTCTGAACCTCAAGTCTTCTGATGTAATGGAATTCAAAAATTTTCTGGAGGGTTTGATAAATCAGTCAACTGATTTGCAGTTGCCTAGTTTAGAGGCAACGATAGATGCTGTAAGGCGATCATACTGAGAGAGTTTATATGCGTTGGATAGTGATTTGCGTTCTGTTGATTTGTGGAGTAGCTGGGTTTTGGTTTGCGGCAGAGAAAAACCAGGCTGTCGTGGTACTGTTGATGCCTCCTCATCGTTTGGAGTTGTCTGCTAATTTGGCCATAATTGTGCTGCTTATAGGTTTCGTTTTTTTCTATGCTTTCCTAAGAATAGTGGGTTTGCTGATCAATATACCTAATGAAATAAGGAAAAGGAGAGCTGAAAGAAGTCTGCAAAAATTTAATAAAATATTTTCTCAGTCTATTAGCTATTTTCTTCAAGAGTTGTATGAGAAATCTTTTTTAGAGTTGAGAAAGATCATCAAGTTAGGCTTCGATAAAGAATTGTTGTTAGCTTTTGCGGCACTGCTGGCAGAAAAGACTAAAAATAGAAAGCTAAGAGAACAATTTAGGAAAGAACTTAAAGGTCATTTATCAGGAGGTGTGGGGGTTGGTAGGTACTTAGACGCTAAATTCGAGTCGAATGATGGAAATCACCAAAAAGTTATTGATATATTATCTTCTGACGGAGTACTAAAAAATAGAGGGTCAAATGTATTGAATCTAATCTTCGAAGCTCAAATGTCTCTGGCCAATTATGAGCAGGCAACAGACATATTGGATATTTTAGAAAAAAGAGGGGATTCAGATTTTCGGTTGGTCCAGGATCAAAGTGCTCGCCTTTTGGTCATACAAAAAGAGTTGGATGCTTTGAAGGATAACCCTGTAGAGATAAAAAAATATTGGTCAAAGTTGAAAAAAACAGAAAAAGCTAGTGAGTCGATAGTTAGCCTGGTGCTTGGGATTTTAAATCACCAAAAGGAGCATCTTTTTGCAAAAAGAATTATTGAGAAATCTTTAGATTTTTCATGGAATGAGAATGTTCTATCGTTTTATTCTGATTCGTGTTGTTCCGACTTAAAATCAGGTTTGGAAAAAGCTGAATCATGGTTAGAGAAAAGACCGAACGACCCGCATCTCTTGAGAGTTTTAGGAGGTCTTTGTATTGACAATAGAATTTGGGGTAAAGCTAATAGTTACCTAAGTAGTAGTTTAGACTTTAAGAAAACTCCAGAGGCTTTTTGGGAAATGGCTAGACTGTACGAGGCTACTAATCGAGCTGACGAAGCTGTTCAGTGCTACAGGAATGGATTGGCCCTCTCCTTGAAAGTGCAAAGAAAAATATCAGTTATTTAAAACCTCTGCTTCGCTACACTGCGGGGGAGAAGGCATCAGAAAAAAATTCTGTTTCAGGCAAATCTCTTTTTTTGGTAAAATCGCTTTGTGCCGCCTCAATCATATCAGGGGCACCGCAGGCATAGACCTGATGGTTCTTAAGAGAATCATAGTCTTTCATGACTGCTAGATGAACGAACCCCGATCTGCCGTGCCATGTGTCTTGGGGGGTTGCATTAGATATCACAGGAATGTAAGTAAAGTTGGCGTGCACTTCACTCCATTCTTGGGCTAATTTTGATAAGTAGAGATCTTGTGGGCGGCGCCCCCCCCAGTAAAGCTTTAGTGGTCTGGTAACTTTGTCTAAGAATACTTGCTCAATAATACTCTTAATTGGCGCAAACCCAGTGCCACTAGCGATGAAAATTACGGGTTTTTCATTTGAGTAATCAAAAGAGAAAGCCCCCTTAGGCCCTTCAAATCTTAAAATATCTTTCACCTTCATCTGGTTAAAAGCATATTCTGTAAAGACTCCTCCTTTCATGCGTCTGATGTGTAATTCAATAGTTTTATCTTCAGAGCATAAGTTAGCCATAGAATAGCTTCTGCGTTTACCGTCTTTCAAAAGAATGTCTATATATTGGCCAGGTGTGAATTCAAAAGTTTGCGAGGAGGGGATTCCCAACTCCAGAATAAGGGCATCTGACCCAATTTTCTTAATAGAACGTACCCGGCTGGGTAATTTTTTTACGGCATTTGCCCCTGAGCTTAGCTGTATACTCTCAACTACCAAATTGCTTGTAGGAGTTGCTTGGCAAAAAAGTGCGAATCCTTGTTCTTTTTCTGCCTCGGAGAGAACAAAAGGTTTGGAGTTGCCGTGTTGGACCTCTCCATTCGTGATTTTCCCTTTACAACTTCCACAGTTGCCACTTAGGCAGCCAAAGGGGACCTCTAATTTGTTTCGGAGAGCTCCGTCAAGAATCGTCTCGTGATTATCGATAGATATGGTTTTTTTTAAAGATTTGAATTCAATTTGAAACATAATGTATTCCCAAAGTTATATACTAAATAGAACTATATTTTTTTACGCTTCAAAAAATTTCTGGAAAATACCAATGCGACGTTTATTGTTAGTGGGCTGTGGTGATATTGCCCTAAGACTGGTTGACAAAGTCAAAGAAAGATACAAAATATTCGGTTTATCAAGGTCAGTAGATAAGCTATCAATCATTAGGGATAGAGGATTGATTCCAATTTTAGGCGATCTCGATGACATAAATTCTTTAAACAAAATAAGCGGAATTTCCAATGAAATAGTATACCTTGCCCCTCCGTCCCCCCAAAACAATTTGGATAAACGCACAAGCAACTTACTCAGGGCATTAAATTCGACCGGAATATTACCACAACGATTAATATATATCAGTACAAGCGGGGTATATGGAGATGCTCAGGGGCGGGTGGTTAGTGAGGTTTCAAGGGTAAGGCCACAATCTTTACGTGCTCGAAGAAGGTTAAATGGGGAGAATTTAGTAAGAAGTTTCGGTAAAACCACTGGTGTTGCAGTGTCAATCTTGCGGGTATCCGGCATATATTCCAAAGATAGGTTGCCAATTAGTAGATTGCAACAAGGTACGCCGATGATACGCACCGAAGAAGACTCTTATACCAATCATATTCATGTTAAAGATCTGGTGGCGACCATAATAGCCTGTCTCAGGAAAGGACGACCTGGGCGGTGCTATAATGTTAGTGATAATTCTCGCCTAAAAATTGGTGACTATTTTGATTTGGTTGCTAATTCCCTGGGGGTGCAAAAACCGAGGAGGGTAACTTATGAGGAGGGGTGCGTAGTAATCCCAAGTTCTGTTTTTTCTTTTATAAAAGAATCTCGCATTTTAGATAACCATAGATTAATGACTGAGCTCTTGACCGAGTTGCACTTCCCGACAGTGAATGATGGTGTTCTGAAATAAGATTCAACAAGAGCAACATAGAAAGGTATGTAGTCTATGAAAAAAACCAAAAGGGAAAAACAATTTATCCAGATTCATGTTACGTTTCCTTCAAAAGTCATAGCTATGAGTTTAGCTAGATCCCTGGTTAAGGAGGGGTTGGTTGCTTGTGCACAGATCTCTGAAGGCATTACATCAATTTATAAGTGGGATCGACGAATTGAGGAGGAAACAGAAGTTCTCCTGGCGTTGAAAACAGCGAAGGTAAACTATAAGTTAATAGAAGAAAAAATTATATCTTGCCATCCATACGATACCCCAGAGGTTATATCTTTCAAATTAGGAGATGGTAGTCAACGGTATTACGACTGGCTGGAAAACCAGCTGCGAGTTGAGGTATGAGAAAGGGCTATTGGAATTTTATATTGGTAATCTTTGGTGTTTTGGGTAGGGTCTGTTTGGCTAATGATATGTTAGTTTTAGACCCTAGGGATGCTTTTAGGCTTAGTGGAGGTTTAAAGAGTCCGGAGACAGTTGCGTTGATTTTTAACATAAAAGAGAGGCACTATTTGTATAAATCAAAATTTAAAATCATATCAATGCCAGAATCTATACAAATTGGGGATCCTATTTATCCAGCTAGTGAGACTCATACAGATGAATTCTTTGGGGAGACGGAAATATTTCGTAATAAAGCTACTATTCTGGTGCCTTTGATAAATGAATCTATCCAGCAGTTCCGAATAAAGGTAACCGCGCAAGGATGTTCTGACGACGGTTTTTGTTATCTCCCATTTGATCAAATAGTAAATATCTATGGGTTTTGAAAAAGGCAAATCAGATTCTGCCTCCAGTATTCGAATGAAAGCTAAATTAATCCAGTTTATTTTGATTTGTGGTGCGGGCTGTTTAGGGGTATTTGTTTATTTATCCCAACAGACGTCGCCAAGTCCTGCAGCAAAACTTCTTGAGGCTAGATTATTAGACTTGGCGGGGGATTCGGTGACTATTAACCATTGGAACGGAAAAATTAGGGTGATTAACTTTTGGGCAACTTGGTGTTCACCATGCTTGAGGGAAATTCCGTTATTGATAGATCTACAAGAAAATATACAATCAAAAAGAGCACAAGTTCTTGGAATTGGTATCGATGATGCTGCTAAATTACGTCAATTTGCTGTTAAGTATAAAATAAATTATCCTGTTTTGGTGGGTGGAGGAGCAGGGTTAGAACTGTCTTCTCAGTTGGGTAATGTAGGTGGTGGCATCCCCTATACTGTGGTCTTGGATGAGAGTGGGGATATTATTGTCAAAATAGCGGGTGAGATTGATGAAAAAAAAATAAAACTACTCAAGTCGCTTTTTGAGCTATAAATTAGTCTAAATTTCGATAAATGTTGTTAAAGTGTCATAAAAATGCTTATATCCCTATTTTGAGGTAGAGGCAATATTAAAAAGTTAACTTTTGAATGGCCACCTTACATTGTCTTTAAAGTCAGTTTAATGTAGTTAAGTCCTTTTAAAATTATTTAAAATACTCTAAAATTCAGCATAAAAAATAAAATATCGATCCTACACGGTCCTAATTTGAATTTACTGGGGGAGAGGGAGCCTTCCGTATATGGGGAAAAAACGCTCACAGAAATAAACACAAATTTGGAGTTGATCGCTAAGAAAAATAATGTTGGTCTAGATATCTATCAAAGCAACTCAGAGGCGGACCTAATTGATTACCTTCATGCATGTGTCAGGTCAGGGGTAAAGTTCTTGATCATAAACCCAGCGGCCTTCACGCACACTAGCGTGGCGCTGAGAGATGCTATTGTTGCTGTAAAAATCTCTTTTATAGAGGTTCACCTGTCGAACATCCATTCCAGGGAGCCATTTAGAAGGAACTCCTTTTTTAGTGACCTGGCGGATGGGGTTATTTGTGGCCTAGGGGATTTTGGGTATTCTATGGCTTTGATGTATGCAATTGATAAACTTAAAAACACATAATTTATGGATCTTCGGAAGCTAAAAAAATTGATAGATTTGGTTCAAGAGTCAGGGGTTGCTGAGCTTGAAATTACCGAAGGGGATGAAAAGGTTAGGATAAGTCGCAATTTGACCATAGCACCGTCAACTCAACCCGCTATAAATCACCAAATAGAACATTTGGCTAGTCAAAATAGCGCAATTGACGAAGAGGTGACAAAGAAACCAATAGAAGAAAAATCAGAGGGTACGATAATAAAATCCCCTATGGTGGGCACATTTTACAGAGCTAGTGGCCCTGAGGCTAAGGTTTTTGTGGAAAATGGGGAGAAGGTGGAAGTGGGGGACGTCCTTTGTATCATTGAGGCTATGAAGCTCATGAACGAAATTGAATCAGAAGTCAGCGGTGTTATAAGAGATATTTTTGTTGAAAATGGACAACCAGTCGAGTACGGGCAAAAATTATTTCGCGTTGATTAAAATCATGTCCTTGGTTGGAGAATTTCATTTCTACACAAATTCATCGGAAGTTTCGGATAATAGAAACCTAGAATGTTTAAAAAAGTATTAATTGCTAATCGCGGAGAGATAGCTCTTAGGATACAGAGGGCATGTAGGGAATTGGGAATAAAAACGGTCGCAGTTTATTCCGAAGCAGATGCTGGCGCAAAATACGTTAGGCTCGCTGACGAGTCAGTGTGTATCGGTCCAGCTAATAGTGCTGACTCATACTTAAATATTCCTGCAATTATAAGTGCCGCTGAGGTTACAAATGCGGAGGCAATACATCCGGGGTATGGCTTTCTGTCTGAAAATGCTGACTTTGCCGAAAGAGCTGAGGAGAGTGGTTATATCTTTATTGGACCAAGGCCTGAAACAATAAGGTTAATGGGGGATAAAGTGAGTGCCAAAAAGGAAATGATTAATGCCAAAGTCCCAGTAGTAAAGGGAAGTGATGGTGTTCTACCTGACAACCAAAATGAGGTTATGTCTATAGCCGATCGCCTTGGCTATCCGATATTATTGAAAGC
>MDTG01436605.1_pt1 | contig 14664 bp, 11 predicted proteins | sample 811421 | NCBI WGS metagenome assembly MDTG01 (sample SAMN05326645, study PRJNA326480) | marine metagenome | isolation source: seawater | place: Pacific Ocean: South East | collected 2011
AGAAGGAAAACTCTCAAGAGAAGGAAAACTCTCAAGAGAAGGAAAACTCTCAAGAGAAGGAAAACTCTCAAGAGAAGGAAACAAAGAGGGGGTGACCCTTGCAATAAGAAGAATAAAAGGAAAGGAAAAATGCCGGGTATTAAAATAACATCAGAAAATTATAATGAGGAAATAAATAAGAATGGTGTTTTACTTGTTAATTTCTTAGCTAAGTGGTGTGGATATTGTCAAAAATTAGAACCCGAATTAGAAAAACTTATTCAAAAATTACAAAATGAAAAAGGGATCAGAGTAGGTTCTTGTGATGAAGCTACAAATAAAGATTTAATACAAAGTCTTAGAGTTAGAGGATTCCCAACTCAAAAATTATTTTGTAATGGAATCGAACAAGATATGACTATACCCCGAGATACGGAAGGAATGTATCAGTTATTGAATCAACAGAATAATAATTGTCGTTAATTTATACATTGAATTCAACTTCTTGTTCTTCATCATAATCATCTATATATTCTTCGTGATCTTCGTTTAATTCTACATTTTCATTATAAAGACCTTCTTCTTCTCTTTCTTCACTTTCTTGTTCAGGTATATTTTGCATAATATTCAGTGTATTAATATCGACTTCTTCAAGAGAGATATTGCTTTCAGAAAAGATTTGTTGAATTCTTTCATTTCTTTCTGATTCTGTTAATTTTGCATAATCTTCATGATTCACAAATTTACCATAAGATTCTGCTGCTTCTTTGTGCCAATTAGATTGCCCATTCTCTTGTTGATACATCATAAGTAAACGATCTTCTCTAGAAACATTGTGTATTTTTTGAACTCTTTCTTCTTTTTCTCTTTCAATTTTTATTGATAAACGACTATTTAAATCTTCTTTATTTTTATTCATAAACAACCATCTTGGATCAAAATGAGAGAATAGTATATGAGTCAACAAATCCATTACAAATAATGAACATATATGTATACTTTCTTCTAATAATTCTTCATTTCTATCTTCCAATGAACGATAGAGTTCCATTGCATCGTTGACTATATCTGTCTGATTTAACCGAAGTCCTTCTATATAGTTCACCATCTTTGAAAACACCTTGATTAAATGAAATTTTGAATAAATAGTCGAGTATTTTTCATCGTAAAGACTATTTTGATCGCCCTTTAATAATTCTAAATTTTCAAATTCTCCTGAAATATAATTGTATAAATTCCTTAAATGAATATGATAATTTGGTGTAATTGTTTTGTAGTGATTGAAACCCAGATAATGATCATTTTTGGGTTGTGAAAATATACGATTGTGTAATAATAATTTTGATTGGATATTTTCATCATCTGAATCTTTCTCAATAAATTTTTGAAATTGTTTTTGTACCGAATCTGTAAGTTTCCATTCTTTAGGAATTTTATTTGACATGAATGTACCCTCTCTTGGAATATTATCGTGATTTATATTTACAATTATATCCTGGATATTATGAATATAATTTAAGATATCTTCATAGACTAAATCGCTATTGATAAAAATATTCAGTATTTTACTTATGTTTTCAGTACTGAAAGATATTTTCTTTTGACTGAAAATTTTCTCAAATCTCTGTTTCTGATCATTTGTTATAGAGTTCGATTCGGATAAAAATTGTGAAATATTCATTAAATCATTTTTGTATATTTTCATATATTCTGAAAATATTTGATCAAAAGATTGTTTCATTTGAAGCTCTTTTTTATCTTCCATTAATAAATTTATGTATCTGTGCAAAGTTTCACGATGAACAAATGAAATGGAATCATAATCTAATGGAGGTTCACTTGGAGAAGATAAAGCATTTGGTAATTTTCGAATGACTTCAGATAAAGAATCGGGTTCATCTATTTCTTCAATTTTTGTAGTTAAATATGTCAATAATCTTGTATCTGTATAAGATAATTTTCGAATAGAACTATAATCTTCTTCGTTATAATTATCTATCGGTTGAAAGATACTATTGTATTTTAATAAACAATTCTCTTGTTTTTTTTGTAAAAGCAATTGAAAATTTTCTTCATTTTTTGTAATTTGAGTTCCTTCATTTATTCTTTCAATTTCATCATCGAAGGGTATATTTTGAATTAAATATTGATTCAAATAGTTTTGATTATTATGATAAATAATAATATTCCCTTCTTCATCTTGTAAATATTTAGAGAATAATTTGTTAACATGTTCTTTATTCATATCTTTCAATGATACATTTGGAAATATAACCGGGGGGATATATCCATAAATCCTCTTGGGGCGAGTGTTCAATTGATGCAAATCATAGTTATTCACAGCAGAATGAATATATGTATTACAATGATCTTTGCTGTCAAAACAAGATTCTATCTCAGAATTTTCTTTGCTATACAATTGAAATATTCCGGGGATTAATTTTGTTCTTAACTCTTTAAAATTCAATTTATGAAATGATTGTGTATCTTCTTTCCATCCATTTTCTTTCAAAAGAGAAAGTAATTCTTCTTTTTGATCGATCGTTTCAATTAAATTTTGAGTTAATAAATTAATGAAAAGACTATTTTTATGTACTCCGTAACAAGAAACAACATAACGGAATAAACTACGGAATGAAGAATTCTGAAGTATTTTTAAAGATGAGATATCTAATATAGTTAATAAATTTTGAGTTATATTAATAGGTCTTATTAATGATATATTTTCGATTAAAGGTCCTCCATACATTCTCTTCAGAAACTTATCTTGATGAATACTTTCTAAATATGTATTAATACTTGTTACTAATTCTGTTGTCGACAATGGTTTAAATGTGACCCATTCTTTACGAATAAATTTTTTCTTTTCACTTTCAATGAATAATTCATAATTAGTTTTTCTTTCAATAATTTGAGGAAAAGAGGTCCCCAAACAATAAGAAAGAGTTCTTTGAAATTGTTCTTCAAAATTTTCACCTTCTTCTTCGTAGATTAAATACTTGCAGTGTTTGAATAATTTATCATCGGAATATTTTTTAGCTAAGGATTTCACTTTTGCGATAATAAATTGAACACCCTTTGTGTTTATTTTATTCTTAGAATCAATTACTTTCAATTGAATATCTCGACGAATATTATATACAGGGACAGCCGTTTGGATAAATAAAGAAACTAAACTTAATAATATCAATAAACGATTCGTATCTTTGATCCAAGATTGAAATTGACTCATAATTTCAGATCTTTTTTTCTTTAACTGAGATTTTTTCTTTTTGTCTTTTTCTTTCTTTTCTAATTTTTTATTTTCTAAGAGTAATTTATTGATTCTCGGATGAATATCTGTATTTGTTACTCCAACTAATTGATATCTTTCATCTGCCAATATATTATGATTCAAATTTTCAAAAGATAATAATATATCATATGTATCTTTATCAGTTAATGTAACCCCTATCATATTTGAGAATAGTGAAATTAGTGAGACTAATTCATCTTTTTCTTCTAATTTCTCTTTCATTGAATCATTTTCATTTGTTTGTAGAACTTCATTGGATTGCATCGGTTTGTCATCACTAAAACCTTCGAGTGTAGAGAATTCTTCATCGCATAAACATTCATTGCATATTTTACAATAGATTTTGCCATTTTGAGGTGGTCTTCCATAGATTGTTTTCATTGTTCTAAATACATCATTCGAGTTGTTACTATTGATTGAATACAAATAATGTTTACAGAGTAATTTCTTATTCGTATATTTATTGTACAACCAATTCTTGTCTTCTGTTTTCTTATCGGATGATCGTGTAAATTTATCAATAAAATTTCTTAATAATTCATTTTTTTTAAATTCAGATAAAATAGAGAAAATATAATCCTGTGCCAAAGATACTCTTTTCTCATTAGTTAATGGTTTTTTTCTTATTTTAATTGGTTTAAATTCCCGTTTATATTGAGATTTGTAATTGAGAATATTTTCGGAAATGTTATCTGATAATAGAACATCAATTTTTTTCTTTGTGACCGAATTTAAATTTTTATAATCAATCTCGTATTTAAATAATAGATCATAAATATCATTGTAATTCATTATTTTTTTATTAATGAGATCATCCTTGATTAATAATTCAACAATATCATTTTCATCCTTTGTATTTTTTTGAAGAATTTTTTTCAATTTCTCTTTATTGAGTTTTTCTGAAAAATTATAAGCAATATTGTATTCAGAGGGTTCGGGTTTGATAGAGTCTTCTAAGGATAGATGATTGATTATTGACATGTTTTGAAAATGAAATGATTTCCTTGTTTGAAAGGAAGACCATAATTCATCGAAAACAATTTTCTCATTTATTTTGAATCTATGAAATAAATTGCCACTTGTTTGATAATATAGTTTACGAAATGATTCTTCAAAATAACCAATGATATTAATATTATCTGAAGATAAAACCATCGTTAATTCATTGTAGTAATTATTATCTTTATTTTTATTTTCTTGGGGTATTAATAATGGATCCCTTGTTTTTCTTTCATCGTAATTATAATCTCCATTAATACCAACACACGATGATTTCAAAGTACATTCCCGTAAAACATTTCCTATGTATTCATCAGTATTATATCCCTCTCCCTCTTTTACAATAAAAGGATTGCAATATTTAGTATCATCATTTATTATGGAAGAATAATTTGTATCTCCAACATTTGTAGATAATTCAATAGAGTCTTTAATACTCTGTATTCCTTCATCATAATAATATTGAATTTCATTGTCTATGATTGGAATAAGCCATTGATTTGCAATTCTTTCTTCTTTTATTTCATTAACATGATGAATTAGAGAGAGAAAAATATTCGCAATATCATGAATCTTATTAATTTTATGATAATTATCATAACAATCAAAAGATTGAATTAATTGAGATAATAGATCATCAACTTGCAATAATTCTGAATATTGTTTCTCATACTCTCCCTTAACTAAAACTTCAAATTCAATATCCCCCTTTTCTTTCTCATACTGATCTAAATCTAAAGTATATTCCTTTACTTTGATATATTCTATCAGCCTATAATCATCTGAACTCATGATGAAACATCCGGTTGTATCCAGATTAACAAGGATCTTCTTATCCTGTTTATCGGATAGTTCAACGATTTTATCTTTTTCATTGATAGATTCTACTTTACATAAAAATGGTTTTTCTCTCGCTTCGGTTAATAGAATATAGGTTTCGCCTATTAAGATAGGTTCATTCTTGGTACCTATATCACCCCATCCACCCTCATTTGGATCATAGGATCCAACATCTCCCCATCCACCTTCCTCAACATCTTCCATTTGACCCCAATTAGTATTTTCATCGAAAGGTATTTCCATCTGTATATAATAATATAATAATATTATTTAACCAAACTAAATAATAACTTAAAAGAATATTGATGAATATATTTATTATGGAATTACAATCATTTATCGATAATAACAGCAATTATTGTGAAATAATAAAACAAAATGGTTTCAAAATTAAGAAATATTCAAAATATAATTGCATCCTCGTTAAGAATTATTATGACAAAGAATTAGATTATACGAATGATTCCGAATATTGGAAAATGTACTGTAGAGGAGCAATTATCGATACTGTTCAGAATAAAGTTATCTGTTTACCCCCAGTCAAGGCAAGAGAAATAAAATACAATGATATTTCATTTGAAGATTCTGAAATTCAGGGATTGATTGATGGAACAATGATCAATCTATTTTATTGTAATAATGAATGGGTTATCGCGACTCGGAGTGAAATCGGGGGATACAATAAATGGAATCATAAAAAATCATTTCGTAAAATGTTTGAAGAATGTTTATCATTCGATATTTCACTATTAGATACAAATTGTTCTTATTCATTTGTATTAAGACATACAGAAAATAGAAATATTTCTCCAATTACAATGAATGAATTATATTTAGTTGAAATGTATTCTTATGGAATGGATACAATTCAAAGAATGAGTGTTAATGATTATCCCGATATTCTTCGAATTGAAAATATAAAACAGTTGTCATCGGAAGAAATAAAAGCAATGGAAAAAGATTTTTCTATGAAGGGATACACAATCAAACGGAATAATCAAAGATATAAAATAATCAATCATGAATTCGAAAAAGTGAAATCTTTACAAGTCAATGTGAATAATGATATGATTCATTATATTGAATTAAGACAAAATGGGAATCTAAAAGATTATTTAAAATATTTTCCAGAGAAGAATAAACTATTTACTGAGTATAGAAATTTAATTCATAAATTAAGTAATGAATTATATACTAACTACAAAAATATTTATATTTTTAAGAAAATAGAAAGAAAAAATGCACCTTATTCTCTGAAACCATTCATCCAAGATATTCATTCGATTTATAAAAAAACAAAAAAACCCATCTCTTGGAATGATATTAAAGATTATATTCATTCATTACCACCCAAGCGTATTGCATTCGCAATTAATTATTCAGAATAAAATATTGATGTATTATAAATGATAGATCTAGATTTCATATCAAAGACTTGGAAATATTTACTTGCTTTTTATGTATTATCTGTACTATTAAGTCCGGGATTGTTATTGAATATACCGCCAATAGAGAGACCAATTTCAAATGGGGATAAAATGGAAGATAAAGAAGATAAAGAAAGAAAAGAAAATGAAAATGAAACAATATGGTGGATGTCTGGAGAAAACACACTCTTATCTTCTATGGTCCACTCATTATTGTTTATGATCTTGCTTATTGGGTTTTTTATAATATGGGACTGGATGAAATCCCCTTCGACAGTCCCTCAATCGACAGGAAGATCTTCGAATCGAATCTCTCGTAGAAATATCTAAACAAGTGCCTCTTCTGAAACCTTCAATAATGTTTTGAATTCTTGACGGAGAACTTCTAATTCTGAAATCATAAATTCAATGACTGTTTGATATTTAGTTTTTTCATCTTTTTTCATTACTGGATGATTTGGATTGATTGATAGAATGAATTGAATGATTTCTTCTAATGGATGAGTTTTTTTATATCCAATCAAGAGTAATAATGATTTTTCATCTATACATCTCCTAGAAATATGACTCTGAATTAAATTCCCCATTGTGTGGGTTTCATCGTGAACCATCAGATGATAAAGAATATCATTCTTTTTCTTTACACTAATACAAGTTTCTTTTTCTTCCAAAAGATGTAGGAAAGATAATTTTAAATGATCCAATTTCGCTATTAAAATCATAATTGCTTTCAGAAACAAATCGGATTCTTTATTGTAATGACAAGATTTAAGAGAGAAATTGTATTTATACGGTTCATTTTCATTGTCTCTAAAATAATATCTCTCCGATTCTGCTAAAATAAATTTTGTAATAAAGTCTTCTTCTGATTCTTTTGATATTTTTTCTATTTTCATTCTTTCTTGACAAATAGAATCAATTAATTCTTCATTTTTAACAAAGGAATATGTTGCACAAGATACAGCTTGAAATTTAGCATTTTCTTTTGCTGTAGATACCGATGGTACTCCATATAAATTTATTTCTTGTTTTAGATCACTTGCATTTGTATTTTTTAATTCAGTGATTAAACAATAATTTTTACTATTGTCTCTTTTAAATTCAAAGGGTCGAAATATTTTTTCTTTTTCTTTGGAGGAGAGTGAATTTTTGAAATCATAATTTTCATAATTATTTGAATTTAATATTTCATTTAATTCAGAAATATTTTGTTCATCATCCATTTTTTTTCGAATTTCAGGTAACAGTGGATAAATAGTAAAGTCTTCCGCAGTTATGAATTTAAATGGTTTAGTATCATCATGAGTAACTTTTAATTCAAATAAATAATTCTTTTTATAATTGTCTGCTTTCAAATAAATTGGTATTAAACCAATCCTTTGCAAAAGCATTTCATTGTGCAATGAACCTGTATTTGTTGTAATTGTAATATCTTTGGACGAATTATCATCTGTCCGGAAAGCTACTGTTGGAATATCTGTTAGTAATGTTCTCCGAATACTATTGATAATACTTTTATCGAAACCATAGGTCTCGGAACCAGAAATTATAAATTTTAATTCTTTATTTTCATAATGAACATCTGTAATAGTTGGCTTAAATTTGCTCATTTATTATAATAGTATACTTTATTTTAAGTCAATTTATCAAATTTAAGTTTAATTGAAGAATATTTTATTTATAAATAAATAAATGTCAGACAAAGTTTTATTTATTAGTGGAAGATGTCCTCATTCAAAGAAAATATTAATTGGTATCCAACAATATGAATTTATGAAACCATTATTTAAGATTATTAATATAGATACAACTCCTTATCCTAATTATGTGAAAACAGTACCCTGTTTGTTAATTAATAGTCAAATTATTTCGGGTGAAACATTATTTCAATATTTAGGAAAATTAGTCGAAGGAAAAAAAGAACAAGAACAAAGGATGCAGCAAGGTCAACAACAAGAAAGCGATCAAGGACAATGCAGAATTAATGAGGAAGGTGAATTGGAGGGATGGTGTGGTTCGGGTTCAGATATTGAATTCTCAATGATAACAGAAGATAATGATGACTATACAAAAAGAAATCATTCATTAAATACAAATTTATCATTTTTAGAAGGTGCCGATGATTCTACTCTTCAATACCAAGTTAAGGAAATGGAACAAAATGATACTCAAATATCACAAAAAAGACAACAATTCGATAATGATTATGAAAGATTACAAAAAGAGAGAGGGGAAGTTGGTAATGGAATGCCACGAAAATAATGCGTTAAACAATTTAAAATAAATATTCTCTTTATTATAAAATGGATACCGAGAAACAAGCATTTGATATCTTTGGAAGTTTTTTAAAAGATTTAAGTAAAACATTCCCCGAAATTAAGAACTGCTTGTATAGAAACTACGAATATGAATTAGTGGGGGAAAATAAACAATTAGACAAATCTCAAAAATTACAAAATTTTTTAAAATTAATACAAGAAAATGATAAATTGATTACCGAAAAAGATGTCTCTTTTTTTCAACAAGATAATTTATTAGAAGAAATATGTTTTCAAAAATTATGGGAGAAGAATATCTCAAATAAAACCAGAGAAATTATTTGGAAATATTTACAAACATTTTCAATTATTAATATCAGTTTGAATTCCAGTCATCAATTAAAACAAGCATTGGAAACAATGGGTAGTTCTTCTGAACTTAAAAAAGAAGACATTAAAGACAAAAAAACAGCGAAAGATTTAAAAAAATTAAAAAAATTAACTGAAAATGTTACCGGTAATGTCGCAGGAGAAGAAAAGGAATTCGATGAGTTGTTGGGCGGGGTAATGGATTCCGACATTGGAAAAATAGCAAAAGAAGTGGCAAATGAAATTGATGTGGAGAAAATATTTGGTGATCTTCAGAATGCAGATCCATCTACAATAATGCAACAAATGATGAATCCAGAGAAAATAGGTTCTATTTTCCAAAATATTAATCAAGTTATCGAAAAAAAAGTTGAAAAGGGAGAACTAAATAAAGAGGGTCTCCAAAATGAGGCAGAAAATTTACAAAAACAAATGTCAAGTAATCCTCTATTCAATACTATGATGGGGCAAATGAATCATGAAAAACCCGAATTATCAGAAAAAGAAAAAAGAGAAAAATTAAAACAAAAGATTAAAGAAAAAAAAAATCAACGGATTAAATAATCTATTCATTATATTATAATGAAAACCTTGAATCAAATTCAATTAAAACATATCCGAAGATCAAGGGGGAAAAGAAAGAAAAAGAATACAAAAAGGGAAAAATATAAACGAAAAAAAACTAAAAAAACAAAACGAAAAGTCAAAAGAAAAAGTAAGAAAAGTCAAAAAAGAAAGAAGAAAAAAAGCAAGAAAAAGAATCGAAGAGTAAAAGCCGGAGGTATTGATGAATTAGTCGAGGAAGTACAAACTCGACGAGGAAAGAAGAAAGAAAAGATGGAATCTAAAAAATTTAAATCTTGGAAGAATGAAAAACCCTATCAATTGGGGAATATGAAAGATGGTCCAAAAACTAAACTTGCTAAGGGATTCATAAGGAAACAATTTGGGGAACTTCGCGGTGCTAAAATTACCGAGTTTCGATGTCCAAAATGTGGAAAGTTTTCAGTAAGATATGCATTTTCAGGTTTAGGGATAAGTCCTAATTATTACTACTATTGTGATAATGAAGATTGTCGTTCCTTTTTAGGAGCAGCCGGAAAAGCTGAACCAATTGCTCAATGGGGGTTTAATAAGGTAAGGGGTTGGGTGGGGGATATGATTAATCCATTTGGGGACAGCAGCACGGCAACACAAGCAGCAAATCATCTCTCTAATACGCAGGCGGAAAATGCCGATGAATTGGCTCGTGCTGATATTGATAATAATGGCACACTCTCCCGCCAAGAAATGGACGCATTTGAAAAAAGAACCGGGATAGATCTTGATCAATTCAATGATGGGGACGACCATTTGTCGAGGGATGAATTAAGAACCGCTCAACAATCACTGAATTATACAGCAGCAGATGCAGATCATGATGGATTTGTGAGCACAGATGAAATGAATACTTGGAATAATGACCACCCGAACCAAAAACTGAAGGAGGACTACCGACAAAATACAAATGATCAGCATGTTCTTAGTGATGCGGGAAGTGACGGTAGAGTTACGAGAGAACAAGCCCGCGCGTATGACAGTGGTCACCCTGATCAGGGTGGTCGCGCTATGGAGGCATTTAAAAGACACGATGGTCCAAATAATAATAATAGTGAAATTAATATAGGAACTGAATTTGCACGCGATGGCACGGTCGCTACAGGAGAATCACATTGGGCGACACACACTGGAAGAACTGTGAATCCACCAACTAATCCATCGTCAACTTCAGAACCTCCGCGGACCGGTAGAGATTCATTGATTCAAACCACTGAAAGGACGAACATTGATCCACATAATGATGTGGTGGGCGCGTGGTCAGATTACAATTCAGCAACTAGTTCGGCCGCATTGGCGGGAATCGGAGCACTCGGAGCAAGTGGCGCAACAGCATTGGCCTATCAAAAATTATCGGATAAAATACTTCATCATCCATTAGATGTCATTGGAGATACTATTATGTATGTTCCTCGAGCGATAGGGGGGGCATTCGATTCTTTTGTTGGTTTATTTATTTCTGATCATGCAAATCATTCTATTTTCAATTCGGGACACCCTCTTCCAACGTGGGAGCAAATGAATCATTTTAAAGAAGGAAATCATTTATCATCCGATGGAATTGATTATTTTAAAACTCATTATGGTATAGATTTAAGTGTATTCGACACTGATGGTAGTACACACATAGAAATGGAAGAATTTAATAATGCTATAGAAAATATTAAGGGTACAGCACTTTTACAAGAATATTATTCATCCAATACAAATTTTAATCGGGAAGAATTCATGGAGTGGGTAAATGAACATCATAATGGGGAGATGAGCGATGGTCAATTGAATAATTTTTGGCCCGAGACCCGTACAATTTCGGGTGAGAGTGATTATGAACAGTTTATGATTACACATCATGCATATGATTCTGGATCTGTTATTTATGATAGTTCAGGACCAGATTTCACCTCAGCTAATTTATCTGAATCTATGAGAGAATATGGTCCAGAAGCATATCAAAAAATACCCACTAGTTATAAAAATATTTTAGGACAGGGTTTAGCACTTGAAGGAGCAAGAAGAGTTAAGAATAAAATTGTTCAAAAGAAAGAAGAAGAAGAAATGAAAAAAAGTTTACAAAAAATCTAAATTTGTTTTGAAATAAAATAATTTATAATATATATAATTAAATGATTAATACACCTTTCTGGTACAAAAAACCCAGTATTTTATACGAGAAAGATTATCTCTTTGAATTTTTTCCTTCAAAAAGGTTCGATATAGTTCGTAAATTGAATTCGATTGTAAGATTAACAATTCTTTATTCGGTAATTATGTATTTGTGTACCAAAATTACAAAATATTTACTGATACCCGTTATTGCTGCTCTTGTTACTTGGTTTATATGGAGTAGACAAAGTGATATGAATATTGATACTTTAATGGAAGAATCTATGAGTAATCGCTTGGACGATCTTGTCAAAATTAATGATTTAGAAACCAGTTGCAGAGTGCCAACAAAGGAGAATCCTTTTATGAACCCACCACTCCATGAATTTAGCAATGATAAATATTCTAATCCTAAGTCTTGTCCTTCTTACAATAACGTAGGTGTCCAAAATCGAGTTGAAGAATTATTTAATCAAGATTTATATCGAGATGTTAAAGACGTTTTTGGGAAAAATAATAGTCAGAGACAATTCTATACTGTTCCAGGAAATCAAGTTCCGAATGATCAAGGTTCTTTTGCTCATTGGTTATACGGAACACCCCAAACTTGTAAGGAAGGAAATAGCATAGCATGTTTAAGTCAATTAGGAAGAGGTTCTTCGAATAATAATTCAAATTAAGAATTCGAATTCAGAATTCAATCAAAATTAAATTCCAATAAAATAAAATATTAGAGTAAGTATATAAAATGTCTTATAGCGGATATATGGAAAACGTTGCACAAAGTTTACCCAATGCTCAAGATTGTCAAAATGCCGATACATCCAAAAAGAATACTTTCCAAACTTTTATCAGAGGAAATATTCATGATGATAATTTAACCGTTGATCTAGATAATCTTCAATCTCAGGGTCCAGGTTTGTATCATTTAGATAATCAAAATGGTTGTGAATGCAATTTAAAAGAAGCAAAAGAGATACAGACTTCTCAACCAGGTATTCATTTGAAAGGGGGTGTTGGTTGGATTGCGGAAAAGGGATGTCTCGTTGATAATGATTCAGAATTAAGACAAGATAGGAATAAATTAACTAATTTGAATGAAATCAATCAAGTCGTTGAAAGATTATTTAAAACTACTCCCGATTTAAAAAAGGGAGCATACAACGTTGATTTAGAAACTGTCCTTATTAATTCTGATTCAACAACTGATCAAAAACCATGTGATTCACTTGCCGGTGTATCGATGGGGAACTATTTTACACCTATGATTCAGAAATTAAGCGAAGAAGTACAAGATACAGGTCATATTATTCCGGAAGATTCATTGAATGAATGGGTCAGAGGAGGTCTTCCAACGCGCCAAATGGTTCGTAATGCTGATTATTTAAGAAGATGTCAAGAAAAGACATTTTAATGAAATAATTATATTTATTATAAATATAATATGGAAACCTTGGTCAACAATCGAAATATGGAAGATATGTCAATGGGTCCAGGAATGTATCGTCTTGATGATTCTAAATTAAGAAATAAAATAAGTTATCCCTGGGCTCCCAATGTTCAATTACAAAAAATGGGAGGTTCCGTGATGGATCAAAATTTCATCGATGTTGAATCCGAATTAAATCGATTAAATAAACCTTTATCGAATAATCCATCCCTCCAATACATGCCTTTATCTGAAGATAAAACATATGATATGATTCAATTTGAAGATGGAGGACCACCACCAGAAGAGAATAGTCGCTTAACAAATAATGCTTTCGAATTAAAGGGTGTTGGTATCAATCGATTTGACTGGGTACCTTTTAATCCTCAAAAAAATTGCATCGAACCTTTTCGAAGATTAGGGGAAAATACAGTATTATTCACATTGGACCGACATGAAAATGAATGTCCTTATAATTTTAATAAAAATGGCAGACCTCAAGCCGAAAATTCAACTCAACCAGTTAAGAATGGACGAGCTTAATTATTTGATTTTCTTATATTTTTTAAAAAATAATTCATAAAGTTTACTTTATAAATTATCTTTGCAACCACAAGAACTGGATGCTTGAACTGTATTCAAATTACGAGAAACAACGGTTCCTAAAAATAATCCGATAACTAACGCAATTAATAATTCCCCTTTATTCATTATACATTCACCTAGAATTAAAATTTGACAATTTTAATTTATTTAAATTTAATTTGATTAAGATAAATATATTCATGGATTATTATTTAACCGAATCAATCTTCTTAAGAGATAATCAAATGTACTATCTAAATGATAACACTGAAAAAAAAATAACCAAAAATAATTGGCATCATGTTCTTCAAGAATATGGATGGGACAAATTACCACTCCCTTGGATAAAATCTTTGAATAAGTTAAGTACTCAAAAAAGTAAGAATTCGAAATTTGGAATATACGATTGTGAGGCAGATGGAAATTGTTTCTTTCAATGCATTGCAAATTCATTGAATGAAAGAGATCGATTGAAGGGGGAAGAGTATAATCATTCTGATATTCGTAATCTTATCGCAGATTCGATTACTGAAGATAGTTATAAAACATTGATGTCTTATTATCGTATTATGAAAGATGCAGATGATTTTGATGAAGATTGGGATCCTTATCAAATTCATACTATTGAAGAGTTTAAAGATAAAATTAGAGAAACAGGACATTGTTATTGGGGAGATTATCTTTTATTAAATTTAATTATACAGCAGTTGAAGACAAATATTATGATTCTGAATTGCAATGAATATGAAAATGATTTTTCTATTTACAATACCTTGAATGAAT
>MDTG01059972.1_pt1 | contig 14663 bp, 14 predicted proteins | sample 811421 | NCBI WGS metagenome assembly MDTG01 (sample SAMN05326645, study PRJNA326480) | marine metagenome | isolation source: seawater | place: Pacific Ocean: South East | collected 2011
AGGATAATCTTCCTTGTAAGGCATCATATCCACTGGATAGGAACCATAAGATTTGTCACTTGATGCAATAATAATTGATTCGAGATTATCTGGAAATAATCTACAAGCTTCTAGCAGGCTATATGTTCCTCTAATATTAGACTCAAAAGTAAGGTATGGATTAGAAATGCCAACACCAACTTCAACTTGAGCAGCCAAATGGAATATGTTGTTAATTTGTTCTTCAGAAATAATTCTTGAAAATAAATCTTTGTCACAAAGATCTCCTTCAAATATTTTAATTTTTTTGTCTAAATTTTCGTAATATAAAAATGTCGCATGATTTTTATTTCTAATTAGTCCAAAAACTTCCGCGCCTTGGCTAATAAGCCCCTTACAAAGGTTTCCGCCAACAAAGCCATTAATTCCTGTTACTAAAACTTTTTTATTTTTCCAATAATCATCCATTCTTTGCTCCAATAGAGATATTTTCTATATTTTTCTCAGCCAGCGATAACTCTTCAATTGTATTTACAGTTATATGAAGGCCCTCGTGCTTAAATGCATTCAAAATTTCTGCTTCAACCATATAATTTAAAAATAACTCCCAATCATTAAAATCTTGCATAATTTCTATAATTCTTTTATCAAAATAAAAGTATCCTATATTCATAAACTTATCCAACACTGGTTTTTCGAGAAAAGAAGTAACTTTTCCATCGCTATCAAAATTTACTAAACCAAATTGACTTCTCATCGGCCACACAGTCATAGTTGCTAACATTTTACCTTTAGTGTGTGACTTTATTAATTCTTTAATATCGACATCTGAAATTGTATCTCCATATAATACAAGAAAATCTCCACCTATATTTTTTCCACAATCTTTTATGCGTTGAATGATATCTACATCTCCTGAATCAACAATATTAATGTTTAAGTTTTTATAGTTCTCGTTAAGGTAGCTATGCACGATTTCAGACTTATACCCAGATGCAATATGAAAATTTTTGATCCCATTATTAGATAAATAATCAAGGATATATGAAAGAATTGGCTTTTCTTTTATCTCAACCATTGGTTTAGGTATATTTTCAGTGATAGGTCGTAATCTTTGACCTTTACCACCACATAAAATAATTACTTCTAGATTATTCATTAGTTAAATAAATTTGCGAATTATTTTACGAAGTGATTGAGGTATTATTTTATTAAGAGGAATATTATTATAAGAAAAATTTAAAAATTTATTTTTCAGTGATTTTTTTATAAATAATTTTCTTAATTCATTTATCTCTTGAGAATTGAGCAGTTTTTCTTGATTTAAAAAATCAATAAGTTCATATGCACAATCATTTAAATTAAAAATTTCATACAAAAAAATTAATTTTTTATATTTCTCTATAGTCCATTTAAACTTATTATCAGAATGCTGATCTTTTAATGGGTCCCTCAAAAAAATAGCATCTCCCCATACTATTTGTCCCGTATCAAAAGACTTTAAATTATTATGCTCTGTAAACTTACGCCTACCATTTCTAAAAGTTTCCAGAATATATAAGCTTAGCCCGCATTCTTCCATTAGCTCATGTGTTTTTCCAAAAAATGGTAAGTTTTTTCGTATTGGATTGAAATATACTTCACTCATTACTCCCAAAGAATGTTTACTAAGTGTTTCAACTCCACCTTGAAGTACCATAAGATCAAAACCTTCAGTATCAATCTTAATAAAATCACAATCTTTAATTGAATTACTATTAAAAAAATTATCAAAAGTCGTAACATAAATCTTATCTTTAGAAATTACTTCAAGATTATCTGCTTCAGCAAACCTTGACCAATAAGATTCATTTGGTTCAAGCAATCCAGAAGAACCTGGATTTCTAGTATTATAAAAATTAATTGATTCTTCATTATTTCCTAAAGCTAATTGATAATAATGCTCGTCACTACTTTTGTTTAAATTTAGAAAATCGCATTCCTCCTTTGAGGGCTCAAAACCAATTTTAACAATGGGTTTAAAATTATTAAAAACAGGATGGAATCCTCTCCTTGCCCCAACGTCAAATAGATAGAATGGTGAAGAGGGTTTAAGAATTCTTTGTGATGATGGGAAATTATTTAATGTATTTATTGACATGATATTAACTATTTTTTTTAGCAAGCAAATGTTCAACTTTAAAACTTATTTCACTTGATTGCAGCAGATCCCATAGAGCAATTGGCCACTTGTTTGATTTAATTCCATTTGCAAAAGCTATTAGCTCCTCTTTATGTCCTTTATTTTGGTTGTCTTTGTATGATTTTTCGTCTTCGCCATAAACTATAAGTTCTTTGTAGTCGTTCATGACTAATGTTTGTCCTTCTATAAAAACTTTCATCGATTCTTTTGGATACTTAGCTGACCCCATGCTGGTATATGTAAGATTTGCAACAGATCCATTCATATATTCTATTGAAGCCTGAAAATTATCAGTTGATAAAAAATAATCATTTTTATGAGTAATTTTTTTTACATTAATGGATGCGTATTTGCTATCAAGTAGATAATTAAATAAGTCATATATGTGACATGCCTCACCGATATTTCTTCCACCACCCTCTTTTCCGTATACCCAGTTATCTCTCTCAATATATCCTGCATTCATTTCATAATTAATAATACATGGATGTTTTGAGTTAGCGATTATATTTTTTACCTTTACTATGTGAGGTGAAAACCTTCTGTTATAAGCAACCATGATCAGGGGCATCTCTTTATTTTGCTCAGCTTTATAGAAATTACTTAATTTTTTAAGATCACTCATATCTAATGTAAGAGGCTTTTCAACTAGAACATTTTTTCCAGCTTTTAAAGCATCCATTGTCATTTTAAAGTGGGAGTCGTGTCTGGTAGATATCAGGATCGAATCTGAGTTTTTATCTTTAAGTATTTCATCAAAATTTGAAGTGCTGAAATTACCTTCGTACTGTTTCATTACAGAAAGAGCGTTATGTCCACTTCTGTTCATAATTCCAACAATATTGAAAATTTTCTTGAGTGAGTTGAGGTTTGGAAGATGGACGCCTCTTGTAAATGACCCAACTCCTGCAATTGAGATGTTTATTTTATCTTTATTTAATTTTTTTAATTTAGTATTGAAGATAACATTATCAATTTTACGAATTGAATTATCATATTCCATCAGTACTAATAGAGGTTTTGGAAGCTTACTCTGAATATCTTCATAAGCTTTTTTGGCCTCATCTATTTTATAAGTTAATGACTTAAGAGATTCTATATCGATTTTATTATTTGAAATTAAATTCAAATACTCTTCCATATTTCTATTTTCAGTCCATCTTACATAATGATAAGGGTAATCTACATTCTTCTGTTCATAATTATCGTCATATCTACCTGGACCATAAGAAGAAGAAATCAAGAAATCTAATTCTTTTGCATAGAACTCTTCTCTTTTAAGATTTAAGCCAACATCTCCCACAAGAATTACCTTTGCTTTTTTTCTGGACATATTAAATGCTGAAGATATCACTTCGTCTGAAGATGATGAAGCAGTAATAATTACACCATCTACACCATAGCTATTTGTTAATAATTTAATTCTAGAAATATCATCATCAATAGAAGGATTTAAGATTTCATCAGCTCCCATTTTAGATGCTAAATTTAATCTATCTTGATCAAGATCTACTGCAATTACTTTACATCCACACGCTTTTAATAGTTGTATAGTTATTTGCCCGAGAATGCCAAGACCAATTACGGACACGGATTCTCCAATGCTTGGGCTTAATCTTCTTACACCTTGAAGTGCTATTGCACCTAAAGAAACTGTTGAAGCATCTTGGAATGAAACATTTTCTGGAATTTTAACAGTAAGATTTCTTGAAACTTTTATTTGTTCTGCATGGTAAGCCCCATTAGAGCCAGCGCATGCCACCCTATCACCAATATTTATATCATCAACACCCTCACCAACCTCAATCACTACACCAGATGCAGAATATCCAATCGCCATTAAGCTAGAAACTTTATCTTCAATCAAGTCAATTGTTTCAAATAAATTCTTTTGAGATGATTTTTTAACAAAATCTAGTGCTTTTTTTGGATCTTTAATTGCCCTTTTCCATAATGGCACTGAACTCATATTCATACCTTTAATTTCCGTACCGATTGAAATACATGAATATGAGGATTGAATAATTATATGGCCAGGCTCAATATTTGGGCTTGGTACATTTTCAAGTTCAGGTTTGCCATTTTTAAGTAAAATTTGTTTCATTATCTAGTCATGAGAATAATATATTATCTGTGATCCAGTTTTTTCAAATCTAAAAGGTACAAACAGCTTATCTTCTAAAGCACTTTTAATTTCCTCATGATATTGTTTGTTAGCATAAAATAGCATAAAGCCACCCCCTCCAGCGCCTAAAAGCTTTCCTCCTATTGCTCCTGCGTTCATACCTTTATTGTATATTTCATCAATCTCATTATTTGTAATCTGATTTGTAAGCTCCCTCTTAAGATGCCATTGTTTGTTTAATAGTTCACCAAAATCATCTAATGAGCAATTTTTATCCAAAATTGTATTTTTTGCTTCATCTAAAATATTAAGCATCATATTTAATTCTTTCTCTTTCTTTGGAGTGGCTTTAATCTGTGCTTTAGCAACTTTCTCAGCGGTTCTTGAAAATCCAGTAAAACAAAGCAAAAGATTATCTTGAAGTTCATTTATCCTTTCTTGAGATACCGTTAATGTTTGCACTTCAAAGGTTTTTTGTTTGTTAAATGATATTAAATTTAATCCTCCAAAAGCAGCTGCGGTCTGATCTTGTGATCCAACAGCTTCACCAATAATATTTTGTTCTAAATTTATTGCAGCTAGTGCCAGTTCACGTTTTGTGACCATCATATTTTTCATTGCATATAAAGCATGGAACATTCCAACAGTAAAAGTTGAACTTGAACCCAATCCTGATCTTGCTGGCAAATCAGCGTTATGAACTATTTCAAGACCTTTTGAGATATTTAATAATTTAGCCGCCTCTCTAACAACCGGATGTTTAATTTCCTCAAGTGAAGCAACCTCTTCTTTTAAGTAATATTGAATCCTATATTTGTAATCAAAAAAAGGGGGCAGTTCTCTTACTGTAATATATGCATATTTATTGATGGTTGCATTTAAAACCATTCCTCCATGATCTTCATACCATGCAGGATAATCAGTACCTCCTCCAAAAAAAGATATTCTAAAAGGCGTTCTACTAATTATCATATTTATCCTCAGGGCTTTGATTCTTATAATATTCTTTATACCAAAGTATGGTTTGCCTTATGCCATCTTCGAGTGAAACCTTGGGCTCCCAATTACCTAATCTTCTTATTTTATCAGTATTGATTAATCGTTTTGGTAGCATTGTTGGCATTGTTGTATCAAATTTTACTTCTGTATTTTCACAGCCCTCCACCTTAAGGATAATATTTATAATATCTTTAATTGTAACCGGTATACTTGAAGCAATATTTATTGTTTCAAATTCTTTTGAATTCTCAAAAGCAGTTAATAATCCTGCAATAAAATCGTCTATATATAGAAAATCTTTTAAATCTTCACCGTCCCCCCAAACAGGTAAAGGATTTTGTCTTTCAATACACTTTCTAATAAGTGCAGCAATAACCTTAGACTCTGTCCAGGTGAATTTATCATTTGGACCATAAAGATTCCCTGGCCTTACAACTAAAGTATCCATAGGAGTTTTAATATGTTTTGAATACATTTCAGTCATTTTTTCTGAAAATAACTTCATCCACCCAACAATAAAGTATTTTGAAAAAAATTCATAATTAATATCTTCCTCTTTTACTGCGAAATCAGTTACTGGATAAACTGTATTTGAACTAATAAAACAAAACTTTGAAACTTTGTTTTCATATGCAGCAGCAAGGATTTGAGAGTTCATTACTACATTTGGTGTTAAATGAGCAAGAGGCGTCTTCTCCATTACAGCTGCTCCAGAAGTATTAGCCGCACACATAAAAACATAATCAACATCTTGTGTAGCTTTCAAGCAATCATCATATTTAGTGAAGTCACATTGCAATTTTGATGAGATTACCAAATCATTTGGAATTCTTTTATTATAAGTAGCAACAACATTTGCTCCTAATTCATGCAACTTATTTGATAGATGAGTTCCTACAAACCCTGATGCTCCGGCAACTAAAATAGTCTTATCCTTGTAAAAACTTGAGTTTGCCATCAACCACCATCTCTTTCAGATAAAACAGGTTTTTTAATAGGCCATGAAATATCATAATCAGGATCATCCCACTGAATTGTAAATTGGCCTTCCCTATTATATTCAGTGGTTTGTTTATAATTGAAAATGGCAAGATCTGTTAGAACCAAATGTCCATTTCCAAACATCGGTGGTATTAGTATTTGCTTTCTATTTTGATCTGATAGTTCAAATGACTGCCATTTTTTATATTCATGGTGTTCAGGATTATTATTTACAACTACTAAATAAAAAGAACCATATAAACAAGAAACTAATTTTGTTGTTGTTGCATCACCATGTATGCCTCTTAAAACATTTTTTGTTGATGTTGAAATATCATCTTGAATAAAATGTTGAGGTATTCCATTTTCTTTGTAAAGTCTCTCGTTATATATCTCAACGTAACTACCTCTAAAATCCTTAAAATTAGTAGGTGGATCAATTATCAAAACGCCTTCAAGATTTGTAGAATCAACTTTCATTTCTTTTCCTTAAATTAAATTTACTAATAATATTTTCCATTGGTTCTTTCAAAATATCTAGTTTTAAAACATTTGAGGCTAGCTGAATAATGCCTAATCCTGCTAATTGTTTATAACCCCCGTTAGTAGAAAGATTTATAAGATCATTTCTATCAACTAGATTCACTTCAATACCTTCTTCTCTTTTTATGGTATTGTCTTCTATTGGATTTATTCCAAAAAATATATGCTCTTTGATATTTGTCCTATTCATCATCAATCTAAAGTCACCTAATGAAATAAAATCAGTTACCATTGCGGTTTCCTCGCTGAATTCTCTTTTTGCAGCCATTAAAGGACTTTCATCTTCTTTTATGCCTCCTGCGGGAAATTCAAGTGAGATTTCTTCTATATTAGGTCTGAATTGTTTTATCATAACGAATTCGCCTTTATTAGTCATAGCACAACAAATTACAGAGTCGCATCCAGTCAATCTGTAGTATGGATGATCATTCAAATTGTTCGAATCTATTGATTCTTCTATATCAAAGAATGGAGTTGAAAATGATGTCTTATAATTGAGAGTCATTTTATCTAACTAAGAAATTATTACCTTCTTTTTTTACTTTCTCTCTCCAATAATCTAAAAGATCGTTCATAGTCTGTTCAAATGATATTTCAGGTTTCCAGCCTGTGTGTTCTTGAAATTTATTTGTATCTGGAACCTGGAGATCAGCATCTATAGGCCTCAATCTTGATTCATCAAGTTCTATTTTAAGTTTTGATTTAATGCTGGAAATAGATATTAAATAATCTAAGAGCTCGCCAATTTCTATACTGAAAGTACCGCCAATATTATAGTATTCACCTGAAGATGGTTTTATAGTTAGTAACATGAAATAGGCTCTAACTGCATCCCTAACGTCGGCTATTGTTCTTAAACTTTTTAAATTTCCAACTTTGATAATTGGTTTAGTGTAACCCGCTTCTGCAAGTGCTATTTGTTTAGCAAATGATGATTCTGCAAAAACATCTCCTCTTCTTGGACCGGTATGAGTAAACATTCTTGTTGACATGACACACATATCATATGCTTCAGCATAAAATCTTCCTATTAAGTCTGTACCAACTTTAGATATCGCATATGGCGAAGCTGGATGAAATGTACATTCTTCATTAATAGGTAGTTTTTCTTTTGAAACTCTACCGAATACTTCAGATGATGAACAAATATGCACTTTTGCTCTAGGTGAATATTTTCTTATAGATTCTAAAACTCTGTTAGTTCCTTGTATATTAGTATCCATTGTATCCAAAGGAGCATCAAAACTAGTCTTTGGAAAAGATTGTGCAGCTAAATGAAAAACATATTCCGGTGTTGTTTCTTCAAAAGCTTTATCTATTGAAATAGTGTCTCTTAAATCGCCATAAACTAATTTAATTCTTCTTTTATTGTTAATATCATCTAATAAATGAGAAATATTATCTAATGGGCTTCTCCATCTTATAAGGCCAACAATATCCCATTCAGAGTTTTTAATAATATAGTCAGCTAAATGAGACCCTACCATTCCGGATATTCCTGTTATAAAAGCTACTTTATTCTTCTTTTTTTTATTCATTATTCTTTAAAGTAATTTTTTTTATATAGATATTCGTCATTATTTTCTAAAAACCATTCCCAAGTCTCTCTCAGACCTTCTTCTAGAGAGGTTGATGGATCATAACGAATCATCTCTTTAGCTAAAGATATATCCATAAGTCTTTTGGGCCATCCAGATGATTTTGTTGTATCGAATTCATATTTAAAATCAAGAAAATTGCTCAATGTTTCAACTAACTCTTTTATTGTCACTGCCTTGCCACTGCCTAAATTCAGATATCTTCCTTTTGATCCATAAAATAGTGCTTGAATGGTTCCAATTGCTACATCTCTTGAGAATGCAAAATCTCTAATAGCAGAACCATCCCCCCAAATCATCATTGGATTTTCTCCAGATCTTATTCTTGACATTAAACTTGGTATAACCATTGCATTTTCAGGATCAAAATTATCACCAGGACCATAAACATTACAGGGCCTTACAATGGAGTAATCATCCAATCCATACTGAATTTGATATGCCTTAATTTGCATCTCTGCCATTCTTTTAGCCCATCCAGGAAACATATCCATTGGAGATCCCTGATCATCATCTTCGCTCTCAATAAAAACTTCGTTCGAAGAATAGGCGCCTATGGAACTTGTATATACAAGTTTTTGAACATTATTAACTCTAGAGGCTTCAAGCACATTTGTATTGAACATTAATAAAGGGACAAAGAAACTAGCAGGCTTTTCTATAGTTACTTTCACTGAACCCTTAATTCCTGCGACATGAAAAACGCAATCCATGTCCCTTGTTTGTTCTTTACAAAATTCAAAATTAGTAAGGTCGCCATAGACATGATCCACATCTTCATGAATTTTTAACTTATCTAATGAAATAACTCTAACATTAGCTCCGGCATTTGCTAGAATAATTGCAATTTCTCTTCCAATCATTCCGGTACCACCAGTAACTAAACAGTTTTTTGATTTAAAAAAACTTAGTAATTCTTTATCTAACATTGTAAATATTTCTAACTATTGATATTACTCAACTACGAAATATGAACACCTAGAAGTATGGGAAAATCTTTGGAGTCTAATATTATTGAGGCCAAAAACTTCCATAACTGCTTTAGTCTCACCTGGAGAGTCAGGGTCATTAAGCTCATCAAACCCTATTACACTTCCCTTTACAAGCCTATCTTTTATTGCTTCAAGGCAAATTTTAGTTGGTTCGTAGACATCAAAATCAAAATAAGCAAGTGCAACTATGGTTTCCTTATTATTATCAAGATAATCATGAATGGTTTTTGTAGCGTCACCTTTTACCAACTCAAACTTTTTGATGTGATTTAGAGGATTATCTTGTTCTTGAAACTCCATTACTTTTTCTAAATAGTCTTCATAATCTTCAGAACATGTGAGATGCCCTTCTTCCATCATATTAAATTCTTTATTAGCATCAGCAGACATTTTATCTTCAGGATTAATAGTTGGAAATCCTGTAAATGTATCGAAAGCTACAATTTTTCTATGTCTATTAAAGGGATCATAGATTCCTCTTAAAGCAGCAAATTGAGCTGCATTTGGGCCCCACCTGGTTCCAAATTCAAAGACTGAGCCCATGACGTCTACAACCTGTTTATATAGATGATCCATAAATAAAATCCTTGATAACGTCTTTGAATTAATATACAAAGCAAGATTGCTAAGGATTTGATCTTCAGGAATCGGTGAAGCCGAGAAGTGTTTAGCAAAATCTAATCTTGAATCAAGCTCTTTAGAACTTGAATAAGTTTTAATATTATATTTTGGATCAGTTTCTCTCATTTATATTTCCCTTAAATAATTTAATAACGAATTTTATCATAGGAAATAACATATAAATATAATCAATTATATGTTTATATTAAATTCATGTTATGGCTTTCTGATAACACATGGTACATCTTTTAAGCCATTATGAGCTATGTTCCATGCCCAAAACCTCAAGCGACCTTCAATCAGCTCATATTCATATATATCATTTGATTTAGACGGAATAACTCTTACTGGTTTTGTCGGCTCGCCTTTTAAAATAAATTTAGATAGTTCAACTGGACTAGGTTGCATATTTAATTTATTGTCTATAGCTTCTTCAATGGTTTCATATACCCTTCTATTTCCCTCACCAGAAAGACTAACTTTAATTTTGTCTGGGCTTATAAGTTCAGGCTCAACTGAAAAAATTTTATCTATTTCTTTGATATCATCCTTATCCAATTCAAAATCTGAAGAAGAAGCATTGAGCTCAATGTGTTCTTTTTTTGCTGCTTTTGGTATCACAAAAACATTTTCTTGAGATAAGAGCCAATTAAGTGAAATTTGTGATGTGGTTTTATTATATTTTTTAGTTAAATTTTCCATTAGCTGAACTTTATCATCGCTATAAAATCCATGACCTTTATCAAGAGGACTATATGCAATAATTGAAGAATTATTTTCTTGCATATACGGCATAATTGATTTTTCAATGAAACGATCAAATAAATTATATTCTATTTGATTAGAGACTATTTTGAGTGGATCAATGCATTCTTGCGCTTCTTCCATCTCCCGTTGTGAAAAATTGCTTAGTCCAACAAACCTTACCTTACCATCTTTTACTAATTTATCTAAAGCCATCATTGTCTCAGCTATTGGAATACTTGGGTTTGGCCAATGCACTTGATATAGATCTATATAAGAAGAATTTAACCTTTTAAGAGAATTTTCAGCAGATGATAAAACATCATCATAACTATTATTTTCAGGAGAAAACTTTGTAGCTATAAATAGCTTATCCCTTTTATGTTTTGCAGCTTTTCCTACAAGTGTTTCGGAATGACCATTTGCATATACTTCTGCTGTATCTATAAAAGTCATGCCTAATTCAATTCCATATTCTAATGACCAAAGAAATTCTTTATCCAAGTCAGGATTTTTTTCAAATTCTCCGCCAATACCCATACAGCCTTGCCCAATGGATGAAACTAATTGGCCTGTATTTCCTAATTCTTTTAATTTCATTTTAAATCCTCTGAAATAGTTATTTCATTTAATTGATTTAAGTTTAAACCCCAATTCTTACTATTAAAAAATTTTATTCCTTTAAATTTTAATCTTAATATTGACACAAGGTACCACCTATAATGAGACCTAACTCTAAGGCCGTATATTTTTGTATTTGGTAAATTCGTAATACCTAAGAAAAATCTAAAAAGAAAAATTAAGATAGTTTTAAATTTGAAGAAATTTAGATATGCGTCGTACTTATCTGAAAAATCATGAAAATAATCTATAAAATTTCTTCTATCATTTTTTGTCCTTTCACCATGTTGGTTGCCATGTTTTATCTTATAAATACACATTTGGTTATCTAAACAAATTTGTTTTAATCCCATGCCTAAAGCTGCATATAAGGCTTCTCCGTCCTCTCCTAAACCAATAACTGTTTTAGGCTCATGAAAACCTCTAATGCCGTCCCATGATCTATTATTCATCAGCATAAAGTCACCACATGCTTTCAAATGTGGACCTTTTTTATTGTAATATCCTCTAGAGGAAACATTTAAGTTAAAGTAATCCTGCCAGTCACTATCTATTAGATCAAGATTTACATTAACATCAACTCTGTCTGCTCTATATAAACAATTATTATCTAAAGTTTTTTTGGAAATAAATTTAATAAGCTCATCAGAAAAAAATGTATCTGCCATTTTAGAGGTTACAAATTTTCCACGAGCTCTTCTTATTCCAGCATTTAAAGCAACTGACCCAACAAGACCTTTTTTTTGAGATCCTATATATGTACTATGTATAGAAGAATCAACCTCTATTATTCTTATAATGGTTTTACCCAGATTCTTTAAACTAGAAAGTTCTAAAGATAATTTAGGCTTATCTTTTGGAGGATTCCACTCAACGATAATAATTTCTGCATCTAAATTAAATTTATTTAGTTGGTTGATTAAAATAGTAAGGCTAAGAAATAGTTTTTTAAATGTGTTGCCAGCATAATTATCATTTCTACATGGTATTACTATGGACAAATATGGATTAGATTTATCCAATGAATTATTCATTAGTAACAGCTGCGGGAATAGGTTTTTGATCACTATATGCTCTAATCCATGACCAATAACGCATCATTCCTCCAGTCAGCTCAAATTTAAAATGCTTATCTTCAATTTTTTTTACTTTAATTGGTTTAAAGTTGTTGCTCATTAGAAATTCTTTTGATAGTTCTTCGACACCTGGAAAATAATCATATTTATTTATCTCTGCTTCATAAAGATTTTCATAAAACTTATTGGATTTAGTGGATAAAATTTTTATTGATTTAGGATCAATTAACTTTACAGACGATAAAAAAATCTGACTTATAAGTTTTAAATCTTTCTTGTCTATATCTAAAAGGTTTGTATTCTCAATTATATGATTAGAATTAGTTGATGAAAAAGTTATAAGCATATTTTGATAGCTAGCTAAAAATGATAATGCAATTTGAAAAGACGTTGCGGAATATTTAGTCATTAAAGTACTAAGAATCTTTTTTTTCTCAGACTTAGGTAATAAGCCTTTTATTCCCTCAAATGGTGAATATGCTATTGAAATCAAATCTCTTTGCTTGTGAAAGGACAATAATTCCTCTTCAGCCATCCTATTGAATAGGTTAAATTCTATTTGATTTGAAGCTATTAGATCATCATTACAGTTTGATATTTCAGTGTCACTAAAATTACATACTCCGATAGCTCTTATTTTTCCTTCTTTTTTTAGAGAAGCTAATGTTTCCATTGTCTCTGATATAGGGATATCATAATTCATCCAATGAATTTGATATAAATCTATACACTCTCTATTTAACCTTTTTAGAGATGACTCGCAAGCTTGTCTTAATTTTTTATTTGAGGCATTGATAGGAGAGAACTTTGAAGCTACATAGAAATTATGACTACTTGCTTTAGAAAATTTCCCTATTAAACTTTCTGCATAATTATTTGCATATGACTCAGCTGTATCTATCCAATTTATTCCTGAGTCTATTGAGGCATCGAATACATCAAAAAATTCTTTTTGAGATTTGCATGAATCTTTTTTAAAACCGGTACCTGTTCCTAAGCCTAGTTTTGAGAAAGCCATGTTTGTACCTTTAATTGGTAACTTTTTCATCAATTATAGATCTATATCCCAATCCAAATTATCAGTTTCGAAATTACTCTTCTTTTGACTTTCATCTTTAGTGCCTTCAATATCAAGGAGCTGATTTTTCATTTTATTTCTTATTCCGTTAAGTTGATGGGCTAATTTTAACAATTTAAGATATTCCTCATCATTCTCAAGATTATCTTGCATTAAATCTTTGTTATTCCATATATGAAGATTCATCTGTGAGATTAATACTATTATTCTTATTAATTTTGAGTCTAACTGAATGTTTTCCTCTGAAATAATAATATCCATATCATGAGATATTTTCTTCATTTCTTTAGCAAAATCTTTATTTTTGTCTCCAAGAAGGGCTTGCTTAATTTGGGTTACGGTTAATCTATCAAGCAATTCAGCTAGCGGTGGCAAAAACTTTCTTTCATTTTTTTTATTTTCTTCATTCATAATAAAATACCCTATTTACATTTTAAAATTCTTATTGGCTTTATACCATTTTATAGTCTTATCAAGCCCATCTTTTAAAGAGGTTCTTTGATAATACCTCAGAACTTCTTTAGCTCTATCCATTGAAAGGATCCTAATTGGGTCTCCTGAGGGTTTTTCAATATCCCAAATAATTTCTGGGGATGGGTTTATCAAGCTTGCAATCGTTTCAGTAACTTCTTTTATAGTTATACCATTGCCGTTTCCTAAGTTAATTGGCATACATGGAGGTGCATTTTCAACAGCTTTTATAATCCAGTATGCAACATCTTCTGAGTATATGAAATCTCTTATCGCAGAGCCATCACCCCAAACCTTAACAGGATTTTCACCATTGACCATTCTATTAATTAAAGCTGGAATAACTTGAGCTGTTGTCGGGTTAAAATCATCATAAGGTCCGTAAACATTTGATGGTCTCACAATTCTGACTGCATCCCATCCATATTCTAATTGGTAGGCTTCTCCCATAAGTTCACCAACTCTTTTTGCAATTCCTGGAATCCTATCATTTTGTTTAGGCATTCCATTCCACATATTATCTTCAAGGTGAACTTCTGCTTGAGGATAAGAACACACACTACCAACAAATAAAAACCTATCAACTCCCTCTAAAAATGATGCTTCCATTAAATTTGTCTGGAATCTCAACATTGGAACTAAATAACTTGCTA
>MDTG01195996.1_pt1 | contig 14662 bp, 14 predicted proteins | sample 811421 | NCBI WGS metagenome assembly MDTG01 (sample SAMN05326645, study PRJNA326480) | marine metagenome | isolation source: seawater | place: Pacific Ocean: South East | collected 2011
ATGAAGTTCATTTTATATTGGTATAATTATTTTTGTTGATAAATGAAATCAGTATTGTTATGCCTGCTCTTGATGAAGAGGAATCTCTTCAACCCCTAATTAATGAGATAAAAGATGTTTTTGCTGATGCTCAAATAAATTTTGAGATAATAATAGTTGACGATGGAAGCAAAATTCCAGTTTCAACTTATATTGAGACTACAAATGACATAAAAGTATTAACAAATAACTACAGGATGGGTCAATCTTATTCTCTATTTAAAGGTATAAAAGACTCAAAATATTCCTATATTGCAACTCTTGATTCAGATGGACAGAATCCACCTAAGGAAATTAAAAAATTAATAGAATTTTTAAACAATAATCCTGAATATGACGTCGTTAGCGGAGTCAGAATAAAAAGAAAAGATAGTTTTTTTAGAAGTCTGTATTCTCGTATTGCGAATTTTCTAATAAGGCTGATTTCAAAATCTAAATGCAAAGATCTTGGTTGCGGTCTAAAAATATTTGAAAAGAAAATGATTGATGACATTATGTTTAATGGAGATATACATAGAATATTAATTCCTTTATTAGAGTATAGAAACTACAACTTAGGACAAGTTGAGGTAGAACATAGAGCAAGAAAGCATGGAGAAACAAAGTATGGTTTTGGTAGGATCATAGCTGTTACTATTGATTCGTTTCTTATTTACCTAACAAAAGGCTTCACTCAGTCAACCAGATATGCTTTAGGGAGGCTTTCATTCTATTTTGGCCTTATTACACTTTTCTTTTTTGGCTTAGCTCTCTATCAAAAATTCTATTTTGATACATTTGTTCATAAAAATCCTATATTTTTATTAGGTATAACAACTTTTTTTACTTTCTTACAGCTTTTGATTACTTCACTAATATCATTTTTTATTGAAAATAAAGATTAATTAAATATCTTTTAAAAATTTTAATAAATATACATTAGTTAGTAGGAATACACTTCTTTTCTTAATTATTTTGGTGTACTTTAAAAATATCTCTAATTCTTGTTCAAGGTTTAATAGAGTATTATCGTGAGCTTCTTTGTAATTAAGAACTATCATTCCAAGTTTATTTAGAAACCCTTGTTTACTTATACCAATAATTATTTCTACTTGAGGGTTTGTCTTTTCTAGTTTTTTTATAACTTCAATTAACTCTTCTTTAGAAAAAATGTAAAATACTTGATTTGCAACAAATACGTTGAATGTCTCTTTTGTCCAGTCATTTGTTTCAGTAAGTTCAGGAACGATATCATAATTAATAATATTTTTGTTACTAGTTCTTAATATTTTTTTTAATTCACCTGTGCCAGATCCAAAATCTAATATTTTTTTCGATGAGTCTTTAAGGTTTCCAATTTTTATAATTTTTTTTAAAATAGCTCTGAAATATATTCCTCCAATTCTTCCATATTTAGTTGTGTTATTAAATTCATCACTCATAAAGTCCTTCCTATTTATATTGTAAGAAAATGAAACTTTCAGTTTTTATTAATTTATCATCTGTAGTTTCATTTTTTAATATTTTAAGTATGGAGTTAATTAATAATCTTTTTACACTAAATCTAAATTGTATAATGCTAATATATTTTCTCAACTTAGGTTTTTTGTTATTTAAATTCCAAAGAAATGAAAACCATGTTCTAGAATTTATTTTTCCAGAATTAATTTCTTGAGTATTTAGCCAATCTTTAATTAAATGTATTGAAGTATATAAACGAGGAGTACCAAGTTCACCTGATTCAACAATTATTATATTTTTTATAGTAAAGATTTTTTCTAAGAATTCTTTTGAATATCCTGAAGAATAATACGTATGACCATGATGAATGTTTGATTTAGGGCAATGCAGAAATGCAAAAGTATTTTCCCTCATTACTGAATATATATTTTCTACGAAATTATTTATATTCCATATATGTTCAAGAACTTGTCCGCAGATAACTAAATCAAAATCGAATTTAGGTAAATTATTATCATCCTTGTTTAAATCAAGAAAATAATCTGAGTCATCTATTCCTAGGGTGGTTATGTCATATTCAATATTTAGGTTTTGCAATAAAAGTATTTCCGGTTCGCTTTTTGAACCACCAATAATTCCTATTTTTATTTTTTTTTGAGTATTAATAAGACCAAGTAGTTGTTCAAATTTTTCGAGCAACAGTATTCTTCCATAGTTAGTGTTTTTCAGTTCGTTTTTAGTTAATTTAATTAGGGCTTTGCTTAACATAAATACATTATATTTTCTTTATTCTATTTAGTTGAAGATTAGTTCTTTTAAAAATCTATTAAATTTTCTATATTTCAAGGCTAAAATTCTTAGAATGATATACAATTTATTCGGTTTCGACTTTTTTATAGATCTTCAAACTTTTCAGTTACTTCTATATTGTGCAATAATTGGAAATATTTTTAGATTGCTGTTAAGTTTTGTTCACAATCAATATTGGACAAGAACACGGCTTCAATTTTTAAATTTCTCTTTCTTGCCAGCAATTACTTTTATAATTACAAAAATTATAGCTGGGAATATAGCCCTTTCTCTTGGAATGGTGGGAGCTCTTTCTATAGTTAGGCTTAGAACACCTGTAAAAAATCCCTTTGAATTGGTTTCATATTTTTATTTAATAACTTTAGGGATAATAACAAGTGTTAATCCAAATATTGCAATCAATTTTCTACTTGCAACTTTTTTGATTTCTTTATTAATTGAATTAAGTAATAAGTACTTAAAAAAGTATTTTAATAAATATTTTAATAATGAAGATTCGTTTAAACTAGAAGACGAAAATCAGGCAACATTAATGATAAATACAAAGAAGAGATTGAACGAACAAGATCTTTCATTAAATCCAGCAAATAGCTCATATAGTGATGGTGAATATAAATATACGTTTATTTCACATAGCCAAGAAGACCTAAATTTAATTGTTGAATCTATTGATAAAAAAAACCTAAATTCCTACTTTATTGAAAATATAAATACTTAGGTTTGAAGAAAAGTTTTCTTAATATAGGTTTACTAATATTAGTAATTCTAATTGTTGTAAGTAATGCGGAACTTTCTACAGCTAAACTAGAAAGCAAGAAGAAAATATCAGATAACCAAATTGAAGATTTAATTCCGGCTCTGTGTGGTGGAATTAGTTATTCAGAACTAAAAGATTTGAAACCCGATGACATTAAATTAATTGATGTAAAAATTCCAAATAGTGCTAATTGGTATAGAAATTTTTATAATGCTTATTTATATTCAACTGAAAAAGGGAATTATATAAATGAAGTTTTTAAGAAAGATTTCAATGCAGTAATTAATTTGGAATACAGTAATCAAAAAAAATGCAATTACAAAGCAGAAGTTAGAATTAATGGAGATCTCAAAGACCATTTAGATGTGAATAATTTAATAGCTTCATTAGATGTAAAACTAGAAGAAGGAAATATTTTTGGTATAACAAGATTCAAATTATTAATTCCAGAGACAAGAAGAGGAGATGAAGAAATTTTTGCTACAACAATTTTAAACCACTTAGGATTTTTAAGTCCTAGGTCTTTCTATGTTAATGCAAGCTTAAATGGCAACCAATCTTATATTTTTATATTCCAAGAAAAACTAGTTAAAGAAATGCTTGAATATAACGGCTATCGAGAAGGACCAGTTTTAGAGACTAATGAGGAATATGTATGGAACTCTGATAAAGATTCTTTTTATAGAAGTGATGATTTATTTGATAAACCTGCAGTCGAGATTGGAAGAATAGTTAACACTAGATGGGCAAATAGCTCTAAGGAAAACAAAATAATATCCATAGAAGCATTAGAGGCTTTTAATAAATCATTAATTCAAACAACAAATAACAGACAATTAAATAATGAAATGCTGGGTTTAGATGTAGGACATATATATGTATTTGAAGCTGCAAATAGAGCATTAGTTGCTAATCACAATGTTACGGTTAATCACAATAGACAAATGTTTTATAACAAATTATCTAATGAATTCATTCCAAGTTATTATGATGGGAATCCAGAGTTTTTCACGAACCCTCCATTTGAAGATGTTGATTATTTAAATATTCAATTGTTATCAGAAGGTGCAAAAAAAGCTTTAGAGATACCAATAGATATTAACAAACTAACTACAGAGTTAAATTTGAATGGGTTACCTTTTTCAGAAGAAGAGGTTGCGAATTATATAAATGTGTTTAAATCTAATCTTGATATAGTTAAAAGCTACCCCAAAGGTAGTAAGTTAAAGCACCCTACATTTAATGAACAAAAAAACGACCGAAGAGATACAAGCATGCAATTATTGTTTTTCAACTTTGATTCAGATGAGTCATATATTTGTAATCAGTATCTAGAAAATTGTAGAGATATACTGGTACATGAAGACATTAATCTTTTTAATAAAAAGATAAGCATTGATGGACTCCCTGCTCATCTATTTGCGACTGATAAAGAAAAAATTATTAATCCGGAGTCAACGTTAATAGATAGTAAATCATTCGAAACCATTGATATAGATGATTTAATAGTAAGAAATTATAATAATGTAAATATTGATCTTGATTTAATGAATAAGACTATTACATTTTATATCGATAAAAAAGATCAGAAGATATTAGTTACATCTGATAATGTTTTAGTTGACTGGTCATTTATTGTTAAAAATTCATACGTTGGTGAAGAATTATATTCTAGAAGTGATAGAAACCTGCTTACAGGTTGTCTTACCTTTTATGACGTAGAGCTTCAAAATATAAATATATACTCTGACAGCTCTCATTGTGAAGATAATGTAAATTTAATTAACGTTGATGGAAGAATATCTTATTTAAATATAGTCAATTCTTTAAATGATGCTTTAGATATTGATAGTTCGAATCTATATATTGAAGAAATATACATTAATAATGCTGGCAATGATTGTCTTGACTTGTCTTATGGGGGCTATGTATTAAATAAATTAGAGCTAATTAATTGTGGTGACAAAGGAACATCAATTGGAGAATCTTCAGCAGTTAAAATTAGCAGTATAAATATATTAAATTCAAAGACTGCAGTTGCTGTTAAAGATAGCTCTGATGTAGAGATAGGTAATTTTAATGGAATGGAAGCTGGCACATGTGTACAGTTATATAGAAAAAAACAAGAATTTGGCCCTTCCAGGCTTAAGATTCTTAACTATAGTTGCGAAAGTGAAAATATAAATTATATACAAATAGGTTCAGAGTATGAAGAAAACTGAAGTAAGGAAAGAGTATAAGTTTATTGAGAGCGAAAAATCTGAAGCAGATCACTTGTTCCACATCAGGAATAATTATAATACGCTCTATCCATCTAGAAATATTCAAAGCCTATATTTTGATACAATTGATTTAAGAATTTATAAAGACTCACTCATAAATGATATAGATAAATTTAAAGTTAGATTTAGGCAATATGATAAAAATAAAAAAATTACTCAAGAGGTAAAAATCAATTCATCATCAGGAAGGTATAAATTAGTTGAGAACACGAAGTATAAATCTTTAAATGAAATTGATAGTTATACTTACAGAAGCCTTTCTCTGTATCCAGCTGTTAAAATTTCATTTCATAGAGAATATTATTTTTTGGGAAATGCAAGAGTTACAATAGATACAAATCTAAAATCAAAAATAAATAAATTTCTTAACCCAACTGAACCTGTTTATTTTTCACCAAAAAGAATTATTGAATATAAATTAAAAGATTCTTTTAGTGAAGAGAGTAATAATTTAACTAAGAAACTATTTATTGATGACTCATTATCTATAGAAGATAAGCTATATAAAGGTTCGGAAAGTTTTTCTAAATATACCTATTCGATTAGTAAACTCATACAAAACAATGATTAAAAAAAACTTATTTCTTTACAAAAAAAATCTAAGTTTATTCGATTTATTTATTTTATTTCTTTTTACTTATTGTTTAATATATTTTGAAATTAGATATTTTCAATCAATTGATTTATCAAATTTGAGAGATGATTTTAGAAGAATAAATCGTTTTCCTAATTTATCTTTTTTTTGGTTAGTAAATTTAATTTTTTTCCCGCTTTATTTAATTAATATTAAAATTTTTTCTGATTATAAAGAAAAAAAGATTTTAAGAATTGCGGCATTATCACAACTACTTTTGTCGAAAGTATTTATAACCACATTTATTTTGTATTTCGTAAGAGTTTATTCTGTCTCAAGACCAAAAATTATCTTAGTATATTTAATTTATCCAGTAATTGTTTTTTTGTTATTTAAATTTCTGTTAAACAAGAAAATATTTCTTACTATTTATTTATTTATTTTATTTGGTTTTAGTTATTTAATTATTGATATTCAAATATTTAAAGAATATAGTTTTGATCGATGCATTAATAATTTCTCAACCAATAATAGATTTACTCCATCAAGTAGTGTAAGTGAGAAAGTTTATATAATTGGTCACGCATATGGATCACATAATACAAATGAAAAAGGTTTATCAAAAAAAGTGATTAATTTATTTGAAAAAGATAGTAATACCGAAAACTCTACACTTGTGTTAACAGGAGACATAGTTCTTGAAAACACTAAAGAGTCATTAAGTATTGCTAAAAAACAAATTGAAGAAAATTTTAGCAGTTACCTTATTGCGCCTGGGAATCATGATATACGAGGTAATAATAATTATTTTGAAATATTCATAGATGATTTATTTATAAAAAAAGATAAGAATTTTATTCTAATAGCAGCAAACTACTCAAATGCTAAATGGGACATAGATGATGATTATAAAAATATAATTAATTCTTTACTCCGAGAAAATACTGGTAGAACAATTTTTTTATTTTCTCATCAATTATTTTGGCTTGATTCCGTCAATAATGAAATAAGCCCTAATGGTTTTGATTTACTAGAAGGGTCACTAAATAAAAATTCCTTAGACTGGATGCAGTTGAATGGAAATAAATTAATAGTTATTTCTGGTGACTACGGAGGAATGGGGCAAGATAGTTATTGTAAAGTAAAAGACGAAACTATATTTATTGCCAATGGCATTGGTGATTTAGATACAGATACTTATTTAACAATAATTTATAATGATGAAGGTTTTAGGTTAAGAAAGGTTGATTTCTAGTATTTTGTTTTAAAAATGGTTCAGAGAATATAGTTTACAATATTCTTAGTCGTATAGTATTTTCTAACCTTTTCATAACCATTAAAAGCGATTTCTTCTCTCTCTCTTTCATTTTTTAAATAATATTTAATTTTTCTAAGAGCATCATATTTTCCTTCATAAAGGATAAACTCTTTACCTTCTTCAAAAAATAGATCTAATCTTTTTGAGTCAGGAAGTCTGTCTGTTATTACTAATTTTTTAGTTGCCATTCCTTCAAAAATTCTTCTTGTTAATTCATTGAATCTTGCTTTTTGGAAAACAATTTTCCCTGCTTGAAATAACTTAGCATTTTCTTCCCCGGATAGGTTACTAAGGTTAATATATTCTTTACCAAGTTTTTTTGATATGAAATTTGGGACTTCCCCCCTTTCACCTTTCATGCTTGAGACTACATCGTATTGAATATCTATATTATCATTTGGTTTAAAAATTTCCATATCAGCCCAATGTCCCGTATGTATTACGCTATATCCTTTTGATTTATAAAAATTGTAACAATCCCTATCTGGAGTCAATACTATGTCTGCATTAGCTGATCTTTCAACATTAAATCCTTTTGCTTGAGGTTCGTCACCTAAATCAACTACAAGTTTTGTATTTGGAAAATTAGATTTAGTAAACATATTATCTTCTCTTGGGCCACAAGATAAATAGAAAATCACATCAGGCTCTAATTTTTTACTGTCGATATCTTTTTTCAATTCTATAAATGGAAAATTGGGATTATTTTCTGGGAAAGGATACCAATTAATTTTTTTTACTCTATCCAATTTTGATAATTGACTATAAATACCTTTTGCCGAAGACCAGCTATGTTCATAACCTAATTTATCATAATCTTCTATCTTATAGTCTGAGATTAATGCTATTTCCATTAGTCAATTCTACATATAATTTAAGTAAAACTTATTATGTAAAACTATCTTAAATTCTTTTTAAACCTTATAAGATATTTAATGAATGAAGAAAAGAATAGCTTTTATAAAATACTGCGGAGCGTCAGCAGGAGGAACTGAAAAATATTTACAGACTATAGCTGCAAATTTAGATAAGAGTAAGTTTCAAGTTGATTATTTTTATTCTGGACCAGCAGAACTAATAGGAACTGATTATATACATCCTCAACCTAATCAAAAAAGGTTAAACTATCTTTTGGAAAATGGCGTCAATTTAATTGAATTTAAAGTAGAAAAGATTGACTTTTCAAATAAAGAAACAACAATTTGGATTGATAGTAATTTTTGGGAGTTATTTAATGAAGACAATTATGATCTTGTCCAAATTGCAAGGTCTAGTAAAAATGAATATCCCTTTAATGAAATTAATAAGGTTCCAATAATTGATTCAGTTCACATCCCATGGGGAGCAGAAGATCAAATAAATGTAAAAAAAGTATTTATCCAAAGCACAGATCTAAAAAATAAGTGGATAGATGATGGAGGTAACGTAGATAAAATAATAACGAATTGTACACCTATTGATGAAAAAAAAGTATTTAATAAAGATTTACGTTCAAAACTAGGTATAGAAAACTTTTTTATATTTGGTCTACATCAAAGGGTAGATGATGCAATATTTTCCGATGTACCTTTAGAATGTTATTCAAGAATAGAGTCAGACAATACTGCATTTTTAATTATGGGTGGTTCAAAAAAATATTCAGAACAAGCAGAGAATTTAAAAATAAAAAATTTTTATCAAATAGATTTTGATTTTGAAGATAACTCTGAAGAAGTCTTCTTAAATACTTTAAATGTTTTTACACACGGGAGAAAAGATGGAGAAACTTTTGGTTTAGCTATTGCAGAAGCTATGAGGAATTCCTTACCAGTAGTTAGTCATAAAAATGTATATAATAATGCGCATATTGAAACAATTGGTAATGGAGGTAAGGTTACATCAAGCCATAGGATGTATACATTTGAATTATTTAAATTAATGCATTTAAAATGGTATTACAATCAACGTATGAAAAATAGTAGAAACCTCTATTTAAAGAAATTCGAATCTAAGAAAAAAATAAAAGAAATTGAAGCAATATATCTTGAGGCATCTGACTAGGGGCTTATAAGTTGATAGGAGTTAAAACACCATTTAGAGTTTCTTTTGCTGGAGGTTCTTCAGATATTGCTTATTATTACAAAAAATATGGTGGTAAAGTTATTTCTTCTTCCATAAATAAATATATGTTCCACTTTATTAATGAATATAGAAATAAAAAAGAAACCTTAATTAAGTATTCAAGGACTGAATTAATTAAAGACAAAAGAGAAATAAAGCACCCTATAGTTAGAGAAATTTCCAAGCTTTATAATATTAAAGGCTTAGATATTCATTCGATTGCAGACATTCCTAAAGGTAGTGGATTAGCTTCATCAAGTGCATATACAGTTGGTTTAATTAAGGGATTAAGTTATTTAAATAATAAAGATTTAACAAAAGAAGAAATTGCACAGATGGCGTGCATGGTTGAAATTGATAAACTCAAAGAGCCAATAGGAAAGCAAGATCAATATGCTGCATCTTATGGAGGTTTAAATTTAATAAAATTTAACAAAGATGATACAGTCTCAGTTAAAAGAATAAAGATTAGTAAAGAAAATTTAATATTTTTAAGTTCTTCTTTTTTATTGGTTAAAGTTGGAAAATCAAGAAATGCATCAAAAATATTAGGCATACAAAAAGAAAACATAAAAGATGAAGAAGTGTTAAATAATATACATGAGATACAGGGTCTTGTTGAACCGATGTTTTCGGCCTTTAAAACAGTAGACATAAAAACAATTGGGGAAATATTAACTTATAATTGGGAGCTAAAATCTTCTTTAACTAATCTGACTTCAAATAAACTAATTGATCAAATGTTTAAAGATATTTCAAAAATTAAAGGTTTTTATGGAGGGAAATTATTGGGAGCTGGTGGAAGCGGATATTTTTTGATTGTAGGCAATCAGGCAGCAATTCGAACTATATCAAACAAGTTTGAAACGATAAGATTTTCATTTGACTTTAAGGGTTCAGAAGTCATTATTGATAGTTAATTTCTTCCATATCTTTCTTTATAAGATGTGAAAATAAATGAAATATCATCATATGTATGTCTTCAATTGGTCCATAATAATTTGTTTTTGATGAAGCTAAAATTGGATATTTTGAAATATTTTTAATTTCTCCACCATCGAAACCTAATAAACTATAAATCTCAACGCCTGTATTTTTACAAACATTAATAAGATTAATTAGATTATCACTATTTCCTGAAGAGGAAATAGTGATTAAAGTATCCGACTTGTTTACTTTATAATTTTTTATAATATTTGAAAATACATTTTCGTATCCTTCATCGTTACTTAAGGCAGTTATTAAAGAAATATTTGAATTAAGAGAAATTGCATTAAGAGTATTGTTATTATGTATTAATTTTGATAAATCAGTTGCCGCATGAGAAGCAACAGCAGCGCTTCCTCCATTACCCACTAGAAATATTCTTCCATTATTAGAAAAATGGTTTTCAAGCCTTTCAAATAAAGTATCTATATTATCAAAATTAGAATCCTTAACAATTGAAAGAATTAAATTAAGGTAATCTTCAAGTTTTTTATTTTTATTCACCTTAAAATTATAATGATGAAAAAAAATATTGTCATAATAGCTGGAGGTAAAGGCACAAGAATTCAAAAAACATTAAAAAATACACCAAAAATTCTTGCACCAATTGGAAAAAAGCTATTAATTGATTATCAAATTGAATATGTTAGAAAATTTAAAAAGACTAAAATTCACTTTTGCTTGGGCTATGGAAGTGAGCAAATTCTTGAATATTTAAAAAAAATAGATTTAGATTTTTCATACTCTATTGAAGACGAACCCCTAGGTACATATGGGGCACTATATAATTCAAAGAAATACTTAGCAAAAAGATTTTTTATTCTCTACGGTGATGTAATAACTAATTTTGATATAGACTTTGGATTCAAAAAATTTAAAGAGTACAATTCAGATTTTCTTCTTATTTCTAGGTACACAGACCACCCCCAAGATAGCGATCTAATTTTTACTGATGAATATAAAACTGTAAAAAAAATATTTAGATCTAATAATATAGATTATCCATATCCACCAATTGCCTCCACTGCTTTAATGTTTGGAAAAAAATCAAGCCTAGGTATTTTTGATGAAGTTTCTAAACCAGATATAGTTAAAGATTATTTAAGCTCAAACTTAGCAACACTCACAGTTAAAAGCCATTTATCAAACTCTTACACTAAAGATTTAGGCACTGATAGTAGATATAAAAAAGAGGTTCTTAATGTTGATAGTAATTTAGCTCAGAAAAGTAAAATAGCATTTATTGATAGGGATGGAACAATAATTGAAAATAATGAAAAAAATAATATAACCAAGTTTAAATTTAAAGAAGGGGCAGTTGACTTAATCCGATACTTACAGGAAAAAAAATACACTGTTGTTATGGTTACAAACCAGCCATCAGTAGCAAAAGGTTTTTGTACAAAAAAAGATGTAGAAAATTTACATAACCACCTTCAACACGAATTAATAAGAAAAAACGTAAAGCCATTTCACAATATTAAATATTGCCCCCATCATCCAGAGACAGGGCACGAGGGGGAAGTAAAAAAATATAAAGTTAATTGTAATTGTAGAAAACCATTACCATATTTAATATTTGAAACACTCTCAGAATTTAATTTTGAAAAAGAAAAAACAGAACTGCTTTTTATTGGTGATACTTTAAGAGACTACAACCTTGCAAAAAGCTTAGACGCACAATGCTATATTGTTGAAAGTGAGTTAACTGAAAAAGATAAATTAATAAAATTTAATGTTCCTCTTAGTAAAAACTTAAATACCTTAAAGTTAAAAATAGATAATGATAACAACTCTTTAAACTGATATGTTAATTTATAAATTTATTAAAAAACTTATACCTATAAAAATAAAAAAAATAATTAAAAGTATTATTCAAAATTACAAATTAGTTTCACATGAAGAATATATGAAAACTGTTGAAGCATATTATTCAAACTTAATAGAAACGGACGGTTTAAATTATGAAATACTTGTTAATGGTGTTAATGAAATAAAAGGCGTTAAAGGAATAATATGTGAAATAGGTACTAGGCGTGGTGGTAGTGCAAAATGGATTATAGATACACTATCTAAGAATAAAGACACTGATAGAACGTTTATAACAATTGATCCTTATGGGAATGTTGAGTATGACCATGGGGATGGGAATATTGGATCAAGAAAAGAAGTAGTAGGTGATTATACAAATATAATGAGGAGTGAAACAATCCCTTACCTTTATCATTACGGATTGAACAAATTAAGTAATTTTATTTTTTATAACCTAGAAGATACTGAATTTTTTGAAAGATATAAAGACGGGATACCAATTTATTCTAAAGAAAAGAAGGAAATAGTAAATCAATACTCTTTAGTATTTTTTGATGGTCCACATGATTACAACAGTGTTTATAAAGAAGTTGAGTTCTTTAATGAGAGGACTCCATTAGGTGCAGTTTATATATTTGATGATGTTTCTGGTAGCTATAATCATAATCTGCTAGAAAATAAAATATTGTTAGATTTTGGATGGACAAGACTTGATACCTCAGAAAGAAAAATTTCATATAAGAAAATAAGCATATAGACTATTTTTTTATAAAAACATTTATCTTTCTTGTTGGGTCTTTATAATAAAAAAGATTTTCATTGTATAAGTACTTAGAAGTATCTAATTTAAAATAGTTGTCATTATATTCTGTAATTTCACAGTTGTATTCATTATCAATTCTTGTCTCCACACCATTTATAATCATTGTTGTATTACATATAATCACGTCAGGTTCTTTAGATATAAGTTTATTAACATTGTCCTGAGGTATTTTATTTAAATCGATTAAAACATCCGTTATGAAATCTTCAAAATGATTCATTGGATGAACAATATATGAATAGTTTTCTTTCTCTAAGTAATGAAGAATAAATAAGTAATCTAATGCAAAAATGGTGTAATCCTCTTCAAAATACGAATCTATTTCTTCTGACAATTGTAATAATGGGTAATTACTATAAGTTTTATCAATTGATTTCAAGTTATTAAATGAATTTTCAAATACATTAGCAAATATTGAAATGCTTGAAAATATTACAAAAAGAAAAATGACTAATTTATATTTTTTATTTTCAATACTTGAGAATAATAATGAAATAAAAAATAAGAAATAAAAAAGATGATGATAGTAATTATGAGACCCAATAAAGTATATAGCAATTCCAAGAATTATTCCTGAAAAATAAGGCTTAAGAAATGCATTTTTAATATCATTTATATTGCTAAGAACATATCCTATTCCTAAAGACAATATAGAAAAATATAGAAAAAAATTATAATGAAAATATTCTCTTGTCCAAACTCTTAATTCATAAAGAGTACTTAAAGAGGCTTCTGAATAACCCAATGGGATCGTAATGTAATTTGCATAATATACATCAAAAAGATCTCTTGACAAATAAAGTAGTACAAAAAATAAGTGCGGTATTATAAAACCAACACCCTGTAAAGTCATGTTTTTTAAAATAATTTTATTTTTAAAATTCTTTAAAACGAAAGGTATTAAAAATAAGATAGAACCTTGATTTATTAATGATGAAATTCCAATAAGGATCCCTTCTAAGAAATTAACACTAATTTTATTTTTAAGTAAAGTACTCAATAAATAAGCCAAGGAAATAAAAAATAAACAATAAAGCTCTGAGAATTCACTAACATACCAAACTTTGCTTGTTAATAAAATAAAAAACAATGATGAAAAGAAAGCTTTTGCTTTATCTTTATTTGAATCTATATAAACACTCCAGAAAATAAATAAAGAAATTATAAAGAGTAATACATCATTTATTAACCTAAAGTAAATATAATTTCCATTTGCTATTTTATTGAAAAAATAATAAATATAGAACAAAACAGGACCTTTTGATTCCCATTGAGTTTCCATTGGAATATTTCCTTGTCCGATCTCTATCGAAGCTACAAGATAAGATGCAACATCCCATGTAATTGTTTCATAGTTTAAAAAAGAGTTCTGTGTAAATATTGTAAAAATAAAAAGGATAAAAATTAGCCATAAAGAATTAATATTATGAAAAAATTTTATACTCCAATCATTCTCTGGGCTAAGTTTTCCTGCTAGATCCCTATAAAGTAATAGATATAAAATTATTAAAATTACTGAGGTAAAAGTTACAATTTTTTCAACTTGAAAAAAATAAGATATAGATATTATAGAAACAAGTATTATACCTATCGATTTATTTTGTATTGATTTCACTAAGTTAATTATAAAATTGATTATTTACAATATAGGCTAAATGAAGGTTAAACTTAATTTAATGACCAAAATCAAAAAGACTATAAAAGATATAATTTACATTTC
>MDTG01081110.1_pt1 | contig 14661 bp, 17 predicted proteins | sample 811421 | NCBI WGS metagenome assembly MDTG01 (sample SAMN05326645, study PRJNA326480) | marine metagenome | isolation source: seawater | place: Pacific Ocean: South East | collected 2011
ACAACAAAACTGCATTTCTTGGCACCTTGCGATCTTCAGGCTGTAAAAGCCTGCGGTGTGACCTTTGCCAGCTCCATGATAGAGCGGGTGATAGAAGAACAAGCGGCAGGAGACCCCGCCCGTGCAGAAGCCATCCGGGTTCGCTGTCTAGATATTATCGGCTCACGGCTTTCTGAGTTAGAGGCGGGCTCGGTTGCGGCGCAGAAGGTTAAACAAGCCTTGATGGCAGAAGGGATGTGGTCACAATATCTGGAAGTGGGCATTGGCCCTGATGCGGAAGTATTTACCAAAGCCCAGCCTTTATCAGCGATAGGGTGGGGCGCAAATGCAGGCCTAAACCCGGCCTCAAGCTGGAATAATCCAGAGCCTGAAATTGTATTGGCGGTCAACAGTTGTGGCCAAATAAGGGGGGTTACGCTTGGTAATGATGTGAATTTACGCGATATTGAAGGGCGCTCTGCCTTGTTGCTGGGTAAAGCTAAAGATAATAATGCATCTTGTGTTATTGGGCCTTTTATCAGACTATTTGATGAAAATTTCGATTTGGATAGGGTCAGGAATGCGGAGTTACGATTGCTGATAACTGGCGAAGATGGCTTTACCTTAGAAGGTGAGAGCTTAATGCGTGAAATTAGCCGCTTGCCAACAGATCTTGTAGCGCAAACCATTAGTGTTAATCACCAATATCCAGACGGCTTTATGCTGTTTTTGGGCACGATGTTCGCGCCAACCAAGGATAGAGGCGCAAAAGGGGAGGGCTTCACCCATAAAACAGGGGATGTCGTCACTATTTCTTGCGCAGATATCGGCATGTTGCAAAATCAGATGAAACCGTCTGGTGAATGCCGGCATTGGACATTTGGTCTCGCTGCTTTCATGCGTAATTTGTCGGAACGTGGTCTTGTCTGACCGGGCTAACCTATCGCGCGATAAATGTGCAATTCTAATCATTGGCGGTGTAAATATTGATATTTATGGCCGCGCGAACATGGTCGTGAGCAAGCCAGAAAATCTGGTAGATTCCTATCCCGGCATTATTGCCACTCACGCAGGCGGGGTTGCGCGTAACATTGCAGAGAATTTAGGCAGGCTAGGTCTGGGGGTCGCTTTTATAGGCTGCTTTGGAACAGATGAGTTCACTGATTTTTTAAAAACATCTCTAACAAAGGCTGATGTGGATATAAGCTTGTGCGCAAACTCAAAAAACTTCAACGACAGCTACTTAAGTTTATTTAAGAGTGATGGAAGCCTTATGAGTGCGGTAAATCAAATGCAGAATGTTAACGAAATATCCCCTCGCTATTTAGAAGAAAATCGGCAGGAAATTGAAACGGCTTCGAGGCTGGTTCTAGATGGAAATTTGAGTGAGGATGCTATTGCATATCTTGTCAGGATGAAAGGCAACGAGCAGAATCTAGCGGCAGATATGGTCTCGGCAACAAAGGCGCTACGATTTAAAAACCATCTCTCAGCGATTGATATTTTGAAATGTAACCAGCTAGAAGCGGCAGTCCTTACCGGACTGCCAGAATGCTCGACCTTAGCCGAATTATCAGCCGCCCTTATCGATAAAAATGTGGGGCTTTTGCTATTATCTGCTGCGGAGCAAGGCTTTTTGCTTGCAGATGCAGGGGAAACTATTTGGATAGAAGCAAAAAAGAGTCCCGCCTCTGGCACTACATCTGGGGCGGGGGATGCCTTGCTAGCGGGATATATTTATGGGATAGAAACAGGATTAGATAAGCGGCAGGCGGCATTTTTTGCACGCGATTTAGCTGCGCTGACGTTGCAATGTGATGCTACGGTGCATCCAAATCTAGAAAAATTATTAACATAAAAACAGTATTATAGAGATGGAAATTAAAATTACAGATGAGGTTAAGGAAGCGCTAGGTTCTGGCCAACCTGTCGTGGCCTTGGAATCTACCATCATCTCGCAAGGCCTACCTTATCCTGATAATATTGAAATTGCAGTGGCGCTAGAAGAGGCGGTGCGCCAAAATTGCGCTATTCCGGCTACTATCGCCATTTTTGACGGGCTACCCCATATCGGGCTAGATGCAGAAAAACTGAATTTGTTGGCAGACCCAAAGAGCAAGATTGAAAAAGTAAGCCGGCGTGATATTCCCTACCGTCTATCCAGTCGTACCCATGGGGCAACAACAGTTGCCGCAACTATGCTGTTAGCGAAAGTGGCGGGTATCTCTGTATTTGCTACGGGGGGAATCGGCGGTGTACATCGCGGGGCAAGTGCTACCTTTGATATTTCAGCGGATTTATCGGAATTGGCACGCACGGATGTATGTGTGGTGTGTGCCGGACCAAAAGCGATTTTAGACATTCCCCTGACTCTAGAGGTTTTGGAGACTTCTGGTGTGCCGGTTATAGGCTATCAATGTGATGAGATGCCTGCCTTTTGGTCGCAAGGTGGGTCTGGCGCGAAGGTGCCTTTGCGCCTAAATACAGCAGAGGAGATTGCCAGTCTATTGAGCCATAAATGGCAGGCTGGATTAGAAGGAGGGGTGCTGGTCGCGAACCCTGTTCCCAAAGCAGATGAAATTCCCGCCTCTGAGGTGCAAGTAGCGGTAGCGTCTGCCCTAGAACAGGCAGAGATTGCTGGTATGAGAGGTAAAAAAGTGACCCCTTTTTTACTTGATCATATTCGCAAGGAAACAGATGGACGCAGTCTTAGCACCAATAAGGCGCTGGTTTTAAATAATGCACGTTTAGCTGCTGATATTGCCAACGCCTATCGTATGAAATAGGGCTTTCTCACTCTTCGGTCTAGATCTTCTGTTTAATTATTTGGTTTAAATTTTTGTAAGAGTTAAATGGGGTTCGGCATTTTGAGAGAGGGTTTGCTCCCATGCTGTTCTATTCATAATTTCACCCGAGCCGTTAACCACCCTATAGCGGCACCTTCTATCAAGGCAGATTTCTTCCCCGTAATAGGCCGCGCTATCTTCATATTTCCAGCTTGTATGCCCACAGCCATTACAGGTACCATTTTTCTGCTTTTCACGAAGATAAATCATTCCCTACCCTGCTTAATAAAAACTCTATTCTTCATATTGATACGCTAGTCAGCATTTTGTTCCACGATATGGCCTATTACGACACCGCCTAGGCCAGGCTAAATCAGAATATTTCCGATATTTTCCATGTGCATTTTCCTTTTTACATGTTTATCGGTCTGAGGCTAAATTTCTCTAATCAGAAGTTCTAACTTATTCAAAAATGCAGACCTATCTCTTCTGGAAAAACTTTTTGCTCCATTACGGTTGTTTTCTACGAAAAACGGGTCTGCAGCTCGCCTATCTGCCATTAAATCTCGCTTCGCCAACTGCAAACCAATATTTTCAATGGTAAAGATATCACCATTATGGCGCAAGGCAGCTGCACCTTTATCCAGTACCTTTGCCGCGAGGAGAATATCACTTGTGACTACAATATCACCAGCCTCAGCATGATCGGCGATATATTTATCAGCTTCGTCAGGCCTGCTTGCAACAATTACTAAGCTCATCAGTGGGTTTTGCGATGGGCGAATACCGCCATTGCTAACCAAAACTATTTGGCAATTATGGCGGCTAGCCACTTGTTCAGCCTCTGCCTTAACCGGACAGGCATCTGCGTCAATATAGATAATCGTCATATTTTTAGTCCATATTTTTAAATTGCAGGTTTGTTTGTTTTTTTAAATTAGCTTTTTTGAAAAAGCTTGCTCTCTGTTCTACCTCTTTTATTGCTTGCAAAACAATGCGCCCACGGTTGAAGATTGCACTATCACATCACAGGAGAGAAGCGAATGGATAAAGGCCTAGCTAGCCAAGCAGCAAAGATAATTCATCAAAACCTACAAGAAGGCACTGTGCTTCGAAATTTACCGGATAGCCTGCGCCCCCATAATCGCGAGGATGGTTATGAGATACAGGCAATGCTGGAAAAACAAAAAGGCAATAATAAAAAGGGCTGGAAAATTGCTGCAACCAGTATCGCGGGGCAACAACATATTGGTCTTTCAGGGCCTGTTGCGGGCCGCATTTTCTCAAACATGATAGTTGCGCCTGGAAAAAAAGTGCCGTTCGGGGCAAATCGAATGCGCGTTGCAGAAGCCGAATTTGTGTTCTGTTTTGGCCGCGACTTGCCTCCACGCTCGAAGAGCTATACTAGCGAAGAAGTTTTAGGAGCGGTGGCTAGTCTGCATTTAGGGCTGGAATTTCCAGATTCGCGTTTTGCCGATTTTGCCTCTGCCGGGGAGGCACTACTTATTGCTGACAATGCATGCGCTTATAAATTTATGATGGGTGCTGCGATTACCCATAATTGGCGTGAGATGGATTTATCGGCCCACCAAACGAACGCTATTGTGACCCGAAAAAAAGATGAAGCTTCTTCTCATTATTTAGAGGGTGGTCATTATGAAGGTGTAGGCGCTAATGTGTTGGGTTGTCCACGCATTGCATTAACATGGTTGGTGAATGAGCTTTCGGGGTTAAATATCACCCTAAAAAAAGAGGAGATTGTTACTACAGGTACAACGACTACACCCATGGCTATCTTGCCTGGGGATAAAATTGAAGCTGATTTCGGCTACCTTGGTAAAATCAGTGCTCATTTGAGCGAAATATAGCCCAATATGCTTTTGCATGGCGTCATACACGCACTGCTTGGCATCGCGTAAAGTTTATGCTTTGCTGATATTTTTAAGCGGAAGGGGAGATATTCATGGCAGAGGCAGTTGCTCCTAAAAATAATCCTAAAAATAGTTGGGGAAGGGATTTGTTTGGGCTTCTAAAGCGGCATGAAGTCCGTTTTTTACCTTTTGTACCAGATGCGGGTCATGCTGATCTGATAGCACTGGCGCACGCTGATAATGATATGCAACCGGTTGTGCTAACCACTGAGGAAGAGGGGGTGGCGCTGGCTTGTGGGCATTGGCTAGGAGGTGAGAAATCAGTTCTTTTGATGCAGTCTAGTGGTGTTGGCAACACCATCAACATGCTTTCAATGCTGGCAAATTGCCGGTTTCCTTTTGTAACGTTGGTGACGATGCGTGGCGAGTTTGGAGAATTTAATTCTTGGCAAGTGCCGATGGGACGCGCAACGCCAGAGGTTCTGAAATCAATGGGGCTTTCTGTGCATACGGTTACCCGAGAAGACCAGCTGGTTAAAACTATAGATGCGGCGCTTTATGCGGCTTACGCTAGCGATCAGCAGGTGGCGGTATTGCTGTCGCAGGCGCTGGTAGGCAGAAAGGAATGGTAATGTTGCAAAGACGTGAAGTGGTGGCGCAGATCAATCAGGCGCGGGGTCAGGCACTAATGGTTACGGGGCTTGGCTCCTCAAGCTATGATTTACATGCTGCTGGCGATGATGACCGTAATTTTTACCTCTGGGGCGCTATGGGCGGCGCGGCGATGACTGGGTTGGGCGTGGCTATGGCACAGCCTGAACGCCAAATTATCGTATTAACAGGGGATGGCGAGATGTTGATGGGTATAGGCGGATTGGCGACTATTGGCGTACAAAAGCCTGATAATTTATGCATCATCGTGCTCGATAATGGCCATTATGGCGAAACGGGTATGCAGGCAAGCCATACGCAATTTGGCGCGGATTTACCAGGTATTGCCCGTGCCTCTGGCCTGCCTATTTCTCTTTCCATAGAAAGTGAGGCAGATATGCTGAAATTATGCGGTGCTATTGCTTCACAAGCTACAGACAAAAGCGGGGCTATTTTTGCATCAATAAAGGTCGCCGCTGAAAGCCCGGAGCGTAGCCTACCTATTGTTGATGGGGTAGAAATTAAAAACCGTTTTCGGCGTACATTAGGCCTTTTTCCACTATAAAATTGCTTTTAGAAAAGGCTATAACTTATTGTCTTTAAGTAAAAAATTTAAATGATCTTCTGCTAAATTCTGTAACTCTTCGGGCGTTTTAATTTGGCAGGCACTTTTGCGATTGCGCCACTTCATCTCCAATGATTTACGGTTTAAGGTTAATCCTGATTTGCGGTTAACAAGCTCATCAGGAGTTTTTTTCAAACGGATAGGTGGCATTACAAAGCTAACCTTATCATCATTAAAAGAGGCCACGCGCATTTGCTCCTTGCTCGCATCTATTAAGAAAAAATTATTTAAACGCTTATCGGGTGAGACAGAGGAACAAAATAAGCCTACCTCCCATTCCTGAGCTGAAAGATTAGACGAAGTGCCGGAAGATAGGCTACAAAATAATAAGAAACCAAAAAATATTCGCATGTTTAAATAACCTAATAATTATAGTATATGAAGTCCAAATTTTTGATACCCTAAATTAAATAAATATAACAGGCCCATCGTTAGGACTATGCTTAAACTTAGGGCGGCTAAAAACCCAAATTTATGGATTAAGTAAGGAAATATTAAAAACATTGGCAAGCTTGGCACCACAAAATAAAAGGTGAGCACCATATGGTCTGCTATTTTCTTATTTGGCTGTTCTTCAAAATACATCCAGGAAATTACCAGCAATGTTGTTAGTGGCAAAGCGGCGATAAGCGCGCCAAATTTATCGCTTCGTTTTACCACTTCGCTAATCAAAACAATTATTCCAGATGTCAAAAGCAATTTCGCCAAATAAAAAGCCATAGCTCACTCCCCTAAAATTGGCGATATCAGAATTATATTGTGCAAGGGGTTTGATTATTTTCCAAGTCAAAACTTAGGAAACCTCGAAGCTATCAAATTAGCTGGATAGGTTAAGCTTACGAGTAGTTGTTTATAGAGTTTTTTTTCATTTTTCTTATCGGGCAATACAACACTTTTTTGAAATATTTGCACCAGAAATTTGGTTTTTGTTTGTTTAATTCCAGATAATCGTGTTCAGATGATCATATAAAATAAAAAAGGAGAGGAAAATGAAACATTCTTTTAAAATGGCATTCCTTGCTGCTGGCCTAGTGGCCATGGCAGGCTCTGCAAATGCCTTTGAATGTAAAGTAAAAGAAGCAAGCATGAGCAAACCTGGCGGATTTCCAGACCGGGCGCTGACCATGATAGTGCCTTACGGCCCTGCAGGCGGTTCAGGCCAAGTGGCTGCGGCTATGGCAGAAGCGGTTACATCGCTTACTGGTGTTTCCATAAACCGTGACCATAAATCAGGTGGTTCGGGAACAGTTGGGATGACAGCTTATATGGCGGCTCCAGCAGATGGTTATACCGTACTCGAGCATATTGATGATGCTTCCTCTGCACATGCGCTAGATTCAAGTCGGCCTAACCCGGCAACAGATTTGATTCCATTGGTAACTTCGCAAGTTACATTTTCGCAAATTTATATACGTACAAATGAAACTCGTTACACTGACTGGAAGTCTTTTGTTAAGTGGGTAAAAGCCCAAAATGGGAAAGCTACAATTGCGAACGTATCCAAAGAAGGTTCAATGGAACGTGTGACTATGAAGTTCATTACCGATTCTACGGGTATGAGTATTCAACAAATTTCATTTGATAAAGGAGCACCGCGCTATGGCGCGCTACTTGGCGGTCAGGTTGACGCACTGTATGAGCAGCCGGGTGATGTTCGTAAGTTCCTTGATTCAGGGGATTTCAAACCCATACTTACTATTTTCAATGAACGTCCGGGCGTTTTTGCAGACGTGCCAACCCACCGCGAAATGGGTATGGAATTTGAGCCGCTTTTGCGCTTTAGAGGTTTTTATGTGCATAGAAATGCGCCAAAGGACCGGGTAAATTGGCTGAAATGGGCCTTTCAACGTGGCTATTGTGAAGACAGCTATCAAAAGTTTAATGAATCAAAATTTATGACTGTGATTGATAGCTATCGCGATACCGAAGGGTCAATTGAGTTGATTAACGCAACAATTCCGCAATATCGTGAAGTTTATAAGCAGATGGGCTTAGATGTAAAATAACCCAATGCTGATAACGGCCTAAACCCAATTTTAGTTTTTCTTCTAAATGTGTTTGGGCCGTTCATTTTACTTTTCAAGAAAAATATCTAATCTCTCGAAAGAAGTGAATTATAACTGTCATATTGGGGGTCTGTAATGGGGAAATTGGACCGATCAAATTTTATCGAAACTGGCGTGTGGTCTTTATTTTTTATAATATTTTTTATCGCCTCTTTTAATTTCAATCAGCCGATTGAAATTTATAAATTCGGAGCAACTGGTTGGCCGCGCACCGTATTGCTTCTTTTACTTTTAGCGTTGTTTGGGAATTTAGTTTACGCCTATTATCAAGGTCATGCTATGCAGCAAGGACGGGTTGGTATAGCCGATGATGAAGCAGAAAAAATTTCTTATGATGGGGGTACTTTTTTACGTGTGATAACAGCATTAGGGGTTCCTTTTTTATATGCTATTTCGTTAAAACCAGTTGGATTTTATGCGGCGACACCTTTTTTCATCGCCGCTATTGCCTTTATTTTTGGTGAGCGCAATCTAAAGAATATTATCCTCGTTACCCTATCTATATACCTGATAATTATGATAATTTTTATGGTGATTTTGAATGCACCCTTACCACAGGGAAATACCTCACCTTTTTATGATTTCAGTGCCTTTATGTTGCGCATGAACACCAAATGGCAGCAGCTAGAATTATGGTAGGTTTGTTAAATGCTTGAAAATTTTATTGCAGGTAGTGCCGCATTATTTGGCGACCCCTTCACAATAGCTATCTTTGTTTTTGGCGTAATAGGGGGGATGCTATTTGGGGCTATACCGGGGGTAAGTATGCTTACCCTAGCAGCAATTCTATTGCCGTTTACTTCTGATTTAGAGCCTGCACAAGGGGTAATGTTATTCGCGGTCATTTATTGCACAGGCACCTATGGCGGGGCTATTACCGCCATTCTGTTTAATATTCCCGGTGCGCCTGAAAATGCCCCAACTGCTTTTGACGGCTATCCAATGACCAAACAGGGGCGTGCAGGCAAGGCAGTAGGCGCCGCTGTTCTATGTTCGGCTATTGGCGGGATAAGCTCTGCTTTGGTAATGATGGCGGCTACAGAGCCGTTGGCGAAATGGGCCATTCGCAATATTGGCCCACCTGAGATTTTTGCGCTTGTATTTTTTGGTCTAGCGGTGGCGTCATCTGTAGGCGGACGTACCATTTGGAAAGGCTGGCTATCTGTTCTTCTTGGCTTGATGGTAGCCACTATTGGTCAGGACCCTGTTGGCGGTATTGAGCGCTATAATTTTGGCTTTGCTGACCTTGCGGCTGGTATTGCGTTTGTGCCCGCGATCCTAGGCTTTTTTGCTGTATCAGAAATTTTTGTACAGGCTGAAAAGAAGGTAACGGGTAAGTATGATGCCCCGCCTGTTAGTATGACTTTTCCAACCATTCTAGAGTTATGGCGCTACAAAATAGCTGTTTTGCGATCTATTCTGGTCGGTTTTTTCTGCGGGATTTTACCTGGTATTGGCGCAACACTTGCCGCGTTTATGGGGTATGGCGAAGCAGTCCGCTGGTCCAAAGATAAAAAAAGCTTTGGTAAAGGAAATTTGGAAGGTGTTGTCTCCTCTGAAACAGCGAATAATGCTGCGACAGGTGCTGCAATGATACCGCTATTGGCGCTTGGTCTGCCGGGCGGGGCGTTGACCGCGATGATGGTTGCTGTTTTCCAGATGCATGATCTGGAGCCTGGCCCACTAGTTTTCTATAATTCACCCGATCTTATCTGGATTGTATTTGCGGCAATGTTCTACGCCAATTTATCTATTTTGATTATTGGTGTTATGGAAACTAAAACGATTATGTATTTACTAAAAGTGCCTTTCCAGTTTCTTGCACCAATGATTTTATTATTGGCAAGTATTGGCTCTTACATCGGACGAGGCTTGGTACTGGATGTGGTCGTTATGTTTACCGCTGGAATTCTGGGTTTCTTGTTGCGTCGCTCTGGATATTCTATTCCGGGGATTGTATTGGGCATTATATTGGGCAAAATTGGCGAACAAAATTTTGCCCAAGGCATGCAGATGGTACATTACGATTTGGTTGCGTATTTCTCTCGCCCGATTTGTAGTCTGCTTATCCTAGCAGGGGTGTTAACACTTGGGTTTAGCGTTTATCAAGCAATTCAGGGTATTAGGCAGAAGTTACCCGCGCCCTAACCTTTTAAAGTTATAGGCTTACGAAATATGACAAATAATGAATTGGCAGTAATCGACGAAGTAGTGCAAAAAGCACGCGTGGCCCAACAAGCCTATGAAACAATGGGAAGTCAAGAGCTGTTTGATGATGCCTGCGCGGCTGTTGGATGGGCGTTAATGGAGCCCGGTCGCAATGCTGAGTTAGCTAAGCTAGCTGTTGCGGAAACAGGGCTTGGAAATGTTGCTGATAAAATTAAGAAAAATCATAATAAAACACTAGGATTGTTGCGTGATTTACGGGGTGCCAGATCAACTGGTCATATCCGTGATGATGTTGAAAAGGGACTGTCTGTTTATTATCGACCAAAAGGGGTGATAGCAGCGATTGTGCCTTCCACTAATCCTCTTGCAACGCCAGTAAACAATATCATTAATGCTTTGAAAACAGGCAATGCTATTATCATCGCACCAAGTCCGAAAGGTGTGAAACCGGGGGTAAAACTCCTCGGCTATATTCATGCCCATCTTCGTAAATTGGGAGTGCCAGATGATTTGGTGCAAATGGTACCAAGTCCGCCATCGAAAGCGAAAACAGAAAGATTGATGCAAATTGCCGATCTTGTTGTTGTAACAGGCTCTCAAAATAATGTCCGTGCTGGTTATTGCTCAGGGACACCAGCTATTGGTGTCGGGTCTGGCAATGTGGTGACCATTATTGATGAAACAGCCAATATTTCAGGTGCAGCAGAAAAAATTGCTGCCTCAAAAACTTTTGACAATGCTACCTCCTGTAGTTCTGAGAACAGCGTTATCGCTATTTCATCTGTCTATGAGAATGTTTGTCAGCACTTGCAGGAACAAGGCGGGTTAATCCTGACCCAGGAAGAGGGGGTACGTCTTCGCGATATGCACTGGCAACATGGTAAAATGACGGGCAAATTGCTAGCCAAAGATATCGAAGTGATGCTTAAGGAGCTTAGCCTTGAGGGCAGGGCAGATGCAAATACTCGCTTTTTAGTTGTACCACAGGAGGATATAGACAAAGATAGCCCACTTACCTCCGAGAAGATGTCGCGATTTTTGACACTTTATCGCGCAGATAATTTTGAAGATGCAACACGCAAGGCTATTGAAATTCAATCTGTGTTAGGGGCAGGCCATTCACTTGGTTTGCATACATCAGAAGACAGACGTGCGGGCGCACTTGCGATGCAGGCTCAAAGTTGCCGCATTATTGTTAATCAGGCGCATTGTTTTGCCACCGGCGGCTTTTTCAATAATGGAATGCCTTTTTCACTCTCTATGGGGTGTGGTAGCTGGGGTAAAAACTCTATCGATGAAAATTTAAATTGGACGCATTTTGTAAATAAAGTCAAAGTCATACGTGTTATTCCTGAGAATAAGCCTGAATTGGTAGATATGTTCTCATCATACTGGGAAAAATATGGTAAATGAAGCAAGCGATCTGGCAGAAAATTTTCGAAAACAAAGCTGCCAAGCCAGACCAAAGCTGGCTTATTTCACCAGAGACGGGGCGCGAGATCAGCTGGTCTGAAGCTGCTGACCTTGCTCAAAATATTGCTAGCATTATCGCCGGGTCTGGTATTCCCAAGGGCGCGAGCATAGCCATAGCCTCGCCTAATTCGCTCGCAGCAGTAACCTTAATGGTTGGTGTGACAACCGCTGGCTATCTTGCTACCCCGCTAAATCTGGTCGCTGGTGCTAAGGTGATGGGATATGTGCTGAAACATTGCAAAGCAGAGCTAGTATTTTGTGCGGCTGAGAGCCGTGCACTGGTTGAGGAAGTGGTAACAAGTCTTCCGCAAAACCTGCGCATTATAGAGCTACATCCAGAAGAAGGGCCGATTTGGCCAGAAGATATGGAAGCCTCTGCCGTTCAAAACTTCCAATTTGCGGCCCCAAATAATCCCGGCATTTTAATGTATACCTCCGGAACCACAGGAAATCCAAAAGGGGTCGTGTTAAGCCATGCGAACCTTTTGTCAGCTGGCCAGAATGTAGCAATGGCGCACCATTTGGACTCTAATGATATAGGCTGTTGTATCTTGCCGATTTATCATATTAACGGGCTTTGTGTTACAATAATGGGAACTATTGTATCCGGTGGAAGCCTGATTATGCCCTACCGGTTCTCGCTTTCGCGCTTTTGGCAAGATCTCAAAACTCATAAGGCAAGTTGGTTTAGTGCTGTTCCAACACTTTTCGCCTATTTGCTTAATGACGATAAAGTGCCGGAAATTGATAAAGACAGGCTTCGTTTTTCGCGTTCCGCATCCGCTCCATTAGCCCCTGAAATTCACCGACAGTTTGAAGCCCGCTTTGGCATTCCTATTATTGAAACGATGGGTCTAACCGAAACTGGTGCGCAAATCCTATCAAACCCGCTCCCGCCGCAGACCCGTAAGATAGGCTCTCCGGGTATTGCTATAGGGAATGAGGTGATGATAGCCGATGAACATGAAAAGCCATGTGCGGCCAATGTCACAGGAGAAATTTGGGTGCGCGGCGACAACGTGATGCAAGGCTATTTGTATCAGCCAGAAGAGACCGCAAAGACGATTACATCTGACGGGTGGCTTCGCACAGGCGATTTAGGTCATATGGATGAAGATAGCTATGTGTTTGTTACCGGTCGTATCAAAGAGCTTATTATCAAAGGTGGTGAAAATATTGCCCCGCGCGAAATAGATGAAGTTTTGCTTGAGCATGAATCAATTTTAGAAGCTGCGGCTTTTGCTGTACCCTGCCCTGATTATGGCCAGCGAGTAGAGGCCTGTATTTGTTTTAAGCCGTTACGCTATACAAGCACAGATGAGCTAAAACAGCATTGTAAAGAGCGGTTAGGCGCCTATAAAACACCTGATAAAATCCATATTATAGATGATTTGCCGAAAGGGCCGTCCGGCAAGATACAGCGCTTGAAATTGCATGAGTTGGTTTATGATGCGGACTAACCCAACTGGCCTTGCTACTAAAAAATAGGCGTTTAATGAGCGATTTATGGCCTTTGTTTTTACTACCGGGAATGACGCTAGGCTTGGCAGGCCTCGTTTTCGCGGTATTTTTTTTCTCTGGTATTATCAAGGGGTTTTTAGGTATTGGTTTGCCAGCAGCTGCAATGGCATTTCTAACATTGATAATAGACCCGCGTTCAGCAATATCGCTTATGGTGTTGCCAATTTTATTTACCAATAGTTTGCAATATCTGCGCGCGCCAAACCCTCGTGAAACTGCACGCGAATATTGGCTGTTTGCACTAGCAATCATGGTTAGCATCTTCATAACGTCACTCTATATAAAAAGTTTTCCAACTGCTTTACTGACAGTATCTATCGGCTTTTCTATGGTGATATTTTCACTGCAATTATTATCGGGGGTGAGATTGCCAGTTACAGAGGCACCAGTTTGGCAAGTGGGGGTAGGGGTGTGTTCTGGCATTTTGGGTGGACTTAGCTCTATCTGGTCACCGCCTGTGGCCATGTATCTTCTTGCCCGTGAGGTCGAGAAAGAAAAATTTATCAGCGCTACAGGCTTTTTGTTTCTGTCTGGGTGTTTGCCTTTAATTGGCGGGCTGGTCCTAGCGGGTGTAGTTACGAACACTAGCCTCATTCAATCGCTATTTGGACTTGTGGCTGTTTTGGCTGGGTTTAGATGCGGTGAGCTTCTGCGAGGATATGTTTCACAACGTCTGTTCCGAATAGCTGTCCTGACGGCTTTTTTAATAATGGGTATACGGCTGATAGTGACAGGTTTTTTATAGTCTTAGGGGCAACGTACCCGGAAATGTAACGGCTTCAGCTTTAGAAATAGTGGTGTATCCGGCATAGGCAAATAGTGCCAACATAGCGATAATTAGCATTTTTATAACAGTGTGAAGCATTTTAATTCCCCTTATTTAGGTCACTAATCTTTGTAATTAAGCCTAACTGCTTTCACTTTTTTTTAGCGGCGGACAGAAGCTGGTTGGTACCATAAGCTTATTTTTTTGACTTTCCAGTGCGCCTAGCTCTGCACTTTTTTTGGTATAAATTAGCCATTCGGGGTCGGACCAAAGCGTTGCTCGTTTTTTCTCGCGGTCGCTAGCATTCTCATAGACCCAGATATGCACAAATTCGTTTGGGTTTCCTGTTTCTCCTTTCATGAATGCAAGCGGAGCACCTAAACAGCGAAATTGCGGAGATTTACCAAATTCATCATATAGCGCGAGATGAGCATTGATAGTGCCTGGCCTACAAGTGTACGTACGAATATCAACCAGCATTAAAATTATCCTTATTACATTACGCTTTACAAACTTACAGTAAGTAGGAGATAGTCAACATTACTTTTTCTTTATAAACAATTGTTTTAAATATGAAAATATGGCGGAGAGGGTGGGATTCGAACCCACGATGGGCTTTCACCCATGCCGGTTTTCAAGACCGGTGCATTCAACCGCTCTGCCACCTCTCCCATGCGCCTGTGCTTATGGAAAAAGGCGACGCCTGTCAACATGCTAACAGTGGGCTTTTTGTAATTTTATTTATTTTGTTTTG